>Ga0209514_10004542_pt1 | contig 18556 bp, 20 predicted proteins | sample Subgrocontami58m_FD_187452 | JGI IMG/M metagenome (GOLD analysis project Ga0209514, IMG submission 187452) | Subsurface groundwater microbial communities from S. Glens Falls, New York, USA - GMW37 contaminated, 5.8 m (SPAdes) (version 3) | ecosystem: Environmental > Aquatic > Deep subsurface >...
GAGCGCCGTCCCGACCGGGACGGTCTCACCCGGCTGGACGAGGTGCTCGGCGACGACGCCGCCGACGGGGGCGGGGAGCTCCATCTCGACCTTCTCGCTCTCGACGGTTGCGAGCGCCTGTCCAGCCTCGACGCGACCGCCGACCGGCACGAGCCACTCGTTGATCGTCGCCTCCTCCATCGTAAGGCCCCACTTCGGCAGCTTGACGGTGGCGGCCACTACATCGCCTCCGAAGCGACCATCTGCCGGGCCGCGGCTGCGATCCGAGCCGCATCCGGGATCACGAAGCCCTCGAGCTCCGGTGCATAGGGGATCGGGGTGTTCGTGCCGCAGACACGCACGACCGGCCCGCGGAGGAGCTCCCAGCACTCCCCCGCTGCGATCGCGGCAATCTCGGCACCGAAGCCGCCCCGCGCCGGGGCCTCGTGCGCGATCAGCAGACGGCCGGTCTTCTCGAGCGAGGCGCGCAGGCCATCGCGGTCGAACGGCACGAGGCTTCGAGGATCGAATACCTCGAGCGAGACGCCCTCCTCGGCCAGCGCCTCTGCTGCCGCGAGCGCCTCGACGCGCGTGTTCAGGTACGCGACCACGGTCACGTCGCTCCCCTCGCGAACGATCCGGCCCTGTCCGAGCGGGAGCGGCTCGATGTCGTCCGGCACCTCCCCCTTGCTGTTGTAGAGAAGCTTGTGCTCGAAGAAGCAGACGGGGTCCGGGTCTCGGATCGCCGCCTTCATCAGCGCCTTCGCGTCGGCCGGCGTCGACGGCGCGACGCACTTCAGGCCGGGGGTGTGCGTGAACCACGCCTCGAGGCTCTGTGAGTGCTGCGCAGCGGTCGCGCCCGCGGTGCCTGTCACGAGCCGGATCGTCATCGGAGCCGACAGCCGACCGCCCGTCATGTAGTGCGTCTTCGCCGCCTGGTTGACGATCATGTCCATCGCCAGGGTCGCGAAATCGGAAAACATGATCTCGACGACGGGACGGCCGCCGAGCAGGGACGCGCCGACGCCCGCGCCGACGATCACCTCCTCCGAGATCGGGGTGTCGAGCACACGGTCGGCGCCGAAGCGGTCGAGCAAGCCCTTCGTCACGCCGAACACGCCGCCGGACTCGCCGATGTCCTCGCCGAGCAGAAAGACCTGCTCGTCGCGCTCCATCTCCTCTGCCAGCGCCTCGCGGATCGCCGCCGAGTACGCGATCGTCCTCATCTGAGAGCCATCCCACCGTAGGTTTCGCGGTACACGTCCTCGAGCGCCTCCTCGGGTGCGGGGTGGGGACTCGCCTCCGCGAACGCAGCGGCCTCTTCGAGCGTCGTCTCGACCTCTGCCGCCACCTCGTCGAGCGCGGCCTGCCCGACCCCGTGCTGTGACACGAGCCGGACGCCGAACGTGAGAATCGGATCGCGCTCGAGCCATTCCGCCACCTCGTCGGCCGGCCGGTAGGCGCCCATGTCGCCCTCGTAGTGCCCCCGGTGGCGGTAGGTCTTCGCCTCGACCAGCGTCGGGCCCTCGCCCGCCCTCGCCCGCGCAACCGCCTGGCGCGCGACCCGGTAGACGTCGAGCACGTCGTTGCCGTCGGCGATCGCCCCTGGCATCGCGTAGGAGCCCGCGCGCACCGCGATGTCCTTCACGGTCTGGTGGCGGTCCTGCCGCGTGAACTCCCCGTAGAGGTTGTTCTCGCAGACGTAGAGGACGGGCAGCGTCCAGAGGGAGGCGAGGTTCAGCGATTCGTGGAAGGCGCCCTCGTTTGTAGCGCCGTCGCCGAAAAACGAGACGGCGACCGCCTTCACGCCCGTGCGCTTCAGCTGCAGCCCCGCGCCCGTGGCAAGCGGGATGCCGCCGCCGACGATGCCGTTGGCCCCGAGAAAGCCGAGGTCGGTGTCGATCATGTGGAGCGAGCCGCCCTTGGCCCGGTTGTAGCCGTCTCGGCGGGCATAGAGCTCGGCATACATGCGCCGCGGATCGGCGCCGCGAGCGAGCATGTGCCCGTGGCCGCGGTGCGTGCTCGTGATCACGTCGTCGCGACCGAGTGCAGCACACACCCCGACGGCGACGGCCTCCTGGCCGATGTACGGGTGCAGGAAGCCGGGGATCAGCCCGGCCATGCGCAGCTCGGCGGCACGCTCCTCGAAGCGCCGGATGAGCAGCATGTCGCGGTAGAACCCGAGCAGCCGCTCGGGGGAAAGCTCGGTCTCGCTCACTCGCTCCACGTCTCCTCTCGTCAGATCCGAAAGCCTCCGCCCGCCTCGACGAGCGCGCCGGTCACGTACCCCGCCCCGTCGGAGGCGAGAAACGAGATCACATTCGCGATCTCCGCGGGCTGCGCGAATCGTCCCATGCCGATCTCGGCCAGGCGCTTCTCGCGCAGGCCCGGCGGGAAGCCCTGCGTCATCGGCGTGTCGACGTACCCCGGCGCGACCGCGTTGACGGTGACGCCGTGCGGCGCGAGGTCCGCCGCGGCTGCCCGCGTGAGGCCGAGCACGCCCGCCTTCGAGGCGGCGTAGGCGGAGCTGCCGGGGAGACCGCGCGTCGAGAGCGCAGATGCGAGGTTGACGATCCGTCCCCAGCCCCGCTCGCGCATGCCGGGAGCGACGGAGCGGACGCAGAGAAAGGTGCCCGTCAGGTTGACGTCGATCTGGATGCGCCAGTCGGCGAGCGTCACCTCGTCGACCGGAAAGCCCGCGATCGTGACGCCTGCGCAGTTGACGAGCACGTCGACGGGGCCCGCCGCGGCGACGGCCCGCGCCACGCTCTCCTCGTCGGTGACGTCAAGTGACTCGAAGCGGCCGCCGACCTCTCCGGCGACGGCGACGCCGGCCTCGCGCTTCGCCTCCAGGTCTGCGAGCGTGACATGGAGGCCGTCGTCGCTCAGGCTGCGGGCGACCGCCTCCCCGATCCCCTGCGCCCCGCCTGTGACGAGCGCGTTCCTCATACCGCCGTGAACCCGCCGTCGCACACCACGGCCGAGCCGACGAAGAACGACGCCTCGTCGCTGATGAGGTAGGCAGCCACGCCCGCGATCTCCTCGGGCGTGGCGAAGCGCCCGATCGGCTGGGCGTCGCGGAACTGCTGCGCGTCGGGGCGGTCGGCCATCAGCCGCTTGAGCAGCGGCGTCTCGGTCGCGCCGGGGCAGAGGCAGTTGGCATGAAGGCCCCGCCGCGCGTACTCGGCCCCGATCGACTTGGTGAAGTTCAGCACCGCGCCCTTGGCGGCCGAGTAGGCGGCGAGCCGGGGCGCCCCGACGAGCGCCGCAGTGGAACCGAAGGTGACGATCCAACTCTGCGTCAGCTCGAGCAGGCCGGGTAGGGCCGCGCGACAGCAGAGCCAGGTTCCGCGCAGGCTCACGTCGACAACACGGTCGAACTCCTGCACCGACATCTCGTGCGTGGGGCCGACGTAGTGGATGCCGGCGGCGAGGATGAGTGCATCGAGGCCGCCAAGTGCCTCGCGCGCCTCGGTGACGAGCCGCGCGGCGTCTGCGGGGTCGGTGACGTCTGCGCCGAGATGCGCGGTCATGCCGTCCGGGCCACCGGGCGGGTGGAGGTCCGCGGCAGCGACGAGGGCGCCCTCTGCCACGAGCCGTTCGGCCACCGCTGCGCCGATCCCTCCGGCGGCGCCAGTGACGAGCACCCTTCGGCCATCGAGCCCGCGCATCAGAACGGGAACACCGACTTGCAGGCGGCAACGGCGGCGTCCGAATCTCCGGTCGGGACGACCTCGAACGTCACCTGCCGGTCGTAGCCTCGCTCGTCGAGCACCCTGCGGAGCGAGTGGAAGTTGATCTCGCCGGTGCCGGGCGTGCCCCGCCCCGGCGCGTCGGCCACGTGCACGGACTCGATCCACGGGAGCCCGTCGACGAGGTTATCGATCAGCCGGCCACCCACGAGCTGCTGGTGGTAGGCGTCGAAGAAGACGCGCACCTGCGGATGATCGACCTCGCGGATGATCTCGAGCGACGTCCCGAAATCTCCGAGGAAGTACGTCGGCACGAAGACCGTGTTGATCGCCTCGAGAGTCAACGTCATCGGCTTGCCCTCGACGAGCTCGGCGCACTTGCGCAGGCAGTCGATGCAGGCGCGCCGCTTCTGCGCGTCGGTGAGCGGGGGCCCCGGCAGGAACCTCCCGTCCGACCCGCGCGCGTCGGAGAACATCGAAAGCTGCAGGAAGCCGGTGCGCTCCGCTGCGACGACCGTCTCAGCGAGCGACTCGAGGACGTCGTCGTGCTGTGCCGGGTCGCACAGGGCGCCGCGCGAGTGGCCGAAGACGCAGGCGATCTCGAGGCCTGTCTCCCGACACACGGCGGCGAGCCCGTCGATGTCCTCACCCCGCCAGTCCCAGAGATCGACACGGTCGAAGCCATGCGCCGCGGCGCGCCGCGCGCGCTCGGGCAACGGCAGGTCCGCCCACATGAACTTGAGCGAGACCGCGTACTTCACGCCGGTCCCATCGTCGCGCCGCCGTTCACCAGCAGCGTCTGCCCGGTCACCATGCGCGCCGCCGGGCCGGCGAGGTAGGCGACCGCGTCCGCGATGTCCGAAGGGAGGATCGCCTCCTGTAGGCACTGTCCCTGGGCGACAAGCCGGCGGTACTCCTCCGGCACGGTGCGCTCCGTGATCTCCGTGGTGACCAGGCCCGGCGCGACCGCGTTGACGGCGATCCCGGACGGCCCCAGCTCGCGCGCCATGCTTCTCGTCATGCCGATCACCGCCGCCTTCGAGGCCACGTAGTGCATCAGGTTCGCCATCCCGAACGTGACGACGTTGGAGGCGATGTTGACGATCCTGCCCTCCCCCGCCTCACGCATCGGGCCGGTCACCGCCTTCGAGCAGAGGAACACGGAGCGGACGTTGACGCGGATGACGTCCTCCCACTCGTCGAGCTCGATCTCCCAGAAGGGCCGTCGCTCGATGCCGGCGAACAGACCCGCGTTGTTGACGAGCACGTCGAGGCGGCCGCATTCGTCGAGCACGCGTCCGACGGCGGCGCCGACCATGACCTCGTCGGTGACGTCGCCGGTAATCGCGAGCGCCGTCCCGCCGTTCGCCTCGATCGCGGCGACGGTCTCGTCTGCGGGCAGCAGGTCGATCGACGCGACGGCGGCGCCGCGGGCGGCAAGCGTCTCGGCGACGGCGCGCCCGATCGCACGGGCGGCGCCGGTGACGACCGCGACCTTGCCCTCGAGCTCCCGCTCGGGGTCTGCTACCACAGGGTCGCCTTGCCGTCGAAGTTGAGGTGCTTCGTCTCCGTGAACTCGTGCAGGCCTTCGATGCCCTGCTGCCGGCCGATGCCGGAGCGCTTGAAGCCGCCGACCTCGGCCTCGTCGTAGAAGTGGTGGTACGTGTTGATCCAGATCGTCCCGGCGCGGATCGCCCGTCCGACGCGCCATGCCCGATCGAGGTTCTGGGTCCAGAGGCCGGCGGCGAGGCCGTACTCGGAATCGTTCGCGAGCGCAACCGCCTCGGCCTCGTCCGCGAACCGCTGCACGGTGAGGACGGGGCCGAAGATCTCGTCCCGGATGAGGCTCGAGTCGGCCGGCAGGTCGGCGAAGACCGCCGGCGACACGAAATGGCCGGCGTCGTACGACGCCCCCTCGAGCACGGTCCCACCGGCGACGAGAGTCCCCTCCGCCTTGCCACGCTCGACATAGTCGAGCACCTTGACGCGCTGCGCCGCTGACGCCACCGGCCCGAGCTGGGTCGACTCGTCGAGCCCGTCGCCGATCCGGAGGCCGCCCGTGTTCGCGGCGAGCCGCTCGACGAAGGCGTCGTACACGGCGTCCTCGACGAGCAGTCGGCTCCCCGCCGTGCAAATTTGCCCGCAGGTGGTGAAGATTGCGTTCTCCGCGCCCGCGAGCGCCTTCTCGAGATTGGCGTCGGCAAAGACCACGTTCGGCGCCTTGCCGCCCAGCTCGAGTGCCACCTTGCGCAGCCCCTCGGCCGCCCGTTTCATGACGCGAATGCCTGTTGCGGTTTCGCCGGTGAACGCGATCATGCCGATGCCATCGTGGCCGACGAGCGCCTCCCCGACGACGCCGCCCGAGCCGAGCACGCAGGTGAGGATCCCCTCCGGCAGTCCCGGCTGCGAGGCGAGGAGGGCGAGCGCCTCGAGCGTGATCGCCGGCGTGAGGCTCGCCGGCTTGACGACGGTCGCGTTGCCTGCGGCGAGCGCGGGCGCGAGCGAGCGGACGAGCAAGATCAGCGGCCAGTTCCACGGCGTGATCACGGCGACGACGCCGACCGGCTCGCGCAGGATCACTCCCTGCACCTCGGCGCCGAGTACGGCCGACCGCCCGTACACGAGTCGTGAGAGCCCCGCGTAGTACTCGACCATCTTGGCGGAGCTACGGATCTCGATACGCGCCTCGTGGATCGTCTTCCCCTGCTCGCGGGTGAGCAGCTCCGCGAGGCGGTCCTGCTCGGCACGCAACGACTGTGCGAAGCCGTAGAGCACGTGTGCGCGCAGCTCGCCGTTACTCGCCCAGTTCGACGTCTCGAAGGCGTGCGCGGCCGCACCGACGGCCCCGTCGACGTCCTCCACCGTTGACGAGGCGAGCGTCGCGACCACCTCACCAGTTGCCGGGTCTGTGGTCTCGAAGACGTCGCCGCGCGCATGCACGAATCCCTGCCCGGGCTCGGGCAGCCGCAGCGTCGTCCACGGCCGCCGTCCTGCGCTCGTCGATGCTCCTGCGATCACGTCTCCATCCTTCGTCTCGAGCGCCGGGTTGCACGGGCGCCGCCCCACGAGCGCGCCGGGGGGCCTGCGCCGTAGCTCCGACGAGCGGGGCCCAGCTCCGTGCCGTCGCTGCGTGCTTGGGAGCTCACTTGCTAACTGATGAACATATCAGACCACTTACCAGTTAGCAGCTAGCCTGACACAGCGTGCGAGGGCAGTCAAGGGGAGGCGGCGGCGAGCATGGAGGGGATGACGAGGGCAGCATATTCATGCCGGCCGAGGTCGCAGGCGAGCCGTTCTCGTTCTTCGCCGCCGGAAACGAGCTCTTCCTCAGGGAACCCATGGTTCCGCCAGGAGTCCCTGCCTTCAGCAGGTGACCGCGCTCCCACGGCGGTGCGTCCGAGACGCGACCGCACCCCGCGCCCTCGGACGCGGGCGTCTTGAGGCCCCGGGTCGCCTACTCCCCGTTCTCGACCGCGACCGCGGCGTCGGGGTAGAGCACGCGCCAGACGCGGAGGTAGATCTCCAGCTCGATCCGGGCCGACGCCCCCTTCAGCCCACGCTCGGGCACGACGACCTCGATCTGGTCAGGGCCCGAGACGAGGGCCTTCTGCCCGAGCCCCTGAAAGAAGGCGGCCAGCTTCTGGGTATACGTCGGATCGCTCAGGTGCAGCCGCATTGCTCTCCCTCCCGCATGACGAGTCTCCCGCCGCGAATGGGGGGCCTGCATCCCTCGAACGAAGGAGGTTCCGTACCTCGGAAGGGGTAACTCGCTCCCGCACACCCGTCCGGCAGGGGGCTGCCTGTCTGATTCAATGGCTTCGTGACGCAGCTGGAGGAGCTGGGTGGGAATCGCGTTCGCCTGACGGTGGAGGTGTCGGCACACGACGTCGCCCACGCCGTCGAGCATGCCGCGTCCGACCTCGCGACCCAGATCAAGATCCCGGGCTTCCGCAAGGGGAAGGTGCCGATGCCGGTGCTCGTCTCGCGTGTCGGCAAGGAGCGGATCTACGCGGAGGCCGTCGACAGCCACATCGGCGGCTGGTTCTGGCGCGCCGCGGCGCGGGAGCGCATCCGCCCCGTCGCCGAGCCGCAGTACGAGTACGAGCTGCCCGGCGACGAGTCGGGGGGCTGGAGCTTCTCGGCCACCGTGGACATCCAGCCGAAGCCGGAGATCCCCGACTGGAAGACGCTCGAGGTGCCGAAAGCGGCGCCCGAGGTCCCTGCCGAGCTGATCGACCGCGAGCTCGACACGCTGCGCGAGTCGGTCGCCGAGCTCGTCCCCGCCGACGGGCGGCCAGCGCGCGAAGGCGACACGCTGGTCGTCGACCTCGTGAGCCCGTCGGGCGAGGCCCAGCGCGACTATGTCGTCGAGCTCGGCACCGGACGCCTGATCGAGGAGGTCGAGCTCGCGCTCGTCGGCGCCTCGGCCGGCGAGACGAAAGAGGTCGGCTATGACCTGGCCGACGAGACGACCGCCAATGTCGAGATCACCGTCAAGGAGATCAAGGAGAAGGTCCTGCCGCCACTCGACGACGAGCTGGCGCGCGCGGCGAGCGAGTTCGACACGCTCGCCGAGCTGCGCACCGACATCGAGGGTCGCCTGCGCGAGCAGCTCGAGGAGGAGGTCGAAGGCGCGTTCCGCGCGGCGGCAGTGGACACACTGGTCGCCGAGTCGAACGTGGAGGCCGCCGGCCCACTCGTCGAGGCCCGCACCGCCGAGCTTCTGAACGGCTTCCTCCGCTCCCTCCAGCGGCGCGGAATCGCACCCGAGACGTACCTGATGCTGACGGGCCGCTCGCCGCAGGAGCTGGAGGAGAGCATGCGCGCCGAGGCCGCCCAGTCGGTCTCCCGCGAGCTCGTGCTCGAGGTGCTCGCCGACAAGCTCGGGATCGACATCGCCGACGAGCAGGTGCTCGAGCTGATCCGCGAACAGGCCGACGACGGCGAGGACCCGAGCGAGGTGCTCGAGCAGCTCCGCCACTCGGGCCGGCTCGAGACGCTCCGCGAGGACCTGCGGCTGCGCGACGCCCTCGACCGGCTCGTCGCCGACGTCAAGCCGATCGCGGTCGAGCTCGCGCAGGCGCGCGAGAAGTTGTGGACGCCGGACAAGGAAAAGGCACCCGGCGAGCAGAAGTTGTGGACCCCCGGCAGTAAGAAGGAGTGAGCATGAGCCCGCTTGTCCCCATGGTCATCGAGCAGACGTCGCGAGGCGAGCGCGCGTTCGACATCTACTCCCGGCTGCTCAACGAGCGCATCATCTTCCTCGGCACGCCGGTGGACGACCAGATCGCGAACCTGATCGTCGCGCAGCTCCTCCATCTCGAGTCCGAGGATCCGGACAAGGACATCTCCGTCTACGTCAACTCGCCGGGCGGGTCGGTGTACGCCGGGCTCGCGATCTACGACACGATGCAGTTCATCAAGCCCGACGTGCAGACGATCTGCGTCGGCATCGCGATGAGCATGGGTGCGCTCCTGCTTGCGGGTGGCGCGAAAGGGAAGCGGATGGCGCTCCCGAATGCGAAGATTCTCATCCACCAGGTCTCGTCGGGCTTCCAGGGGCAGGCGACCGACATCGAGATCCAGGCGAAGGAGATCATCGCCATCAAGCGCCGGCTCGAGGAGATCATCACGCACCACACCGGCCAGCCCCTCGAGAAGGTCTCGAAGGACATGGAGCGCGACTACTTCATGACGTCCGCGGAGGCGCAGGAGTACGGAATCATCGACCGCGTGATCGAGCACCGCTAGACCCAAGCACTAGCCCAGACGCGCATTTCGGAGTAAAAGGAGAGACGTGGCCCGAGCGAGCGACGGCAACGAACAGCTTCTCTGCAGCTTCTGCGGCAAGTCGCAGCGGCAGGTCAAGAAGCTGATCGCAGGTCCAGGTGTCTACATCTGCGACGAGTGCATCGATCTCTGCAACGAGATCATCGACGAGGAGCTGACGGCTCCCACCCCGCTCGACCTGGACAACCTGCCGCGGCCGCGTGACATCTACGCGGTCCTCAACGACTACGTCGTGTCGCAGGAAGAGGCGAAGCGCACGCTCGCCGTCGCCGTCTACAACCACTACAAGCGCGTCCGCATGGGCCAGGAGGACGGCGACGTCGAGCTGCAGAAGTCGAACATCCTGCTGCTCGGCCCGACCGGCTGCGGCAAGACGCTGCTCGCCCAGACGCTCGCACGGATCCTCAACGTTCCGTTCGCGATCGCCGACGCGACCGCGCTCACGGAGGCCGGCTACGTCGGCGAGGACGTCGAGAACATCCTGCTCAAGCTCATCCAGGCGGCCGACTTCGACATCAAGAAGGCCGAGACCGGGATCATCTACATCGACGAGGTGGACAAGATCGCGCGCAAGGCGGACAACCCGTCCATCACGCGCGACGTGTCGGGCGAGGGGGTCCAGCAGGCGCTGCTGAAGATCCTCGAGGGGACGGTGGCCTCGGTGCCGCCGCAGGGCGGGCGCAAGCACCCGCACCAGGAGTTCCTCTCGATCGACACGACGGACATCCTCTTCATCTGCGGCGGTGCCTTCGCCGGGCTCGACAAGATCATCGCGCGGCGGATCGGCAAGAACGCCGTCGGCTTCGGCGCCGACATCCGCTCGAAGCACTCGAACGAGTCCTCCGAGCTGCTCTCGCAGGTGATGCCGGAAGACCTGCTCGCGTTCGGCCTCATCCCCGAGTTCATCGGCCGCCTGCCCGTCATCTCGGCGGTGCACCAGCTGAAGCGCGAGGACCTCGTCCAGATCCTGACCGAGCCCAAGAACGCGCTCGTCAAGCAGTACCAGCGCTTCTTCGGCTACGACACGATCGAGCTCCACTTCACCGACGACGCGCTCTGGGAGATCGCCGACAAGGCGCTCGAGCGCGAGACCGGCGCGCGCGGCCTGCGCTCGATCATCGAGACGGCGCTCCTCGACGTGATGTTCGAGCTGCCGTCGCGCAAGGACGTCACCAAGTGCGTGCTCACGAAGGAGACGATCACGAAGGGCCTCAAGCCGACCCTCGTGACGAGCGCCGGGCACATGGCGGACGACCTCGGCGACGAGCCCGAGCTCGCCGAAGAGTCGGCCTAGCTCTTCGTCAGCAGGTCGCGCAGCAGCCCTCGCCGCGCCAGCTCGCGCGGCCTTCCTTGACGGCGACCGCCGCGATCGCGAGCGCCGCGGCCGGATCGAGCCACCACAGGCCGAAGAAGGTGTTTCCGAGCAGCCCGACGAGGACGGCCACGGCAAGGTAGGCGCAGAGGAGGTTCTGCGTGCCCTCGCCTCTGGTCGCCACCGAGCCCAGCCGGTCGGCGAGCCGGCGCTTGGCTATCCCGAGGATGGGCATTCCGGCGGCGCTCGAGATGACGAGGCCGATCCCGAGCCAGCTCGTCTCGGGCCGGTCGGCGGCGACGAGCGTGCGCAACGCCTCGGCGGCGACGTACGGCGCGAGGAGGAAGAACTGCACCGCGACGAGCTTCTGCGCCCGCCGCTCGGCCGCGTGTGAGAGCAGGCGCGTACCGGTGAAGCGCCAGACGATCACGAGGCTCGCGAAGCCCTCGATCGCGCTGTCGATGCCGAAGCCGACCAGCGCGATCGAGCCGGCGAGAATCCCGGCGGTGAGCGCGAGCGCGCCTTCCGCGCCCATCCACGCGAGCGAGAGCCAGGAGAGGAAGCGCGCCCGCCTCGCAGCCCGCAGCCACTCCTCGCTCGCGGTGTGCGGCCCGCGGACCGGCGGCTCGACGAGGACGTGCTCGCGCGCGCTCACCCGCCCCACTCTAACGCGGGTCGTCGCGAGCGACGCGGCGCGCAGCGGTCGGAGGGCGGGCTCGCGCGTCTCTAGAATGGCTTCATGGAGCCGCTGTACAAGCCGGAAGGCGTCGAGGAGCGCTGGCAGCGAGCCTGGGAGGCCGAGGGTCTCTACCGCGCGGGCGCGGGCGCCCGGCTCGACAAGAGCTACGCCATCTGCGTACCGCCGCCGAACGTGACCGGCGACCTGCACATGGGCCACGCGCTGAACGGCACGATCCAGGACGCCCTGATCCGCTGGCACCGCATGCGCGGCTTCGACACCCTGTGGCAGCCCGGCTACGACCACGCCGGCATCGCGACGCAGAACGTCGTCGAGAAGCAGCTCGTGGCCGAGGGGACGTCGCGCCGCGAGATCGGCCGTGAGGCCTTCGTCGAGCGGACGTGGGTCTGGCTCGAGCAGACCGGCCGGACGATCATGGGCCAGTACCGCCGGCTCGGCGCCTCGCTCGACTACGACCGCGAGCGCTTCACGATGGACGAGGGCTACGTGCGCGCGGTGATGCGCTTCTTCGTCCACCTGTGGGATCGGGGATGGATCTACCGGGCGAACCGGATCGTCAACTGGTGCCCCTTCCACCAGACGGCGATCTCCGACCTGGAGGTCGAGCACGTGGAGCACGACGACACGCTCACGTACGCGCGTTACCCGTTCGCCGACGGGTCGGGCTCGATCACGGTCGCGACCGTTCGCCCGGCGACGATTCTTGCGGACGTCGCGGTCGCCGTGCACCCCGGCGACGAGCGCTACCGCGACGCGGTCGGCAAGGAGGTGATCGTGCCGGTCGTCGGGCGGCGCGTGCCCGTGATCGCCGACGAGCGGGTCGAGCCCGGCTTCGGCACCGGCGCGCTCAAGATCACGCCGGGCCACGACCCGATGGACTTCGAGATCGGCCGCGACCACGGGCTGCCCGAGCTGACCGCGATCGGCCCGGATGGGCGCATGACCGCCGAGGGCTTCGAGGGCCTCACACAGGACGAGGCCGACGCGCGGGTGCTGCTCTGGCTGCGCGAGCACGACCAGCTCGACAAGCGTGAGCACTACCGGCATGCAGTGGGCACCTGCGAGCGCTGTCACACGCGCATCGAGCCGCTGATCTCACTGCAGTGGTGGTGCCGGATGGACGAGCTCGCTCAAACCGCGATCACCGCGCTGCGCGAGCGCCGCGTCCGCTACCACCCCGAATCGCAGCACCGCTTCGCGATCGAGTCGCTTGAGTCGATCCCCGACTGGTGCCTCTCGCGCCAGCTCTGGTGGGGGCACCAGCTCCCGGTCTACTACTGCTCCGAGGGCCACACGACGTGCGCCGACCCCGCGCCCGCAGCCTGCGCCGACTGCGGCTCGGAGCTGCTCGAGCGTGATCCCGACGTGCTCGACACGTGGTTTTCCTCGGCACTCTGGCCGTTCGCCACCCTCGGCTGGCCCGACGACACGCCCGAGCTGCGCGCCTACTACCCGGGCAACGTCAACTCGACCGCGCGGGAGATCATTCGCCTCTGGGAGAACCGGATGATCATGTCGGGCCTCGAGCTGATGGGCGAGGTTCCGTTCACCGACGTGATCATCCACTCGACGGTGCTCGCCACGGACGGGCGGCGCATGTCGAAGAGCCTCGGCACGGGTGTCGACCCGCTGGAGGCTGTCGAGCGACACGGCGCCGACGCGACCCGCTACGGCCTCCTCAAGATCTCCTCGACACAGGACGTGCGCTTCAGCTGGGGCGCGATCGAGGAAGGCCGCAAGCTGGCGAACAAGCTCTGGAACGTCGCGCGCCTGATCCTCCAGAACGCCGGCGACGCGACACCCGAGGCACGACCCCGCGAGGTGGCGGAGCGTTGGATCCTCGCCCGCCTCGAAGCGACGCGCGCCGAGCTGGACGAGAACCTCGCCGGCTTCGATTTCGCCCACGCCGTGCAGGCGCTCTACCGGCTCACGTTCGACGACTTCTGCGACTGGTACGCGGAGGCGATCAAGCCGCGGCTCTACGACGCCGGCGGCGACACCGACGCACGCGCGACTGCGCTCGCCGCCCTCGAGCGGCTGCTCAAGCTGCTCCACCCGGTGATGCCGCACGTGACCGAAGAGATCTGGTCGCATTTCCACGACGACCGCCTGATCGTCGCCCCGTGGCCGGAGGCGGATCCGGCGCACGCCGAGACGCTGCGCGCGCTCGACCGCGTGCAGGAGGCCGGGGCGATCTTCCGGCGCAGCGGCGTGCTCGTCCCGCTCGACGGCGAGGAGCGGAGGATCTTCGACGCCGTCGTCCGTCCCGAGCGGGCGCAGTCCGACGGCAACACGGCGGCGGAGATCGAGCGGCTCCACAAGGAGATCGCACGCGCCGAGGCCATGCTCGCGAACGAGAAGTTCGTCCGGAACGCCCGGCCGGAGGTCGTCGAGGGGGAGCGCGACAAGCTCGCGCGCTACCGCAGCGAACTAGAGCTTCTCGCCGGTGGCGAGAAGCTCTAGGGGTGGTGGACCTGCGGTGACCCGCTGCCGCCCGAAGCTCGCTCGCGGCGAACTCCGCCCCGCCCGCGCCGGAGAGAAGTCGCGGGCGTGCCCCGCGGCGAAGCTCGAGGAAAGGAAAGTTCCCTAGATGTGTGCGGCGCAGCCGCACACATCCTGGCTCGCGGCGCTCTCGCCGTGGCCGGCGGAGTTCGGCCTCGGACGGATGCGGGCGCTGCTCGCCGAGCTCGGCGACCCGCAGAGGGCGTATCCCGCCGTGCACGTCGTCGGCACGAACGGCAAGTCCACGGCCACGCGCACGATCGAGGAGCTGCTGCTCGCAGACGGGCTCTCGGTCGGCGCGACCGTCTCGCCTCACGTGGGGAGCTGGAGCGAGCGGATCCGGGTGAACGGGGACGAGGCCGACCTGGAGACGGCACTCGGGCGTGTGCGGCCGGCGGCCGAGCGGCTCGGTGCGACCCAGTTCGAGACGATCACCGCGGCCGCCCTCGCGGAGTTCGCAGCCGCCCGCGTGGACGCCGCCGTCGTGGAGGCGGGCCTCGGCGGCCGGCTCGACGCGACGAACGTGCTCGGCGCGCGCGTCGTCCTCCTGACGAACGTGTCGCTCGAGCACACCGAGGTGCTGGGCGAGACGCCGGAGCAGATCGCGCGGGAGAAGCTGGCGGTAGCGCATGCCGGCAGCATAGTTGTCCTTTCGGACAACAGCTTTGCGCACCTCGTGTCCGAACACGAGGTGATCCTCGGCGGCGCCCGCGAGGCCGCCGGGGCCTTCCTCGGCCGGCCGGTCGCCGCCCAGGTGGACGTGCGGCTGCCCGGCCGCCTCGAGTGGCGGGGAGAGGACGAGCTCCGCGACGGGGCCCACAACCCCGCCGCCGCCGAGTGGCTGGTCGGCAGGCTGCCACCCGCGGACTACTCGATCGTCTGCTCGATCCTCCGGGACAAAGACGCGGCGGCGATGCTCGGGATACTCGCCGTGGCCGGCTCGCGCCTCGTCGCGACCGAGTCGTCGAACGAGCGGTCGCTCCCGGCGGAGGAGCTGGCGCGTCTCGCCGCCCCGTTCTTCGACCACGTCGAGGCCGAGACGGGGCCGGCGGCCGCCGTCGCGCGGGCCCACGAGCTCGGCGCGCCCGTCCTCGTCACGGGCTCGCTCTACCTCCTCGCCGAGCTCGAGGCCAAGGAACGGGAGGCGGCGTGGCGAAGGTAGGCGAGCGGCTGAGCGTGTTCGCGTTCGCCGCGATCGTCCTCGCGGCGATCGTCGGCAGCGCGTTCGCAATCGGCTATATCGTGGGCAAGCTTCTCTTGTGAGGGAGCCGTGATCGGGGCTCAGGAGAACGGTGTGACTGACTTCTTCGACTCGGGCCTATGGCTCGTCATCCGCAACCTGTCCGTCTTCTTCGTCGCGGTCTTCTGGCTCGCGACCGCGTACTGGGTCTACAAGGACGCCCGGCGCCGGATCGAGGATCCGTGGCTCGTCGCGATGGCCGCCGTGCTCGGGTTGGTCCCACCGTTCGTCGGCCCGATCATCTACCTCTTCTTCCGGCCGCCGGAGTACCTCGAGGACGTCCGCGAGCGCGAGCTCGAGATCAAGGCGATGGAGGACCGGCTGTCGCGCCGCAACCTCTACTGCCCCGTGTGCCGCGCCGAGGTCGAGGCAGGCTTCCTCGTCTGCCCCGTCTGTACGACCAGGCTCAAGCAGGCCTGCGTCAGGTGCGGCGCGCCGCTCGAGGCGCTCTGGCAGATGTGTCCACACTGCGCGACCCCGGTCGGGCCGACGCTACCCGCGATCGACGACACCCTTACCGGGCTCGAAGCGACGCGGCGCATTTCCGAGTCGCAGTAGACTCCGCGGCCGATGGCCGTCGAGCGCACCCTCGTCCTCGTGAAGCCCGACGGCATGCGCCGCCGGCTCGCCGGGGAGATTCTCGGCCGCTTCGAGCGACGCGGCCTGGCGCTGCGCGGCGCCCGCCTGCTGAAGATCAGCCGGCCGATGGCGCAGGCGCACTACGCCGAGCACAAGGGCAAGCCGTTCTTCGGCGGCCTCGTCTCGTTCATCACCTCGGGCCCGGTGCTCGCGTTCGCACTCGAGGGCGAGTCGGCGATCTCGGTCGTGCGCGCGATGATGGGCACGACGAATCCGGTCGACTCGGCACCGGGGACGATCCGCGGCGACTTCGCGCTCGAGCTGTCGGAGAACATCGTCCACGGCTCGGACTCGAAGGCGAGCGCGAAGCGCGAGCTCGCGCTCTTCTTCCCCGACGGGCTTGTCTGACCTCGCCCCGCACGAGCGGGCGAACCGTGAGTTCTGGGACCGCGAGGCCGACCGCTACCAGGCCGAGCAGGCCGTGCGGGCGGCGTGGGGGGTCTGGAGCCTCCCCGAGGAGGAGCTGGACGTCCTCGGCGACGTCGCCGGGAAGGACGTGCTCGAGCTCGGCTGCGGTGCGGCCCAGTGGGGGATCGCACTCGCGCGCCGGGGTGCCCGCGTCGTCGGGCTCGACGTCTCCGAGCGCCAGCTCGAGCACGCCCGCGCGGCCCTCGCCGAGGCGGGCCTCGACTTCCCGCTGCGCTGCGCGGGCGCCGAGTCGGTGCCGCTACCGGACGCGAGCTTCGACGTCGTCGTCTCCGACTGGGGCGCCACCGCCTTCTGCGACCCGTACGCCTGGGTGCCGGAGGCCGCGCGGCTGCTCCGGCCCGGCGGGCTGCTCGCCTTCTCCGGCGCGACGCCGCTCTCCTGGCTCTGCCTGAACGCCGAGGGGAACGGGTGGGACGCACGCCTGAACATGGACTCCTTCGGGCTGGGCCGGCTCGACCGGCCCGACGGCACCGTCGAGTTCGCTCTCCCGATGGGGGAATGGATCCGGCTCTTCCGCTCGCACGGCTTCGCGATCGAGGACCTGCTCGAGCTGCGGCCGCCGGAGGGCGCCACCTCGACCTTCCGCGACGAGCGGGGGCTCGCCTGGGCCCGCAAGTGGCCACTGGAGCAGATCTGGAAGCTCCTAAAGAGATGAGCCTGTCCGACCACGCGCGCAGGAACCGCGAGGTGTGGACGGGGTACGCCCCCGAGTACGCCGAGGGCGCAGCCCGGGCGTGGGCGCAGGAGGAGATCACGTGGGGCGTCTGGCACGTGCCCGAGTCCGAGCTGCGCGCCCTGCCGGACGTGGCCGGCAAGGACGTCGTCGAGCTCGGCTGCGGCACGGCCTACGTCTCGGCGTGGCTCGCCCGCCGGGGCGCCCGCCCCGTCGGCGTCGACGTCACGCCCGCGCAGCTCGAGACGGCGCGCACGCTGCAGGCCGCGTACGGCCTCGGCTTCCCCCTCCTCGAGGCGAGCGCCGAGGACGTGCCGCTGCCCGACGGGAGCTTCGACCTCGCGGTCTCGGAGTACGGCGCGAGCATCTGGTGCGACCCCTACCGCTGGATCCCCGAGGCTGCGCGACTCCTGCGCCCCGGCGGCGAGCTCGTCTTCCTCGTCAACGGCACGCTCCTGATGCTCTGCATGCAGGAGGACGAGGCCTCCCCGGGTCCCGAGCTGCTGCGCCCGTACTTCGGGATGCACCGCTTCGAGTGGGCCGACGAGGACGGGATCGACTTCCACCTCGGCTACGGGGACTGGATCCGGCTCCTGGGAGCGAACGGGCTCGACGTGGAGGACCTGATCGAGATCCGGGCCCCCGAGGACGCGAAGCCGCACCGCTATCCGGCGCTGCCGGAGGCCGACTGGGCCCGCCGCTGGCCGTCGGAGGAGATCTGGCGCGCCCGCAAGTGGGCATGAGCGGGCCTCCGCTCCTGCTCGCCTCGACGAGCCCGCAGAGGCGGGCGATCCTGACGCAGCTCGGGATCCCGTTCGAGGCCGTCGCGCCGGAGTACCACGAGCACGACGCGCCGGGCGCCTCGCCCCTCGCGCTCGTCCGCGAGCACGCGCTCGGCAAGGCCCGCTCGGTCGCCGCGCAGGCGGCTGGGCGTCCCGTGCTCGGGGTGGACACGACCGTCGTGCTCGACGGCCGCTCCTACGGCAAGGCCGCCTGCGCTGCCGGCGCCACGGGCTTGCTGCGCGCCTTCTCGGGCCGCACGCACGAGGTCGTCTCCGGCCTCTGCCTGCGCACCGGCGAGTGGGAGGTCGTCGAAGACGAGACAACGGCGGTCACGTTCCGCGCGCTGACCGAACGCGACATCGCCGCCTATATCGCCTCCGGCGAGTGGGAGGGCCGCGCCGGTGCCTACGCCATCCAGGGACTCGGCGCCCGCCTCGTCGAGCGCGTCGAGGGCGACTACCTCAACGTCGTCGGCCTGCCCGCCGCGCTGCTCGTCAGGCTCCTGGCGACGCGACTCCCTGGTGCCTACGGCGTCGGCTGATCCGGCGAGGGACGTTGAAGGCAGCCATGGGGGCGAAGCCGGGCTTTGCCCGGCGAGAGCCCACGCGCTCGGCCGAGCGTAGCGAGGCGTCGAAGGAGGGGGCCGGTGGGGGAACCATGGGTTCCCCCACCATGGGTTTCCAGGCCTTTACGGAATCGGGTAGCTAGACTCCGACGGCTCATGGCCTTCTTCCGAGCACTGCGGGGCTTCGGCGGCCGCGACATGGCCGTCGACCTCGGGACCGCGAACACCCTCGTCTATGTGCGGGGGCGCGGC
>Ga0209514_10004545_pt1 | contig 18554 bp, 14 predicted proteins | sample Subgrocontami58m_FD_187452 | JGI IMG/M metagenome (GOLD analysis project Ga0209514, IMG submission 187452) | Subsurface groundwater microbial communities from S. Glens Falls, New York, USA - GMW37 contaminated, 5.8 m (SPAdes) (version 3) | ecosystem: Environmental > Aquatic > Deep subsurface >...
CTTGGTGCTGATGATCCCTTCGGTAACCGTCCGTTCGAGCCCCATCGGGCTGCCGATGGCAAACACACGCTCGCCTACCGCCAACGTATCCGTCTGGCCCAGAAAGACCTTCGCGAACCGCGGAGCGCCGGGCTCTTCCACCTTCAACAGCGCCAGATCATCGAACTTGTTCATCGCGATGATCCGCACCTGCTTGTAGCTTCTCCGATCAAGCTGTCCGCCCTTCAGGTGATACACTTCCAGAGAGATCTGGGTCTCCCCTTCGATCACGTGGAAATTGGTGATGAGATACCCCTCGTCGTTGATAAAAAAGCCGGAACCCAATCCGCCAGGCGTGCGCACCTGCACCACCGCTTCCCCAAGCTGGTTTACCAGTTCCCGCACCGACCGTTCCGGGAGCGGAGTGCCACTGTTCGAGTAGAGGTTCGACGTCCCCCCCAAACCCCCTGTCGTCACGGCTGTCGGCGCGGGCGCCGGGGAAGGGATAGGCGTCGGGACTGGGGCGGGGTCCGGTTTTGCGACCGCCGTGGCGCCTTTCCCGGCATCGCCACGCGTGATCGTCGCGATTTGGCTGCGGGGCACCAACAGGACAGTGTACCCGATATCGACCACGACTTGGTCTCTCTTCTCGGTCAATATTTTCCCGCTGACGGAGGCCTTGTCCTTAAGCTGGATCACGTCAGCGAACGCCGCGCAGACGCCAAGCGTCACCAGCACCAAGGGCACAAACAACCGTTTTATCATGGGCGGGACCATACAGCCTGAAGCCGTCCATAGCAAGCGAGCTTTCCACTACCCGGGAGCGAAAGCGCCGCAGCAGCGGACGCACTCCAAAACCTGCGGACTATCGGCTGCGCAAATCGCGGATGTGGCGTTCGAGGTCGCGTCAGCGTCGTGGAGTGCGGCCGCTGCTGCCTCATCCTTACCCGGAAAACGATCTGCTGAACATCCGTGCCCGTGTTATCTCTTTACTGAGTCGACTTGGTGGTATTTGCGAGCGGCCCCGCTACGTTGGAGCGTACCGCTTGCGCTGCGTCTGTGATTGCTTGGCGTGTCGTCCTTGGTACCAAACCAACACCTGCAAGAGCTTCAAGCCCTCGGCTAGGATCTGAGCCCCTGGATGCCCGTCGTGGGCTCGATCCCAAAATCCCGCGAGCATGGCCACCAGGATGTTGGCCTGCAGCACGGTTAGCTTAGCGCTTTGAGGGAATTTGCCCGTCTCTTTTTTTTTACAGCCAGGACCGCCAACTCCTCCGGAGTGTAGAACAGGTCAGCGGGTAAATCCGGGTGGTCCTTGCCCAAGCGCGAAAGGAGCAGCACTCGGGAAGCGACAATCATATCTAGCGCCAAGGCTCGTTCCAGAGCCTGAGCGCTTTTCATCTGCCGACGTTCCACCCCGCACACCACCTTGAGCACTTTGTGCCAGCACTCGATCCCCCAGCGCAGCGCGTACCAACGCACCATCCGGCGGGCCATCTTGAGGGTCTTCACCGGCCAACTGGTCAGCAAGAGCCATTCAATGCCTTGGGCTCCCTGAGGGGCTTCCACCTCACGGGCTAAAACCGTATAGACCTTCAGAACGGGCCAGCTCTTCTTCAAGGCCACCGCCGGCGGCTGTACTTCCACCTCTTTCCAGCGCAGTTCCAAGGTCGCGGTTCGGGCCGGGCGTCCTTCACGCCGAGGCACCTGGACCTGTAGCGTGCCACCCACCGGAACGCTCGCCAGGGACGCCATCAGCCGGGTGCCGTCGCTTAGACAACGATCATGCTGGCCGCGCACCAGCAGGTGGAGGTTCTTGGGCGCAACCTGGACTTGGTCGTAGAGTTCATAGATATCCGACTCGCGGTCCCCGCAGACCACCACCTGTGTTTGGGGCATTTGCCGCGCCCGCTCACCGGCGGCCTGAAAGGCCCGGATCCACCGACCGCTCTCCTTTTCATCGCAGGATTGCTCATTGCGGTGGGCCGTATCACTCTGCGGCGGTCGCGCCCAAACCTCCGCCCAGGCCGTTCCCAGGGGAATGCCGTCGAGCCGAAAGGCCTGCAGGCTATGCAGGAAGAGCCCGCGGCTGTGGGCCTCGCCGATGGATCCCAAACCCGTGGTCTCAAGCAGCGAGTTATAGCTCAAGGCGGTGGTGTCCTGGGCCAGCAGCACCACCGTTTCGGCGGCCATGCGCCGGGCGGTCTGTTGCTGGTGCGGTGCCAGCAAGCTGGCCAGGGTGATTTCGTAACGGGGATTTTCCAGCAATTGGTAAGCGCCTTTGGCCTCGGAGGCCGCGTCGAAGCTGCGATAGAAGCTATTGCCCGGCCGCGCCCAGCGCTGGCGGAGCATGCGTTGAGCCCGCTCATTGAGCCGCTTGTCTCCCAGCGCCACGCCCGCCATTTCTTCCTCGGCCCAGTCGGCGCCACAGGCGGGTGCAAACACCGAACGGGGCGCCAAGACCTCGACCGCGCAGGTTTGCAGTTGGGCACGGGCGTTGGAACTCAGTTCGTAGACCCAAACGTCCTTGATCGATTGGGAACGCTGGCGCTTTTTGTCATCCCGGCCACGGCCCTTGCTCTGCCCCAGTCGCCGCCAATTGGCCGCAGCCAGGGATCGGCCCTCATGCCGCACCCGATCGACATACGTTTCCACCAGGACCGGCTTGACCCCGTAGCGCGCTTGCCAATCGTCCGCCACTTGCCGCAACCCCAACCCGTAGCACTGGGAGGCCAGATTGCGGACGCGCAATCCGCTGCGAATCAGAAAGCGGGACAAGCCGATGACCTGGCTTCGGTTTGGTCCACCGGCTTGAGAACTCCAGCCAATCCACTGATCCCGACATTCCAGATGAAACGCCGCAGGCCCAAACCCAAGGGCACCCACAATCCCAGCCTCACACTCCACCAGATAACGCAGTTGCGCTCCCACCAAAGGACGGCGGCCCAAGGGATGCTCCCGGACGATGAGCCGATTCCAAATCCGGTGCGCCGGATCGTGTTCATCCTGGATCAGGCGCAGGCCTAAGCCGGCAATTGAGCTGCTTTGGCACGCCAGCTTGGGCAGGGTGGGCAAAGGCTCGCCATCATCGGACAAACCCCGCGCCACCGCGCCCTTGCGCCGCGGCGCCATCGGCGGCAACCGCACCCGGCCTTGTTTCTCCAGCCGACGCAACGCCACGCTCGCGGAGCTCACGCTCAACCGTCCTTTGGCGTCGCGCCAGCCCACCGCCTCGCAGAATTGCTCGATAAGTTGATGGCGCGACGGAGGCGTCGGCCCCTGGGAACGACGGTTTAGCCGTTCCAGAACTTGTTCCGCGATCCATCGCCCACACACTAATATGGCCCCAATCATTGGGCTGAGGATGATGAGGGGTGGCGTGGATGTCTAGCCTAAATCATTCCGGGTAAGGATGAGCGCTGCTGCGCCGCTTTGGGAGGGGTATGGAACGTCAGCGTATGTCCGGGCTACGGCGGTTGCCGGGTAGTAGTCCCTTTTTCAAGCCGCAAAGCATCAAGGCCAGCGCGCCTGCCGCGGCGAAATATGTCGATGGCTCGGGCACGACGGCGATGTCCAGGCCCCAACTCAAGACTGTCGCCTGGCCGCCGCCCGCGGAAACGTCCGCCAACACCAGCGTCCAATCACCGTCGGCGCTCATCCCGTTGTAGGCGGCGAGGCTGGCCGTCTCGGCGGCATCGAAACTCGCAGAGGACGAGGTCACCGGGTTGATGGTGCGCCCATCCGGCTGCCACGCCGCCCCGCCCGTGATGCTGTAGCCGATCACAGACTGGTAAAAGTGAATGTTGTTCGCTGCCGTGTCCGTGAACGTGGCGTTCAGCCCGGCATCGGCGTAGCCGAGGTCGTTGCCGGAGCCTACGCCCACCCGGTTCAACAAGGGCACCAGCGCGCCCACCCGGTGCCGGGCGAGGTAAACCTGGGCGGCGTTGACCTTGAGGATCGTCTTCACTCCAGCCACGGGCAGCTCACGCAGGATGGACAGATCAAAGATCTGAAACTGCTTCGGGCTGACTCGGTGTTTCACGCGCTCGATGGCGGCGTCCAGCAAGTTCTTCTGCCATTCTTCTTCCCAGACGGTGTCAAGTTCGAGGCTGGCCGGATCTGGCACCCGGGCGGCGGTGTCGGTGCGCCGGGTATCGTCGTCGGCCGGCGGGGAGGGACGCCGCTTGGGATCGGAGCGTTTGCGGAAGTGATCGATGATCCGCCGGCGTGTGATGAGGCAAAGCCAGTTCTTGAAAGAACTCCTGGAACGGTCGTAACCGGCCTCGCGCATTTGTTTCGCAACGGCTACCACGGTTTCCTGCACCACGTCCCGTGCCTCGGTGTCGGACAGCCCGGCCTTGATTGCGACCGCGTAAATCAACTTCCAGTACGTGTCGAAGAAAACCTGCCAACTCCCGTGGTCCCCCCAGTCTCGCAGCCGGTGGATGAGGCTGGAGCGGGTGGCATCGGGATTGTGACCGGCGGCGCCGGCGTGGTCATGGGTGCGCACAGGCATAGATTCGACGCTGGACGGATAATCTTGCAGAGAATCTTCAGCTACCGGCATTCGGACATCGATGGACGGCCTGTTTCCCTGTGGAACATGCCCGCTACTTATTCGAGTCACTCAATATGTTCCGAGTCCTCTGGCGGTGCAACGTCGATTTCGCCTCGATTTTGCCACGACATCGGGCGCTGCCCTCGCGATTTGCGCGTCAGAACCTCCGGCAGGTGGTGGAGTGCGCCTGCCCCCGCCGCTTTGGAAGGGGTATGGAACGTCAGCGTACGTCCGGGCCACCGCGGTTCCCGGGTAGTAGTTCCTCCGTGCCATTTGCCCGGTGGACTGGGCGAAGGTGGGGGTGATTGGCGCGAGCAAGAGGGCCGAGCCGCGGGCGGAGGCGTCTGGTAGCGGACCTCCGGGTCTGCCGTGTCGTTTCTTTCGACAATCCATCGTAACCAAAAAGCCTCCGAGGGCGTCATTATCTATGGTTTCCTTTGGCCCGAAAGTGGTGATCAGCGGGTTGGAAGGCAGAATCCAAGAACCCAGAAACATATGAACAAACCAACCAGGACACTCTCCTCACTCGTATTGCTCCAAATTGCCAGCAGCCTCTGTTTCGGCCCGGCGCGGGGTCAGGCTGATGACTGGCCTCAATGGCGCGGACCCAACCGCGATGGCAAAGCGACTGGATTCAACACTCCAAAAACATGGCCCAAAGAACTGACACAGAAGTGGAAGGTCACCGTGGGCAAGGGTGACGCCACGCCCGCCCTGGTGGGAAACAAGCTCTACGTTTTCGCACGCGATGATGCGGGCGAGATCACCGTTTGTCTCGACGCCGCCACAGGGAAGGACCTCTGGCGGGATAGTTACGACGCTCTCGCGGCGACTGGGCCCGCGTCGCGGCATCCGGGGCCCCGGAGCTCCCCGGCGGTGGCGGGTGGCAAGATCGTGGCGTATGGCGTCCGGGGGACGCTTTCCTGCCTGGATGCGGCCACCGGCAAAGTGCTTTGGCGCAAGAATGACCCCGCGGGCGCCTTGCCTCGCTTCTTCACCTCCTCCTCTCCAATGATCCTCGATGGCGTCTGCATCGCGCTCCTCGGCGGTGAGGAGAAAGGCGGCATCGCCGCCTACGACCTGGCTACAGGCGACCAGAAGTGGATGTGGACCGATGATGGCACGGCTTATGCTTCGCCAGCTCTCCTGACGGTCGCGGGAACCAGGATGGCTGTGGCGCTGACGGCGAAGAAGATCGTCGGGATCGGTCTTGCCGACGGGAAGCTCCTCTGGGACGCCCCATTTGCCGCCGCAGGCAGGGCTTACAACGCAGCCACACCCGTCGTGGACGGCGCCACCGTCATCTGCGCAGGATCAGGCCGGGGCGCCAAGGCGCTGAAGATCGAGAAAACCGACGGCGGCTTCGCTGCCAAGGAGCTCTGGAGCAACCCTGACAACGCGGTGCAGTTCAACACCCCGGTCCTCAAAGGTGGCCAGCTCTATGGGATATCACAGAAGGGTGACCTCTTCTGTCTTTCGGCCCAGGATGGGAAGACGCTTTGGACGGCCCCGCTAGGCAGTCGTGACTTCGGGTCGGTCGTGGATGCCGGCTCGGTGCTGTTCGCGCTGACCACTCAGGGTGACCTGACGGTGTTCGAGCCTGGGGACAAGGGGTTCAAGAAACTGGCCAGCTACAAGGTCGCCAGCACCGACACCTACGCCCATCCTGTGGTCACAGGCAATGGGCTGTACATGAAAGATGCGGACAGCTTGACTTTCTGGGCTCTCGAGTGAGCATACCGGAAACGCCATGTTCCGCAGAATCGTTGTCTTTGCCTGCCTGCTCGGGGTGCTTGCCACAGTCATGGGGCAATTTAGCGGACGTCGCCGTGTCCGACCCGGTGTCGGGCCCATAGACCGAGGCGATGTGCCGACGTGGCCGATGGATGAGGAATTCTCGAGAGAGGTCTTCTCGTTTGCCCGCATCAAGTACTCCTCCTCCGGGCGGGAACGGAGCAGCTACGCGTGGTTCACAGATTTCCCGGATGCCGACCTGAACCTCTCCTATCGGCTCCAGCAACTCACCGCGTTGAAAGTCAACCCGGAGCCGAAGGTGCTGGAGCTGACCGATCCGCAACTGTTCGATTACCCGTGGGTTATCATGAGCGGCGTCGGGAACATCGTCCTCCACGACGACGAAGCCAAAGCCCTGCGGACCTACTTGGTCAGCGGCGGGTTCCTGTTGGTGGACGATTTCTGGGGACAAGCCGAATGGGATGGTTTCATGCGGGCGATGAAGGTGGTGTTCCCCAACCGGGAACCGGTGGACCTGCCCCGCAGCCATCCGATCTTTCACTGCGTGTTGAATCTGCCCGACGATCTGTCACTCCAGACGCCAAACATCGGCTGGGCCATCTCCCACCGGAACTCGGGAATCACCTGGGAGGACAATCACGCGGGCGGCAACACGCGGGACCCGCATTTTCGGGCCATCCTCGACGACAAGGGCCGGATCATGGTGTTCATGTGCCACAACACCGACAACGGCGATGGGTGGGAGGAGGAAACCAGCGATCCATGGTTCTTCTCCACGTTTTCGGAGAAGAAGAACTACCCGCTGGCGATCAACATCATCTTCTACACGATGACCCACTAGACACCCGTCCCTCGTGAGCCATCAGCGGCGGGTGCGCACAAGCTTGCCGCCGCCGGGGGGCAGGCTCACCTCTGCGCGGCGCCCCTTCGCGGGTGACCATTGACCAGTGGCCGGGTCGAAGATCTCGAGGCGCGCGGGACCCCGGATGCCCAGGGTCGCCGGTGCGTTGTAGTCCAAGTTGACCACCACCACGTGCGTCGGGCGGCTGGATTTCTGGCCTTTGCTCGCCGGTCCGAAATAGCCCAGCAGGACGCCTTTGACGGGTTTGGGAGGCTGGTAGTCCATGGCGGACACGGGGGGATCCAGGGTGAAAGCCGCGTCTTTCGGCAGCGCCTCGGCGCCCGGGGGCAACATGCCGGCGTGATAGACGCCCAGCGAGCGTAACGGCTGCAATTGGCCGGCGATGGCGGCAAACTCCGGGTTGACTCTTTTCAGCACCGGATAGAGCGACGTGGGTGTGCCGTCGGCGTTGGCGATGGCCCCGGTGTGGCCCGCGCAGCAATAGACGTAATACGAGATGCCTTGAGCGCCATAAGCGAGCGACGTGTAAACCAGGTAGCGCACCTCGTCGCCGTTGGGCACGCGCATGGAAGGCGTCCAGGTGGCCGCTTGGACAATATTGAGGAAAGGCAAGCCGGCGTCCATCGCCGACTGGCGGATCAGGGCAAGATTGAGAAAATAGTCTGGGTTGTCGCCCCGAGTCGAGAATTGGTAATGGTCATAGCTGATAAGCCCTGGCTTCACGATGTCCACGAAGTCCCTCAGGTGCGCCTTGTAGGCTGTGACCTTGTCGCCCTTGTTGCCAAGTTGCTCATTGGTGGCATAGGTGGGGAACAGGTTAATGTAGGCCAGATGCGCCGGGTCGCTGGCGCGCAGGTGAGCCACCAGTTTGCCCAGCCCCGCAAAATTTGTCGTGTTGGGCTCATCGGTGATGAAATAGCAGTAGAGCGCCGGGTGCTGGCGGACCCGTGCGATGAGGGCGTCAAGCTTCTGACACTGGGCCGGGTCGTCCAGGGAGGCCGGCGCGATCAGGGGATCGGTAAGCTGGCCGCGCAGGCCGTGGCTGCGGGCCACGTCCAGTTCCTTTTCCGTGCACCAAACGAGATTCCACCCCCCCTCCGCCATTTGACGGGCGGTGGCATCGGTCATGGGAGGCCCAGCCCAGTAGGTGACGATGGGCGTGCCCACCCGCCACGGGCCCGCGGGAGCGGCCTCCGCGGAACAGGACGCGAACGAGACTGCGACCAGCACCCCGAGAGCGCTGGCAAGATGGCAAGGATTCATGCGGATGATCCCTATGCGATTTTCCACCGCTTTGCAACTCCGAATCATCACCTGCGACCTCGCTCGGTCATTGCCCCTGCAGCGCTTTCGCGCATTCCTCGTACAGGTCTGAGGCGATGAAATCGACACCGGCGGCCTTGGCAGCCTTCCAGCGGATCGCGACGGCCTCCAGCGAGCCGAAGTTGTAGCTCGGCGTCCAGCCCTTCAGCGCCACATCCGCCGGACCATGGCCGTTGAGGGTGTAGAACCGAATCCAATAGCCCCGCCTATGCGCGTTGTCCACCAGTGCCTTCAGGCGAGCGGCATCCTCCGGGGTCCAGTCGCCTGCCTTGGTCTGTCCCTCCGGTTCGACCTCCCTCCACGCATAGTTGAGCCACCGCCGGAAGTTATCGGCGTTCCGATCGGGCTTTCCCGAGCCAAACATGCGCAAACGACCGCCTACCGGCACGTCCCCGTAGAAGGTCTTCATCTGCTGGGCGCCATCGGAAGTGAGAATCAGGACGGGCCCGACCTTGAACGGGGCGACCTGGCCGATGTCGTCTGTCTTCGGGGTGGTGCAGAGCCAGGGTTCAAATTCGCCCACCAGCTTCCACAGGGCCGGGAACGACGCGGGTTCATCTGTCCGCAAGTCGTTGATATTGAGCGTGATGAGAGGCCACTGGCCGTTGTTGCCCTCTTTCAGCGCTTTTTCAACAATGGGTCGGACCTTTTCGAAAAAATACTCGCGCAGAGTGGGTTCGTCGCCTTTGGCCTTGCCTCCGTGGCTGACAACAATTCGCGGTTTGCCGGGTTTCGTCGTGGCATCCCAAATGAGGTCGTTTTCAATGGCCAGCGGGACGCCTGCGGACAACGCCCGGTCCACGCGCTCGGCCCATCGACCCTCGTACGGGTAGCAGTTGTGAGCGTCCAACAGTACCCGTTGGCCGGGGAGGAAGCCTGGCGACTGGGCCACAGCAACGGCCTGGAAGCCCAACAGAGCAGTGAGAACACAGCAATAGACATACTCTTTCATAACAGTTTCCTTTCCGCAGCGGCAACGCCATTTACTGGCGAGAGCCAAGAGTAGCCCGGCTGAGGTCCAGACGCCAACAAAATGGGGTTGATTCGCTCGCGACGGCTTGTGACGGCGGCTGTTCTGGAGTCCGCTGAGGGAGCCGGTTACGAGCTGGACAAGTTCGTGATCAGACGCCACCTCATGTCTCTGAAAGTGGGACAGCCACCATCACGCCTGCACGATCGGCGTCGCGCTCAGGCGCGGCAGTCTCGCTGCCGTCGCCAGCCCCGTTAGGGGCGGCATGGTTCTAGAACAACGCATGCTCCTCTGCCTCAGCCCCGTAGGGGCGACATGGTGATCAGTTGTCGCCGCACAGATGGCGGGGGCCATGCCGCCTATGTTAAGCTTAACATAGGCGGCAGGTTTCTGCGCCCGGCTGGGCGGCAGGCCAGCGGGGGCATGCCTCCGGATGAATCCCCAATTCCATGCCGCTCCTACGAGCTTGAACCAAAACGCAGGGGGGAATGGCTTCCTATAAACGTGGCGCTCCTACCGGAGCTACTCCTCATCCAGCGGCTTGAAGATGTAGCGTTCATCGTGCGGTATCTCATATTTCTTGAGGAACGCCAGGTACTCTTGCCGGAAGGTGTTGCGCGCGTGGTGGTTTACCTGGTCGTGGATGTACTGGATCACCCCGCCCAGTTGGGAGTGCGAGTACGAAAAGGCGCCGAAGCCCTCCTGCCAGGAAAAGCGTCCCAACACCCATTGGTTCTCGTTGATGTGGTTGGTTGAGCCAGTCTTGATGTCTCCGACCAAATCCGAGAGGGAGGTATTGGGCTTGAGGCCAATCAGAAGATGCGTGTGGTCCGGCATGCAGTGGATGGCGATGAGCTTCTGGCCCTGCCGGGTGACAATGCCGGTCATGTACTGTTGCAGTTCCTCTCTGCGTTCCGGGCGAATCAGGTTCTGCCGTCCCTGCACGGCGAACACGACCTGGAGGTAGATTTGGGTATAGGTGTTGGCCATATCGGAGCCAGCTTTCCAAGGGGTAACGAGGGGCGCAAACTCCGTGAGGAGCGTCATGTCTATAGCCACGACGTCATCGAACGCCAACAAGCTCCGCAGGAGCGGCATGACTACTGGTTTTGGCCCTACGGAGCTCGGCCAGCGCAGGATCTCCGCCTTGGGTGAAGAGATGCGGCCCGCGTGGCACGCCTGCCGCAATACACCGAGGACACCGGTATGGGAGAGACCGAGTTGGCGGGCTTTGAGCCGCGCGGCGGACTCATCGAGGAGCACCAGTGATGCTTTTGTCTCCAATGCCAGTGCCAGAGCCTCCGCTTCACCCATGTCCAATGCCAAGGCAAGATCGGTGGGCACAGCCCCTGCGAGGGGAACAACACGGAGCCAACGGTCTTCGAGCGCCTTCTCCAGGGCGCGCTTGGCGCAGGCGTTCGGATGCCGGCTGAGTTCCGTTCGCACCCCGGGTGGGATCGTCACTGAGCCCAGTTGCTCGCGTAGCAGATCGAGCCGCCCAAGGATGGCGAGGTTGGAAAGCGGAGAGGTGTTACTGACCACCAGCATAGCGGAGGTCAGCATCCAGATCGTCCAGGTTGTATTGGCGTGGGATGCCGCGCTCGCCCAGCTCGATTCCAAGGGCGTAACGGTCGAGCTTGGCCATGCGAGCGGCCTGTCCCAGCGAGAGCCAGCCCCTGGCGTAGAATCGGCAGGCTAGTTCGATCTGCATAAGGCGCTCGCGTTCGCCCGGCTGCAGAGGCAGACAGGCGAGGGCTTCCTCGTCGAGGTCGAGCGTGATGCTCATGGCATCAAGCTAAGGCATGTGCCTGATTTGGCAAGCGATTCCTGGCAGCCCGAGCCGGGCGGCGATTACGCAAGGGGAGGGAGGGGGAAGAGGGAAAACCCACGCGAAGACGCGAAGGAAGAGAAGGAATGCGGGGGGCTGCCCGGATTCAACCTCATGTTAGTGGGCGGTTCGCGGCTTCCGATTCTCCCTGAAGAGGGCTTTCGAGGTGGCGGCGGCCAGGAACTGCGTCAAAGCCGTCGTTGGCCAGTATCAGAACTTCGTGCCTTCGCGTGAACCAGAACCTACCACGTCCGGCCCTCGTCGAGGCGTAGGGATCGGGGGATTGAAGGTGCCCGAAGGGACGGATGAATACTGTAACCTCCCAGGCGGCGATCGGGTCTATAGGGGAGACCCGCCGTGACACTCGTGCGCTGGGATGCTCCGGGTCACTTGAGCTTCACGCACACACGGCGTACATTGCGCTATTATTTTGATTCGCCAATTCAGAGGGTTCGACCAGATCGCCCGGTGGGTGGGCTGTTGCGTTCTCGCTTTCGCGTGGCTGGTTCTGGGTGGTAGCGCCCTTGGGGCCGGCACGGGCTTGGAGGAGGCCCGGCGCCTTTTCCAGACAGGCGACTACGCCAAGTGCGTCACAATGGCCGAACGAGGTCTGTCCGAGCGCCAAAACTCGGAGGCGTGGCGATTGCTGCTCACCCGTGGCCTGTTGACCACAGGGCGCTATCGCGAAGCCCTCACGGCGATGACCAACGCGCTAGCCAAGGAATCCCGGAGCATCCAGTTGAGGTGGTTGGCGCGCGAGGTTTTTGAGCAGAACGGCCAACCCGAGGCCGCCAAGCGGATGCCCGAGGAGATCAACAAGCTGGTCGTCGCCCGTCCGAACGGCTACCGGGAGCCGCTGGACTTGATCGCGTTCGGCCAGGCGGCTTTGTCCGCCGGGGTTGACCCCAAGCGCGTGCTGGACAGGGCTTTCGAAATGGCCAAAAAGGCCGCCCCGACCCTCAGCGAGGTCTATCTTGCCAGCGGCACTCTTGCGTTGGAGAAGCACGATTACGCCCTGGCGGCGAAGACCTTCCAGGAGGGATTGAAACAGCAGCCGGACGACCCCGATCTGCATTGCGGATTGGCCACGGCTTATGAGCCGGGCAACCAGGAGCTGATGATCGCCTCGATCGAGGCCGCCCTCGAGCAGAACAGCAACCACGTAGGCAGCCTGTTGTTGCTCGCCGGCCACTGTATCGACGCCGAGGACTACGCCAAGGCGGGGGAGTTCCTCGACCGGGTCAGCTCGGTCAATCCTTTCCATCCGGATGCCTGGGCCTATCGCGCCGCGCTGGCTTACCTCCAGAACCAGTCTCAAGCGGGTGACGCGGCGCGCACCAACGCCCTTCGGTTCGCGCCCGCCAACCCGCGAGTGGACCATTTGATTGGCCTGAAGCTGTCGCAGAACTACCGATTCACCGAGGGGGCCGACCATCAGCGCGAAGCACTGCGACTGGACGAGACGTATCTGCCTGCCCAGGCGCAACTCGCCCAGGACCTGCTCCGCCTCGGGGAGGAGCGTGAAGGGTGGGAACTGGCCGAGGAGGTTCACCGGATGGATGGGTACGATGTGGCGGCCTTCAACCTCATCACTCTACGCGGGACGATGGCGAAGTTCTCGACCCTGACGAACGAGGCCTTCATTCTGCGCATGGGCGCCCGGGAAGCCGCCATCTACGGGCCTCGAGTGCTCGAGTTGCTTGGGACCGTGCGGAGCAACCTGTGCGCGAAATACGGTTTCGAGGTGAGGCGTCCCTGCATCGTCGAGATGTTTCCCGATCAAAAGGATTTTGCCGTGCGGACGTTCGGCATGCCGGACAACCCCGGTTTCCTTGGGGTCTGCTTTGGCAACGTGGTGACCGCGAACAGTCCGGCCTCACACCCAGGGCGTCCGGTGAACTGGCACGCGGTGATTTGGCATGAGTTTTGCCATGTTGTCACGCTTCAAATGACTCGCAACCGAATGCCGCGCTGGCTCAGTGAGGGCATCTCGGTCTATGAAGAGCTCGAGGCGAATTCGGCCTGGGGCCAGCATATGAACCCGCGCTACCGCGAGATGATCCTGGAGGGGAAGCTAACACCGGTCTCAAAGCTGAGCGGCGCGTTTCTGTCGCCGAAATCCGATCTTCACCTCCAGTTTGCCTATTACGAGTCTGCCCTAGCCGTCGAGTTTCTCGTGGAGCGTTTCGGATTTGACCGGTTGAAAGGCATTCTCCGAGACCTCGGTGATGGAATGCCCATCAACAAGGCGATCGAGAAGAATACCGCGCCGCTGGCGGTGATCGAGAAGGACTTTGATGCCTTTGCCCGCGGCCTGGCCGGGCGGATGGCGCCGGGCCTGAACTGGGACAAGCCACCGCAGGAGGTGCTTTCCCCCTCGACCGACGACCCCACCTCGGTGACCTGGACGATAAGCCATCCAACAAATTTTTGGGTAATGACGCAGAAGGCGCGGGGATTCGTGGAAGCCAAACAATGGCGGGAGGCGAGACCGTTGCTGGAGAGATTGGTTGAGCTTTATCCAGGGGCGACCGGACCGGATAGCGCCTACCGCACTCTGGCAGCCGCGCACCGCGCCCTCGGAGACACCAACGCCGAATGGCAGGTGCTGAGCCGGTTCGCCACCCTCGACAAGGAGGCTCCGGACGCCTGTCTGCGACTGATGGAGTTGGCGGCTCCCGTTGGGGATTGGGCGGTAGTTGCGCGGAACGTCAACCGCTATCTGGCCGTGAACCCGCTGGTCGCCCCGCCATACCGCTTCCTGGCGCAGGCCGCCGAGGCGGAAGGACACCTTCCGGCCGCGATTGGAGCCTCCGAGGTCCTTCTGCGACTGGATCCACCCAATCCGGCGGAGGTTCATTTTACCTTGGCGCGGTTGCTCCACAAAGTGGGCGACGAGGGAGCACGGCGCCATGTGCTCGAGGCGCTGGAAGAAGTCCCTCGAAACCGTGCCGCACTTCGGCTACTCTTGGAGATTAGTGGCGGTGTGCCGAGTGGGAAGAACTCCCCCGCGGCCTCCGCTGCTGACGCGAAACCATGAGAACGCTCCAGTTTCTGTTGATCGTCTGTCCGTTGTGCGCGGGAGTTTTGCTCGCGCAACGGTGGCGCGGCGGCGGCGAGGGCTCTCTCCGGGAGGACGCCCCGGTGCGGACCGCCAGGGAAGTTCCTTCGCACAGCACGGGCACACCCAATTGGACGAACGAACCCGGATTCGAGAAGGAAACCTGGACATTCGCGCGCATTCGTTATGAACGCGCTCCTTACGGTTCCCGGAGCGCCGCAAACTGTTTTACCGACTTTCCCGACAGCGACCTGAATCTGTCCTTTCGCGTCCAGCAGATCACGGCCATGAAGGTGGACCCAGACGGACGGGTGCTGCGGCTGACCGACCCCGACCTGTCCGACTATCCATGGATCTACATGGTCGAACCAGGCCGGCTCCTCTTCCGTGAAACGGAGGTGACCGCTCTTCGGACCTACCTCCTGAACGGCGGATTTTTCATGGCGGACGATTTTTGGGGACCGGTGCAATGGGAGAATTTCGAGAGCCAGATGAGGCGGGTCTTTCCCGATCGCAGTTTCGTCGAGTTGCCAATGGACCATCCGATTTTTCACTGTGTCTTCGATCTCAAGGGGCCGAAGAACAAGTTGCAGACGCCCAACATTCGCCAGGGCATTAACAGCCAATATGACGGCGTTACCTGGGAGTTTCACGATGGCGAGGAGTGCATTGACATGCACGTCCGGGCCCTCTTTGACGACAAAGGGCGGATGATGGTAATAGCGACCCACAACTGCGACAACGGCGACGGCTGGGAACGTGAAGGAGAGAGCGACTACTTCTTCCACGAGTTCTCGGAGAAGCGCGCTTTTCCGCTCGGCATCAACATCCTCGTTTACGCGATGACTCACTGAATGAATACACCTCCACAAGCCACCCCTCCTGTGCTCGTTCTCCCATCGTCCCAAGTGGAGCGCGAGACGGTTGAACGCCTCATCGAGAGCCGATCCCGCATCGAAGCCGAACTCGCCAAGGCCATCGTCGGCCAGAGAGAGGTGATCGACCAGATCCTGCTCGCCCTTTTCTCCGGCGGCCACTGCCTGATCACCGGCGCGCCAGGGCTGGCGAAGACTCTCCTGGTGAAGTCGATCGCTCGAATCTTCCACCTCAAATTCCAACGGGTACAATTCACGCCCGACCTCATGCCCGCCGACATCACCGGGACCGAGATCCTCAGGGACACGCCGGAGGGACGTCAGATGGCGTTTGTTCGGGGTCCGATCTTTGCGAACATGATCCTGGCCGACGAAATCAACCGCACGCCGCCGAAGACCCAGGCCGCGCTGCTCGAGGCGATGCAGGAGCACCAGGTCACAGCCGCTGGCGTGCGCCACATCCTGGAGGAACCGTTTTTCGTGCTCGCCACTCAGAACCCGATCGAGATGGAAGGAACCTATCCGCTCCCTGAGGCCCAGCTCGATCGTTTCATGTTCAACGTGGTGATGGACTACCTGCCGGAGAACGAAGAGGTCGCCGTCGTCACGCGAACCACCGCCGGCTCGCCTGAGCCTATCGAAGCCTTATTCACGGGCGATGACGTCCTCCGATTCCACGCAATCGTTCGCACAGTGCCCATCGCGGAGGAGATGGTCCGTTACGCCGTCCAACTGGCCGCCGCGTCGCGTCCGAAGCAGACCGGCTCGCCTGAGTTCATCAATTCCTGGGTCAGTTGGGGCGCGGGCACCCGTGCGGCGCAATTCCTGGTGCTCGGCGCCAAAGCGCGCGCCCTCTTCAAGGGCCAGGCGCACGTTGCGATTGAGGACATTCAGGCCCTGGCCGCCCCCACGCTGCGCCATCGCATCCTGCTCAACTACCGCGCGGAGGCGGAGGGTGTCCAAGTGGAGGATGTGATCCGCCGGCTGATCGAGACCCTCAAACCGCCCCTCCGCCCATGACCCCGGCCTCCAGCCATTCCGTACTGCCGTCCGGCCCGCGTATTGACCCGCGGGTCTTGATGAGCATTCGCAATCTCGAGTTGCGGGCGCGCGTGGTGGTTGAAGGCTTCTGGAGCGGCATCCATCGCAGTCCCTATCACGGCTTTTCCGTCGAGTTCACCGAGTATCGCCAGTACTCGCCCGGGGACGATCCGCGTTATGTCGATTGGCGCGTTTTTGCTCGGAGCGACCGTTATTTTATCAAGCGCTTCGAAGACGAAACGAATCTCCGCTGTCACCTTCTCGCGGACCAAAGCCGGTCGATGGCCTATGGCTCGATCGGCCACACCAAGGCCGACTACGCCGCCACGCTCGCGGCCACGCTCGGTTATTTCCTCTTCCTCCAGGGTGACGCCATCGGTCTGCTCACGTTCGACGAGCGGGTGCGCGACTACCTGCCCGCCAGCCACCGCAGGGGGCACCTGCGGCGGCTCATGGTTGCGCTGGAGCGGCCTGCGGGTGGGAGTGCCACCGACCTGGCCGCCCCGCTGCAACGTCTCGTAGAGATCATCCGCAAGCGCGGGTTGGTGGTGCTGATCTCGGACTTTCTCGCCCCCGTCGAACGCTTGGAGAAGGAGCTGATCCAGTTGACTGCCTCCGGCCACGAGGTCATCGTCTTCCACATACTCGATCCGGCGGAGGTTACGTTCCAATTCGGCGAGCCCGCCCAGTTTGAGGACGTGGAGTCGGGCAAGACGCTCCTGGTGGAGCCGGAAGCGGTCCGGGCAGGCTATCTGCGACGCTTCGAGGATCACTGTGGCGCGGTGCGTTCTCTTTGCGAGCGGCTGGGCAGCAGCTACTCGCGGCTGGTGACGGATCAGCCGCTGGATCTGGCCTTGTTCGACTTCCTCCGCGCTCGGATGCAGCGCGGACGCAGGGTTCGGCGGGCCGTGCGCTCCCCCAGCCGAGGCCACCCATGAGTTTTCTTGCGCCACTCTTTCTGATCGGCGGACTGGCCGTTGCGCTTCCGGTGGTTTTTCACCTCATCCGGCAGACCACACGGAAACGCACGGCGTTCAGCTCGCTGATGTTCCTGCGCCCCACTCCCCCCAGGCTGACCCGCCGCAGCCGGTTGGAGCATCTTCTGCTTCTTCTGCTCCGTTGCCTGGTCCTCTGTCTGTTGGCGGCGGGCTTTGCCCGGCCCTTCCTGAAGAACGCCGCGACTGAGGACACTCCAACCGGTCCCGCCCGGCGAGTTGTCGTGCTGGTGGACACCGGAGCCAGCATGCGGCGGGCCGGTGTGTGGGCAGAGGCGCGGGGTAAGGCGGACAAGGCGCTGGGCACAATGTCGGCCGCCGACCAGGTGGTGCTCTGTGCCTTCGACCGGCAGTTGAGGACGTTGGTGGGGTTCGAGCAGTGGAATTCAACAGCCGTCGGCAACCGAGCCGCGCTGGCACGTCGCAGCCTGGCAGGCATCGAACCCGGCTGGTTCAGCTCTCATCTGGATCAGGCTCTCACGAGGGCTGCGGAGATGCTGGCGGATACCGATGTAGCGCAGGTTGCGGGGCCACGCCAAATCATTTTGATTACCGACCTCAAGGAAGGCTCCCGGCTGACGGGCTTGCAGGCCTACGAATGGCCCAAGGGGGTTGAAGTGGCGGTGGAGCAGGTGGGGCGGCGGAAGACGAGCAATGCCGGGCTGGAACTGGTCGGGGATGTGGCGGAGTCGGATCGCACACCGAGTGCCGGGGTCCGCGTGCGGGTGAGCAACGCCTCCGATTCCAAGAAGGATCAATTCAGAGTGGGCTGGGCGGTTGCGGATGGCAGTCCGTTGCCCGGCAGCCCCCTGGAGGTGTATGTTCCCGCCGGTCAGAGTCGCATTACCACGGTCCCGCTGCCGCCTGCGGGGGCTGCGCCCGAAAGGATTGTCCTGCGTGGCGATGACGAGGACTTCGATAACACCCTGTTCGTGATTCCCCCTGAACCTGCGCGGTCGAGTATCCTCTACATCGGCGGCGAGTCTGAGAAGGACACGCGGCAGCCCTTCTACTTCTTGCAGCGCACGTTCCAGAGTACCCGCCAGCGCACCGTCCAGGTTCTCCTGCGTCCACCTTCGGCGGTGTCTCTCGCCACGGAGGTGGCAGGCGCGGACCTGATTGTGGTGGCGGATGCCCTTCCCGACCCGGTGGCGGCGGCCGTGCGCGCGCGGGCGGAGGCGGGCGGGACGGTCCTGTGCGTATGTCGCACGGCCGGGATGTCGTTCACGCTGGCACACCTCGTTGGGCAGGAGAGGCTGGCGGTCGAGGAAGCACCGGCAAGCACGGACGCGATGCTCACAGAGATT
>Ga0209514_10004550_pt1 | contig 18528 bp, 19 predicted proteins | sample Subgrocontami58m_FD_187452 | JGI IMG/M metagenome (GOLD analysis project Ga0209514, IMG submission 187452) | Subsurface groundwater microbial communities from S. Glens Falls, New York, USA - GMW37 contaminated, 5.8 m (SPAdes) (version 3) | ecosystem: Environmental > Aquatic > Deep subsurface >...
CGAAAAGATACCTGAATATGGATCTGCTCAGGGAACAGGAACTTAGCGAAAGGCTGCTAATGGAAGAGGCAATCTAATACCGAAATGGGCACTGCAAATAAAAAAGCGAAAGATTCTTGACACTACCGAGATGGTAGGGTGGCGGCGCATCGCCCCCTAACAAGGGCTCGTTACCTTCCCAGGATACCAGACTGCAATGAGACGGCAATGCATAATTCATGTATTTAGTTAAAAAAGTTTTGCTGGAATCTCTCTTTTACTGCTCAAGATAACAATGCTTATCTTCCAATTGTATAAGAATCAGAAAATACCCCCTATCATGGTTACAAACTCTAATGTTTTAATATTTGTAATTTCTTTACTTTAATACCGACTTATATCTGTAATTTTCCTTATAATTAATTACCATTGCTACCTGCTGATTAGGAGATTTCTCACAAAGATCCGCGGTTACATACAATGCCTCGATGCCCATTCGGCGCACCATGTCACGACCCACGTTATAACCGTTTACCCACCGCTCATTACAAATCTTCCGGCTGCCGTAAAACGGACACGCCAGATGGATCTTGGCGATCTGGCGCGAAAGCTCTATGTCCTACGTGCTCAGAGGCGCCTAAGTGAGCTGCACAATTAAAAATCCCAATCTAATCATATGATTTAGTCATGTGGTTTAACATTATCTTCATAGACAACCCTAAATTCTATGGGGCCAAGATTATGCTTGTGACAATGTCGCGGTCAAAGTGAAGACGACATTTTCGCTGATGTTGGTGGACCTTATTCAGGCACAGTCGGTACACCCATAACTCTCGATGCCAGTAGATCCTATGCTCCCAGTGGGAATATCTTTTCCTATGAATGGGATTGGAGTTATGATGGGTTATCAAAGTACCTCTTATCCTCTCCAATTCCCATGACACACCTCCACGGCCATTGACGTTTATAACGCCAATTATCCGGTGTGTCCATTTAATCGGGGGAAGATCACCTCGGAATCATCCCCATAATTCAGTTGTCACATGCCGTAAGAACCAAAACTTCCTCGGCAAAAAATTAATACTTTTGCAAATCGACTAGATTTTTGTCACCATAAAACGAGCTTGTTCAAAATGGTGGAACGTGAGAAGGGGAACTTTGAATGGAAGCCGGGGGTGTCTGCTTAGCTTTTATTATTTTTTGGTGGGCCTGGACAAAAAATCCTGGTTTTAGTTCGATGGCTTTCTCAAAGGCTTGGACGGCTTCTTCGGGTTTCCCCTTATAGAGAAAAATGCATCCCAAATTGAAATAAGCGTTTGCTTCCTCTCCACCTTCCTTGAAGGCCTCCAATGCTTCAGTGTATCTTTCCATCTGGCTCAGTACCAGTGCCATATTGTTGTAAACTTTTGGATTGGAAGTCCCCAGTCTTATCGCTTCGGAAAATGCGGCCGCCGCCTTTTCTTTATCCCCTTGCAAAGCAAAAGATATTCCCAGATTATTATACAGAAAGCCCATCTTAGGCCGGATTGAAATGGCTGCTTTGTAGGTAGTGACCGCTTTCTCATATTTCCCCTGTCGGTCGTAGATGATGCCAAGAAAGTTATGGGACTGCCATAGCGAATTATTGCATTGGATCGCCATTAGGAAATTTGCCTCGGCATTTTGATAGTCGTCGTCCAGCAAAAAAGTACGGCCCAAACCCTCATATGCAATTGCATACCTAGCATCAACTTTAATAATTGCCTGGAATTCGCTCCTGGCTTCTTTTTGTAAACCTTTCAAGAGGAACAACTGTCCTATCTTATAATGTATGCGCACGCGATCGGGATCCAAGTCCAATGATTTGTAATATTGGATAAACGCTAAATCGTAATTTCCCTGCCGGCAATACCCGTCTCCCAGTTTTTCGTATCCGTCTGCATTAAGTGCGGGAATTTTTTGAGCCGCTTTTTCTTCGGCGGCCAGTTCAAAGTTCTGTTTTTCCATCATCCGGCGGTGTTCGTTTGCCTGGAAAAGATTTTTCTGGAGAGTTGGAGAGGATGCACACCCCCAAAAAAAGAGCGCGGCAAAAGTCACGATCAAAGTTTGCATCAATTTCATTGCGTCACGTAACATCATGATTTTTCTCCTTCATTGAGCACCATACCGAAAAGGTTATCTTTACCGATGACGACTTTGACGTTGATTTGGGACCGGTCAAAGCTTTTTTGTTGTTTAATGTCCTGGGATCCGGGTATTTCGCCGGCCAGACGTAAGGCTGCCTCATAATATCCTTTTCGGTAATAGATCGTGGTAGCACGATGGTTAAAATGCTCGGCATTTGTGATGCGGCTGACAGCAAGCCCTCTGCCGCACAGGTAATGAGCGAGCCGGCGGGCCACGCCGGCGACTCCATTACCATTCGACACTTCAATGCCCACACTTTGTTCGAAAAACGCTTTTTTCTTAACTGGTTGTGGAGGAACGTGAACAATGACTGTCGCGACGTGTGGAGCCAATGTAGGGGCTGGGGTATTTTTTAACACTGGAAGTGATTGCCGGGTCGCCATAGTTTTCTTTTCTGTCGTCTGAAATACCCGTCCCATGGCATCTGCTGCCTCAGAAGCAAGCCTTGCGCGGTTAAAAGAAGGGTCGAGCCTCAAGGCATGTAAATAATGATCTTGGGCAACCCGATAAATTCCCCGCTGATAGTAGAACTGGGCAATATTATAATGTGCCTGCGCTTCGCTTCCTGCCAATATAAACTCGTTCAGGGCTAAATCCAGCCGGTCTATAGCAGCAAAGGCCACTCCCAAATTATTATGAAAACGTGCCTCCCGGCTATTCAAGGCGATGGCCTTTTGCAGCATGGTAATCGCCTCATCAATACGGCCCTGAAGGAAGTAGGAATATCCCAGGTTGTTTTGAATATAATCAAGGCCAGGGTCTAATTGTAAAGCTCTTTGGTAGGCAGTGTCGGCACGAGAGTAATCTTTCAATTGGTCATAAGAAACACCCATGCCATTAAGGGCCCGGACATGCTTTGGATCGATAAGAAGGACTTTCTCTAATTCTTCCAATGCCTTTTCGTGCTCACCCCTCTCCTGGTAATAGCAAGCCAGCAGGTAGTGAGAGCCCGGGTTTCCCTGGATCGGCCGAACATGGGGAATGAAGCGGGTTAATATCCCTAGGTGTCCCGGGCCTAGTTCCCGGGGGTCGGAAAATGCACTCCCTCGCCAGAGCTTAACATAGGTTGAACAGCTGCTCATTAAGACGAGGGCGATTGCAATCATCACTAAGGCGCCGGCTTTTCTCATTTGATTCTTCATTTTGCCGTCTCCCGGTTCTTCAGTTTTTGCTCACGATGGGCAGCAAGATCCTAATTATGCGGATGACCGCCGGTCCCAGGATGGTGACAAACAAGGAAGGAAAGATAAAGAAAATCAGCGGAAAGAGCAGCTTCACGGGCATCTTTACCGCTACTTCCTCGGCCCGCTGAAATCTCTTGACCCGCATGACATCGGAGTAGACCCGCAGGGTCTGTACTATACTGGTGCCAAAACGCTCCGTTTGGATGAGGAGAGAGGCCAAGTTATTCACATCTTCCAATTCCGTGCGCATTGCCAGACCTTTAAGAGCCTCCCGCCGCTGTTTGCCGGCCTGCATTTCCAGGCTCATAAAATTGAATTCATTGCTCAATGTTTTGTTGTGCAATTTCATCTCCTCACCGACCTTCCGGATCGTTGCATCAAGACCGATGCCCGCTTCCGCGCAGACAACCATCAGGTCCAGCGCATCGGGAAGGCCAAGGAACATCTCTTCTTTTCTCCGAGCAATCTTCAGGCGCAGCCACAGGCCGGGCAAGTAGAACCCGATTACCACACTCAGAATAGTCAAAAAAAGGAAGGGAAGGGATAGCATGGCGGGCATAAAAGAAATCTTTAACAGGAAAAAGAGAAAAGGAAGAAGTGTGGCGAGCAGTATCTTGACGCCCAAAAAAACAAGCGCCGCATTCTCTTGCCGGATGCCGGCCTTCAGAAACATATTCCGGAGATGAGTGGGGTTCTCTTCCAAGGCCGGCTTGGCCCAGCTGCCCAAGGCATCCAGCGTCTTAAGCAATTTGCCTGTGATCGCCGAGATGAACTTTTCTGGCTTACTTTCCGGGACATTCTCTCCGGCTTCCCTAACCCTCTTTGCTAAAGCGCGGCTCTCTTGGTAATATAGCGCTTCAAGGTAAACGGCCATGATAAACATCGCGACCCCGACAAACGTCAAAACAGCTATCAAGAGTTCGTTCATCTCTCCTCCTATACTTTAATGGCGATCATCTTTCTCATGACGAACACCCCCAGGACCATCATCACCAGCGCAAAACCCAGCATGGCATGGCCGATGGGGTCGTTAACCAGCACTTTCAGATAGTCCGGATTCAAGAAGGAAAGAGCCAGGGCAATCAGAAAAGGCAGCACCAGCAGGATCGCCGCCGAAAGTTTCCCTTCTGCCGCAAGAACCTTAATCCTCCCGCGCAACTTGAAGCGCTCCCGAATAAGGCGACAAATATTTTCGAGAATCTCTGCCAGGTTCCCGCCGCTTTCCCTTTGGACGATGACGGATATTACAAAAAATCTCAGGTCCGGGCACTCGATGCGCCGGGAGAAATTTTTCAATGCCTCCGCGACCTCAATCCCGAAATTGATCTCTCCCATAGTTTTGGCGAATTCCGTGCCCACCGGATCATCCATTTCTTCGGCTACCATTTTCAGCCCCCCCGTGAAGGCATGACCTGCCTTTAAAGACCGGGCGATCAGATCCAACGCTTCCGGCAATTGTCGCTCAAACTTCTGCATCCTGCGCTTTTTTTTAGTAAGCACGTATAAGTAAGGAAATGTTCCCCCGATCATTGCTATAATTCCCGCCAGCAGGTAATCGGAAATCACCCAGGTACTAATCAGGAAGCCGACAACGGCAAGGACCAGTGAACACATGATAAAAATACCCAGTGGCGTTTGGATGCCCGCCTGTTCCAGGAGAAGGTTCATTCTCCGGGGCCAGGCAAGCTTCTGGAGGAACCGGTTCAGCAAGGGAATGGCGCTTAACACCGTGTGACGTTCCAGAACGCCTCTTTCAGCTTCTAACATTGGCTGAGTCATGCTTTTGAGACGCCGGCGCACCCTTTTCTTTTCCGGATCATGCAGCGTCCGCCAAACCCCGTAGCCGCCGTCAATCAGCAGCAGCATGGCGATAAAGACACCCATTCCGGCCAAGATATCCATTTTCATCCTTTCTGCTTAAAAATCTGTCTCTAATTCTCTCCCTTGTTAAACCTCGTAAACCTTCTCCGCATTAAACAGATCGAAGGGGACCGGCACGCCGGCCGCTTTGAAGCGTTCAACAAATCTGGATCTGATCCCGGTCGCTCGGAAACTTCCATTTACCATCCCCTTGGCGTTAATCCCCGTCTGTTCGAAGGAAAATATTTCCTGCATGGTGATGACCTCTCCCTCCATGCCGGTGATTTCCTGCAAACTGACAATCTTGCGGCTGCCGTCCGCAAGCCTTGCCAACTGAATGATGACGTTTAAGGCCGAGCTGATATATTTCCTTATGGAATTATTCGGGAAATTATAACCGCCCACCGCGATGAGGGTTTCCAGCCGCATGAGGGCATCACGGGAAGAGTTGGCATGAATAGTCGAGAGGGAACCGTCATGTCCGGTGTTCATTGCCTGGAGCATGTCCAGAACTTCGGCTCCCCTCACTTCCCCCACGATGATGCGATCCGGACGCATACGCAAGCTGTTTCGGACCAGATCACGTGACGTCACCTCACCTTTCCCCTCGATGTTGGCGGGGCGGGTCTCTAACCGGACCACATGCTCCTGCTTCAATTGCAGCTCGGCTGAATCCTCGATCGTGACAATACGTTCATCTCCGGGAATAAAGCGAGAAAGGACGTTCAACAAGGTAGTCTTTCCGGTTCCTGTCCCTCCGGAGATCAACATGTTGAGCCTGACTTTCACGACACTCTTCAGGAGTTCACCTATCTCGGGCGTGAGGGTCTTCAGGCTCAAGAGGTCATCCAGCTCCAGGGGATCCACGGCGAACCGCCGGATGGAGAGGACGGGACCGTCGATAGCCAGGGGTGGAATGATGGCATTGACACGAGATCCGTCGGTCAACCTGGCATCCACCATAGGGCAGAATTCGTCAATCCGACGCCCCACCGCGGAGACGATCTTATCGATTATCCGGCGCAGATGGATATCATCTTTAAATCGTCCTTCCGTAAGCTCCAGCTTGCCGAACCTTTCGACGTAAATCTGCCTGTAGGTATTGACAAGGATATCGGATACCGTGGGATCCCGCATCAAAGGTTCCAAGGGTCCCAAACCCATCACTTCATCCTGGATCTCCAGAAAAAATTTTTCCTTTTCATAAGCGTTGAGGGGATATCCGTTGTCCTCAAGGAGTATCTTCTCCACTATCCTTCTGATTTCCTGCTTGAGTCTGGCTTCGTCGAAGGAGTTAATTAAAGAAAGATCGATGTGGTCAAGAAGGCGGTTGTGAATCCGGGTTTTGAACTCCTGGTAAGCATTGGCAATGACGGTTTGATTGCCATTGGGGGCGGTTTTCGCAACGGCAGTTCTTTCGTGGAAGGCTTCCTCTTGTTCTTTTCCCCCCTCCGGGCTTTTATGAAAATTCAGCAAGGCCATCTTAATACCGCCCTTTCTCTCCTTCGAGTATTACGAATCCCTTATTGAGGAACAAGTTCTCTTTTGCGGATGGTTTTTTTTCAAATTTGGCGATTTTATTCCAAAATCCGACTTTTTCTTTACCAGGGATGCCCCCTCCGAGGACAGATAGAGCTAATTCCTGATAGCTCTTGCAGATCTCCTTCCCCTTTCCCACTTCGGAAATGATTTTACCCTCGTTGATGGCCGTCATGGTGGTCTGAAAATCGTTAGGAATCAGCCAGAAAAGAGGGTGGCTAATGCTTTGTGCCGCTTCCTCAAGTGAAATCACGGGATTCTTCTCATAGCGGTTAATGATGATTTTAATGCTTTCTTTTTGGGGATACCCCAGGGCTTCGAAAGTCCGGAGGACCCTTTTAATATTGTTCAGGCAGGGTAGGTTGAGGTTAGCCACCAGCATAACCATATCGGCCTTTCCCAGGATTTTCAGGGAAAGGTCTTCCAGCGATTGCCCCCCGTCGATTATCGTATATTCAAAAGTTTCCTGCATAACTTCCAGAAGCCTCTCGATGATATCAGGTGTTACCGGATTTACCCCATCCAGCCCTGTGGGTGAAGTAAGCAGGGAAATTCCCGATGGGTGCTTGCAGAGCGAGCTCTTCAGCAGGGTAGCATCCACCCGGGAAATGTTCCTGGCAACGTCCCCCCAGTCAAAGGATGTTTTGACATTCAAAAAGATGGGAAGCTCGCTGAAGGCCAAGTTCATATCCACTAGGGCCACCGAACGGGACCGGTCTTGTGAGGCGAGACCGGCGGCCAGGTTAACGGCAAGGGTAGTGACTCCCACCCCCCCCTTGCTGCCGACTAAGTGGATGAGTTCGCCTTTAGTCCTTGTCGCGTTGCTCCCGGGATTTCTTGTCCAGCGCGCTTGGAATTTTAGGAGGGCTTGCCGCACTTCTTCACCCTGAATCGGTTGGGCGAAGAATTCCTTGGTACCGGCCCGCAACGCTTCCAGCAGCATCGCCGGTTCGAGGCGGGAGGATGTCAGGAAGATGGCCCCAGCCGCCCCGGATGACTGCAGTGAATGGATAAGTTTAAACTCCTCTTTCAGGTTGTCCCCGATTTCGAGGATCAGGAGGTCACACGATTTTGCTGGATACGCTTTATCCAGGCGAAAACCCGCGAGCGGGGCAATCACTTTCGTCAACTCTGCTCCGACCCGCGGATTTTTCACTTTCAGTTCGACGCTGATATTTTCTATCATATGACCTCTCAGTAGCCGGCTATTGAACTAAGCCGGGGATCGTTCCCCTTGTTCCATAGTTGCCTCCACTTCCCCGGCCGGTAACCAACCTATCGCATATAACCCTCGCCACGATCGTTTGATCCGGCGGAGGCAGTACCTGGGTGATTACGGCGGTCGCGAAGCCGACAATCTCCAAACGTCCTGAAGGGTTGGAACAGGAGTCGGACTTGTAAACCGCAACCGATGTCATCCACTCGCCTTTCGCATCCTTCATGTAATTGTAAAGATTTTGAAAGGCCGTGAAGGTTTGATTGCCCAACGTCCCGCCGGTAAAAACAAATTCGTCACCGGTGCCGGCTGCCGGGGCTGTGAATGTCTCCGCCACCCAACCTTCCAAGATGGTTTTTCTCAGGTAGGATTCGCTGGCCGGCCAATGTTCATAAGTATTCCAGCCGGCGCACCCCTCGGGAGTGTTAGTAGGGTAAAATCTGATCGGTTGGTCACAGAATTCCTCTTTGTTTAAAAACCACTGTTCGGAGATGCCAACAGGAATAAGGAGACCATCATCTATCGTGCTCTCCGCCGTTAATGCGGCAGTTGCGATAGCCGAACGGCCAATCGATTCATAATTTTTCGGCACCTCAGGTTTGAATATCCAGGCGAATACTCGAAGGAAAAACATAGCTATGGGACTGTTTCCTTGATCATCCCGCCGGGCGATGACGCGCACGGCATCGGGATGATCGAGGGTGGGAATCAGGGTCTTGGTGTCGGCATGCCATTGCCCAATGCTTACATCGGCCTCATTTATCCCGATATTCACCCCTGCCGCTTTGTTTTGCCTCGCCACGGCATCGGCAACGCCGGTAATTGTCGCACTATTGCACACGTAGCCTGTCTGTTCCTGATAGGAGAGAAGCTCATATTCATGGCCCAGTTGCCTCGCAGCCGCCAGGGCCGCGGCATCAGCCACATTCTGCAGTTCATTCTCGGCCACCTTCAAATAGCCGATGTCCACCCCTAAGGCCGCGAATCCTATGAATACCGTCATCAGCAGGGCAACGACAACGATGGTTGCTCCCCGCTGTTGCTGCCGATATTTGTGGAGTGGTGCCAGGCTGTTCATACTTCCCTTCCCTCACTTCATTCCATGCGCATTACCGTTTTTGCCGTCAGGGTTTTTAGCCCGGCAAGTTCTACAATAAACTTGGGAAGAACCAAAAAAGTATATTCGTAGGTAACGGTAACGGTTAGTTCATCGCCAAATTCTGTGGGTGTGGGATCCGGATCCGAGTCAGGAATCGGCTCAGTTCCGGGCTTGAAGCTAACCAGATATGATTTAATTAGCTTCCCGTCTTTATCATATTTTCCTAAATAGTCTTTTACCACCTGCTTTATCTCCGTATTAGTGACCCGCGGATCCTGAGAGACAATCCCCGCTCTGGCGCCTTCCCGGCTGGCATTGGTCAGCATGGCCTGATCGTAAAGCATGAGGCTGAATTCGCTGATCCCCACGGCCAACACAATCAGGATCGGCAATATCAGGGCAAATTCCACTATTGCCACTCCGGCCTGATTTTTAATTCGCATGGGTCTGCTCCTATTTTGAGGCGCCCCCGCCAAAACCAAACATGTAAATAGGTGCAGGAGCGGGCGCTTCAAAGCTCTTGTGGTACTTGTCCATAGTGGCTTTAGCTGCTTCCCCGTCAAGGCCCGTTACCGGATCAAGATTTTTTACGGCTTCCGGATATAGAATCTGGTTAAACTGGGCGAGCTTAACGGAAGTGCCGTAATCCATTTCCAACCGGGTGGGGTAAAATCCACTGCATGCTATGGACATGAAGAACAGGGCAATGATGACCGCATAGGACCAAAATCTTTTTCCCATCGTTTCCATCCTCTCGTTAAATTTATTGCTGGATGATATGACCGAATTTCCCTTCCAAGCCGTGCTCCCCGTTCAGACCGGCCTCCGGTGATTCGGGACGGCCCACTTTCGGCTTCCTTTCCCCACCCTCGAGCTTCCCCAGCAGGTAGAATTCGAAATCATCTGGTTCTACGTATTGATCGGTAGGCAGGGTCTGTTTCGCCAGGTCAACCGGTTTAACCAAGTGAGGAGTCACGATAATGATCAATTCGGTCTCGTTCTTCTGGAAACTGGTACTGCGGAAGAGGACCCCGAGGACGGGGATGTCTCCCAAAACAGGGAATTTACTGACAATTTCTCGGACATCACTCCTGAGTAAACCGGCAATGGCAAAGCTCTGGCCGTCCGCTAGTTCGATATCCGTGGAAACACGCCTGGTGGTCAGGGCGGGCACAACAAAGCCGCCGATGGTGACGGCATTGGAAAAGTCGAGCTCCGAGACTTCCGGAGCCACCTGCATATTGATTTTGCTACCGCTCAAAACGGTGGGGGTGAAGTTGAGTCCGACCCCGAAGGGTTTATAATCAATCGTAATGGTTTGCCCCCCATTACTAGCCTGGGGGACAGGGATGGGAAATTCCCCACCCGCCAGAAAGTTTGCTTTTTTGCCGCTCAGCGTAATCAGGGTTGGTTCAGCCAGCACTTTTATCAAACCCTCTTCTTTCAGAGCATCGATAAAGCCAGTCCAGGTGGCGCCCTGGCCGGTAAAGCGGAAGATAGCATTTATTTTGCTGCTGACGGATAGCGGATTGCCGGGAAAACCCTGCTCCGGCAGTCTGGTAAGATTGTTCAGCAGACTCAAACCGAAGTTCTGGCCGTTTTCGCTGATATAATTGAAATTGATGCCCAGTCGTTTCATGGTGCTGCGGGACATTTCGGACACCCGCACCTCGAGCATGACCTGCTGTACGCCACTGACCTGCAACAGGTTGACGACCTTTTTGGGGTAATAGGATTCCGCCAGGGCCAATACGTGGGAGAGGCTCATGGCGCTGGAGATGTTCCCCGACAGGGTGATGCTTTCGTGAGTGGTAGTGACCTGGACCTCGCTCTCCCCGGGTAAGATTTTATGGAGCGTCTCCTTGAAGCGGGAAACATCGGGAGAAACCTCCACATTCACAATGGCGGAGATTTTGCCATCCGCTTCCCAGAGAGTCAGCGTAGTTGCCCCGGGAGCTTTGCCGGCCAGGTAGATCTGCCTGGGGGTCACCACAAGGGCATCAGCGATCTCCGGCGCTACCAGGGAAACCCGTTTCACCGGTTCGGAAGTGCTGATGATCACGGATCTGCCCACGGTCATACTGACCGTTTGGGGAGTCGCGGTCTCCAGCTTGATCCGGGCCGGCCCCTCTCCCTGACTTGGCAGAGGAAGAATCAAGCAAAGTATAAGGAAAAACAACACCAAGAAGAGTGGAATTCTTTTCTCGCCGCAATGGATATTCATCAGCTTCCTTCCTCCCTTTCAAATTTTACTTCACTGATTTTACTTCCTCTAATTACTTCCACGATATATTTTGGCTTTTCCTTTTCTACAGATTGAGGCGCTTTCTGAAGGACCGGTGTTTTGGCGCTTCTTTTCCCCTGTATCGCGGCTTGCTTAATGGGATGGTTCCTTCCTTTTTCAGCGCCAAGCGACGCCAGCAGGATTGGCACCGTTGCGCCTCGCGTCGAGACATCTTCCATGTCATTGAAATTCCTGAGCGCCAGTTGGAGCTTTCCTTCCGTGGCGGCCAGGGCCAGTTTTTCCGCTTCTTCCGGCGCTACTTCCAAGGTTATGACGTTAACATTGTTCTGAATCTTTCCTTTCTTTTCCACTTCCTGGCCGGCAGCCAGGACCAGGATCTTCTCCAAAACGGTCTTGGTGACCAAGCTGGAACCGGAACCTTTATCAGGGGCAATGGTCACGAGGACATCGACGCGGTTTCCCGGCTGAATGAACCCTGAGACCCCGATCACCTGATCTACCTTAACCGCCACCGCCCGTTGTTTGGGGGTTATGACTGCGGCCACGCCGCCTGTTTTGATGTTCGTGGGGGCAAGCCGGGATTCGAAGATGGGTTCGTTTCTGCGGACGGGATAAATCAAAACCCGGTCCGTGAGCGAAGCGGGATCGGAAATAGTTCCCTGGGGCAGGTTGGCTTTTAGATAGGGGACCGTTTTAATCATGTTTTGAGTAATAGGGGTACCCCAGGCTAAGTCGGTTATGGCCACAGTCACAAGCTGCGTGGGCAGAAGAACTGTTCCTTTGCTCCTCTTCTGCAGGGTGTTATAGATTAGAATGCTTGTTACGAAAGCAATGGTGATAGCCGCCATCAGCAAAACGAATGGTCTATGCTTTCCCATTCCGTACCTCCTTCGTTAGAAAATCGTCTTGCCAAACCGCGAAGCACAGTATTACGCTGTCGGCACAGGGTATAACACCTAAGAGACACGGTTCCCAAGGCCCATCGCCAGCAACGTACCCACCGCAATGACCAGGCCATATAACAGGCGGGGCTTTTGTTTGATTTCCGGCGGCGGGATATAAACAAGATTCTTGGTTAGAAGAAAAGTGGTGAGCATGGTTTTAAATCGAATGGCACTTTTCTTCAGAGATCCATGCCGGGCCAGCAAAATGAAGGCGTAGAGGCCGCCGGTCAGTGCCGTGAAAAGAAAAGCCATCAGCACACCATGAGGTCCCAGGAAACCGCCTGCTGCCCCCATTAGCTTGACATCGCCGGCGCCCATCCCGCCCAGTAGATAATAAGGTACCAAGAGGGCAGTTCCCAAGATTATGCCTTCCAGGCTAAAGAGGAAGCCGCCCCAGCCGCTTAGGGCGGTATGGTAAACGACCGCTACAACCGCCGCGGGGAAGGTAAGCCAGTTGGGAATTTTATTAAAATACAAATCACATATCGCAGCAATCGTCGAGACAATCATCAAAATGAACATTAAAACGGATTGCCAGTCATTCATCACGTTCTCCTCGCAAGAGGCTCTCCGTCAGCCGATGAATCCAGGGTGTGTTGCCTGCATCTCTTGGCAACACACCCCATGATGCAACCAAAAGTTGCTTTCGCCCATTAGGGTAACGCAATAGGAAATTTGTTGGCAATATTCGTGAAAAAAGTATTCAAATTTGTGCCGAGAAGTTCGGCGCCCACAATTATTGCCACCGCTATCAGACCAGCCAGCAAACCATATTCAATAGCCACCGCTCCTTCTTCTTCTTCCATGAACTTAAAAACTTTCTCCATCTTTCCTCACCTCCTTCTTTTTTAATTAGTTTGATAACTTCTTAAATGCGTATACACATCTTTTCATTGTTAAGCTTAAACTATGCCACCTAGTTTTGACTGACCAGTAAAAATCCTACCTAGAGAGGAACCACGGAGCATGAAAACAACACCACCATTCCCGAATTGAGCCAGAATCCAATATGGCTGGATTCCGGCCGTAACTTGTCCTCAGGAAGGTGAGGGCAGACAAGATGATCGCATTGTCACAGCAATCAACAAACTGAGCGAATCCGGCAGCTTCGCAAAATGTGCTGGAGGTAAGGTACACGAATCATTAGGAATGAAACCTGCTTAGTTCGCTGGAATGACAAATGATTCACCAATGTAGCAGGCAGGTTTTTTACTAAGCGATCATTTCTATCGGTTTTTCTTTAGAATTAACAGCCGTGAAAAAAAGACGATCAGGAGTTCGGTAGGCTTCTTTTTAAAAATATTGATTAAATTCTATGGAACTAATTCCCTATATATAGTGAATCGGTTCCATAGAAGAAATAAGTGTTTTAATTTTTGAAAATATCGCAAGAAATATATGCCTATGCCTGTCAAGCGTCAAATGAAATTTCATACTTTTTGACTTTGGAGTGTATGGTTTTGTAATCAATCTGAAGCAGTCGGGCTGCCTTGGCTTTGTTGCCGCCCGTGCGTCGTAATGCCTCCCTGATGACCCATCTTTCAACGGTTGTAGTGCTCTGAGAAACCATCTCGCCCAGAGAGACATTCTTCCAGGATAGTTCCGGTGAAGTTGAGGCGATTTGACGAGCTCTCACGGGACTCTGTTTCAAATTAAGATTATCTATTTCGATGGTGTTCCGGGCAGCCAGCGCGGCGGCACGAATCGTGGCCCGCAACTGGCGGACATTGCCCGGCCATTGATAAGCCAGCAGGAGCTCCATAGCATCATCGGCAATCCCGCTGATGTTCTTACCTAATTCTATATTTACCATTTCGAGGAAGCGATTGGCAAGATAGGGAATGTCTTCCCGGCGTTCCCGGAGGGGGGGGATATGAATCATGAATTCGTTTAAACGATAGAAAAGATCAGGTCGGAAAAGCTTTGCTTCGGCCAAGTCTTGCAGATCCTGATTTGTGGCGGCAATGACTCTAATATCGATCTTGATAGACCTTGTCGCTCCTACGCGAAAGATTTGCCTCTCTTGGAGGACACGGAGGAATTTTGCCTGCGAGCCCAAGGACATGTTGGTTACTTCGTCCATGAACAGCGTACCTTTGTGGGCCATTTCGAACTTTCCTCTTCTCTGGACCTCAGCTCCCGTAAAGGAACCCCTTTCGTGGCCGAAAAGCTCGCTTTCCAGCAGGTGCTCCGGAATACTGCCGCAGTCTACGGGAATGAATGGATGGTCTGCACGGGTACTGGTTTTGTGAATGGCCCGGGCAACCAGTTCCTTGCCCGTACCTGTTTCCCCGGTGATCACGACGGTAAAATTCGACCTTGCAACATGATTGACATCGCCCAAAAGATGCCTCACGCTGTTACTGTAGCCCATGGATTCCAATAGGTCGCAATTGTCATATTTGCTATCTTCCCAAGCTGTGCGAAAGGTTGAGAGCCTATTTTTTAATTTGCCGTTCTTAACGGCTTCACGTATAACTCGGACCACCTCACGATTGTCAAGCGGCATGGCTAAATAATCATCCGCTCCTCCCTTAATGGCAGTCACGGCTTGCCGGACATCTGCTAAGGAGTCAATGAGAACTACTGGGAGATTGGGCGCTAGGTCTTTAATCTGCTTTAGTATTCCCAAACTGTCATTGCTGAACATCTTGATACTTGCCAGGACGCAATCGAGTTTTTCAACACAAATCGCGCGCATTGCCCCGTCTGCATTTGAGGCCAGAAGCACTTTGTAGCCTTCTACTGCCATGATTTCGGCAAATATCTGGCATATTTTTTGCTCTTCGGAAACAATAAGAATATTAGTAATTACTGAGGACATCGGCAGCTCACTCAGATCGCTATTTTGGCAGATTGCAGGAATAGCCTCGCGTATAGAGTGGTAATTAAGCCTATTAATGAGAGCAACAATGTTACATGCTTTTCGTTAGGCAATCCTAGCTTGCCATAGAGATCTTTTGCAGCTAACGCTGATTTTTACTGTGAGGATAATAACTTATTTTTTATTATATAGAAAATATGATTGGGTCACAATAGCAATAAAATAGTAGGAGTTTGTCGGTAAACGCACGTAATCTGACAAATTGCCTACTCCTTCTTTAATCTTTCGCTATTCCTCCTCCATTCTATTCTGGCCGGAATAGGACATCCTAAGCAGGACTTTTCCGATGATATACTGCAAATTATCATGTCTCTGCTTAACCCAAAGACAAATCATCTGACTCCTGTCCCCGACGAAAAACAAAAATACTTATGAAAAGCGCAGGATTTGGAAAGAACCTGGCATTAATGCCCGCAGGACTTATTTATGACCATTATCTGCATGATGTAGCATGGCTTCCATAAAGTCTTCAATTTTCCATTCGTTCAGAGGATCAAAGGGATCTTGTCGGGCGGGAAAACATCTCGTTCCGATCATGGTTAGCCAAAACCACTTATTATCAATTAAGGCTTTGGCCTGTGCATGATGGATATATTGCGGGCGTTCCTTTCCAGATCTCGCTTTTCACCTCAAGCCGACCGTTTTGGGTTTTAAGCAGGTGCTTGACTATAGACAGGCCCAGACCAGCGCCGCTAAGTTCACGGAAGATCATCTTGTCCACACAATAAAATCTTTCTCCCAACCGGGATATTTCCTGATCGGGTATACCGATCCCGGTATCAGTAATGATTATGGCGCGATATCCTTTATTATCTAAGGTAGTTGATATGGTGATGCTGCCCGAAGAAGTAAATTTTACGGAGGAACATAAAATTTTACTTGAGCAACGCTGGAGCTATTGGCCTTTTAATTGGGCGGACTTGTCAAAAGGCGTGTAATCATAGACCAGCCTAGTTGTTGAGCTGAAGGTGTAAGGTGCAGGAGCGACCGAGTCAGTATCTTGATAAAATATGAAGGTCCCATCGCTCATGGTTACCCAATTCTGTAACTGCTGAAAGTAAGTGTCTTCACTGGAAAGGAATCCAGGGACTGTATCTTTAGTAATGCTCCACGTCCTACTGTAAGAACCGCCAAGCATAGTATCCTGCGTGAAAAACTTATAAGTTAATAACTTCTGATTTGATGAGTAAAAAGAACTTGCCGCCAACACACCATCGTCGGGGGTGACACTCCATAACGTAGTATCTATGTGCACCTCCACTTTATTAAGAGTTCCGAGAGAACCATCAAAGAGCCTAAATGGCTGATAATGCTTCACAGCCGCATGACTTACGCCCACCCAAGAGTTATATAATACCTGTTCAATAGTTAACGCTTCGGCTGTTCCAATAAAAAACATCAGCATTGCAATAGCCGACGTTAGTCTAATCCAGGAGAGTTCTTTAGCTATTAACGGCATTTCATGCCTCTTTTTTGCAATTGGTTTTAGTCACGTAACGTTCTACACATTTTTAATGCTGTTTTTTCGCCATGCATGACAGCTCTATGAAGTCTATTTTCTGATCCGAATAGGGTTATCCAACATTTAATTTAACTTATAACCATAAATCTGAAAGTCAATGAGGTAAAAATATAAGCTAACTACCAGGTATAATTAAGTAATGCCGTCACGATAACCCCTCATGTCCTTTTTTTCAATACCGTAGCTACCGTAAGCTTCCCCCAAAAGAAGAAAAGTCAAAAGTAGAGTTTTCGGGCATAATACGTTAAGGAGGCTCTAATGAAGAAGGCACGTTGATCTTATGAAATGCTGGGCAGGAAGGCAGTTTCCCTTGAATGAAGGGACGTTACAAATAAGCCCCGTAGGATAGACTGGGGGGCAGAATAACGCCCTAGATAAAACCTGGTCTTTAAACGTTGTAAATTGAAAAAGCGGGGACTATAGCGGGACAAAATGACTAGAGAAAGAAAAAGGGCCTAGGCCATTATTGCCTAACACCTTGACTTCATTGGTGGTGCTCGCGGTCTATAGCGAACCACTCTCTATGGTAAATCTTCTTCCCGAGCAATCATAATTTCTATGAAGGCTGCATTTTCTTAATAAAAAAACAAATCAAAAAATCTCGTAAAAAACGAGATTTCTTCCAGAGAGCCGCGGCTTGACGTACAATGCCTCGATGCCCATTCGGCGCGTTGATACTCCGCCGTGCGACAGGATCAAACCATCGTCATTTTTTGCGAGGGCAATGATGCGCCGAACTCACAATCTGGATGGCTCTTTCCTTTCTTGATGATGGTGACATCCAGCTCATGAAGAGAGTATATCCTGTTTTTGGGAAATTCACCGACGAGAATCTGTTTCGTTTGGTTGACGATCCTCTGCCCGAGAGAGACAAGGCTATTGAGTTCCCGTCCCGCTTCCCTGAAGCCTCGACTGTAAAGGCTGTTCGCTACCCTTCTGGCCTGCTCTACTACATGATGGGTCATCTCTTGAATTCTTTGATCGCCTCTTTCCTGCTTTCCGGGTTTCTCCGGTGGAATTTCGTGATCCCGAGGAGGAGTTTCTCTCCGGTTCGAACATAAGTGCGAAAGGGTTTCCGAAGATTACCTCCCCGGATATTAATGCTTGAAGATTGTGTCACCGATGCCAACTTGATAGAATTTAAACTGCAAGGGGCGACGATCCCTTTTAAGTCAAAAAGGGTGATAACAGAAGAAGATTTTGTGCAAGCACTCCAGGAATTTTCGCCCGACCTTATCCTTTCCGACTACGATCTTCCACATACAATGGCGGCAATTAGACCAAGGTCCAATATCTTTTTCATATTCTAACGCCTAGAGAATAATGAAACAGATGAAAATTTTGAGCATTATATCCTTATTTATTAATCTGTCTTACGGAGCCTGGCAAAAAATATCTTACATGGCTAAAGTCGATTAAACTGAGAATTTGATTAGTTTCTTCTTGAAACTGATGGGGGGTGTAAAAAAGAATGAATATTCAGGAAATCAGAAAGACGGCTAAAAACTGGGATATTGATGCAAGAGTTACTCGTTCCAAGCAGGGTATCATCAGGGACATTCAGAGCAGGGAAGGTAACATCCCTTGTTTTCGCACAAAACGAGAGTGTGAAAATGATTGTTTATGGAAAGCTGATTGCCTTTGAAAGGTGATACTGACACTCTTCCTCATATGAACTCCGGTTGTTTCAGCAGACCTGCTACAATAAAATTTTTATTGCTAAGTTGGTTCATCCTGAAAAATTTTCGGCTAATATAGATAACAAGAGCACGATGGAAAAGAATTCAAAAACAGCAGTGCTGATAATTTCCCCAGAGACCGGGCACCTGCCTAAGAATATGGGTCCGCTGGCCAGGTATATTTCGGGCAAAAGTGGTGGCCTCGGCGATG
>Ga0209514_10004554_pt1 | contig 18515 bp, 15 predicted proteins | sample Subgrocontami58m_FD_187452 | JGI IMG/M metagenome (GOLD analysis project Ga0209514, IMG submission 187452) | Subsurface groundwater microbial communities from S. Glens Falls, New York, USA - GMW37 contaminated, 5.8 m (SPAdes) (version 3) | ecosystem: Environmental > Aquatic > Deep subsurface >...
GCTTCACACAAGGAGTTAAACCGTATGGTAGGTGGGATACCAGTGCTCCACAAAGACAATTACTCACCCGAGTCACTACGCATCATGGTTGCTGAACAACTCAACATTCCTTCGTTCGACCCGCGGCGAAACATCACCCACCAACCGTAACACCGAAATAATTTCCAGACATACAACCGGCGCTCTTTGTTGAAGAGCGCCATTTTTTAACACAAAAAATCCTCATTTGAACGAGGAGAGGTGGAAAATTCAATAATACCAAGCGATTTCCCTACAGCATGACAATGGGAAAAATTATCTGCGCTACCTGCTGATACAACTTTTGAGGCTCAACACCGCGGGCGAGGCCGGAGTCAATTTTTTCTAAAATAAATTTATCTGGATTACGGAACAAAAAGGTCACCTTACCCTGCCAGAGCAAGAATTTCAAATTATATATTAGGTAATTAACAAAAGAGAATCGCAGCATATCTTTATGGGTTGTATATAAAGCGGTGGTAAGATTCAGGAACGTGTCGCCTAACAGTTGTAGTTCCATTTGATTCATTACCCCCTTTTCTAGCACATTGGTAAATGCACTCCAGACGTTATTGGTGTCTGAGCGTAACCGCGACGCTATAAAACCCTTGGAGAGAAGCGGCGAGTCAAATTGTCCACCCTCTATCATAGCCTGTGCCGTGATAGCACACTTTATAGCTTTGGCTAGGTGGTATGATTTTGCTGCCCCATCAGTGATGAGAAACTTCAGGTAATTAAAATACGATAGCTTTAATGAATTGCGAAAGACGATCGGTTTATTTATCGGTGTGTAATGTATACTGCCACAGTCATCTTTGCCATAAACATAGTACCAACCACGCCGATAAAAACTTTGTGGTATGAGAATGAGGTTTGTCCCTGGGTACCTTTTTAATTTATTTTTTGACTTAGTGAAGCGGTAGTACAATATTCGCACCAGTGGAGCGATAAGGTAAAAATCGACATCGCTTTCTGGGGTTGCTTCGCCGTAAGCATAGCTACCACCAAGCAAGATCAGACTATGACCGTATAATTTTTTTATTTGCTGGTGTATGGCAGCAATATCGGCATTACTATACATAGGTAGGTAACATATCAATTGTGAGTGAATATAGAGTTATTCAAGTGTATGATGGCACTAATTAAAACACAAAATCCCTCGTTTATGGAGGGGCTGTTGTGATGGGGTGAGTGAGGGCCTGCCTGCCGGCAGGCAGGGAATCCAGTTCACCCGTCGCTCACACGCTCGGCCCTTGGGCCAAGTAGGCTCGCTCCTCCTTCACAGCCTGGGTGTTCAAAAACCTAAAGCAGTTTAGCTTTTTGAACTACCCTTCGATTCCCCACCCGTCTTAAGAGAAAACGCTCCCCCAACGAGGGAAGCGCTTTCTCTTGGGGTGGCTGAACGAGGAGAGGTGGAAAACTATTGCTCGTGTGGCCTACTTTTTAGGGTGTATACTTACTCTGCCATGATAATTCACTCAAGATTTATGGATACAAGAACAATCGGTAACAATTTGTGGGCGCGTACAGCCGCCGTATTAATCTTGTTAGGAGGTGGGTTACTATGTGCTGGAACCGCGTCGGCCGCTCCTTTTTTGGCAGGCAGAATTCTCCTTCAAGTTGAGTCTCGTGGCGAAGCCTGGTATGTACACCCCACGAATGGTGCGCGCTATTCTCTAGGTAAACCAGATGATGCTTATGAAGTAATGCGTGGCCAGGGACTGGGTATCAATAATGTCAATTTAAGCAAGATACCAGTTGGTATGGCTCGATGGGGTAGCGTTGATACAGACAGTGATGGCTTCCCAGATGCGCTTGAGGGCGCCCTAGGTACTGACCCAACAAAAGCTGATACCGATGGTGATGGGTATGACGACAAGACGGAGTCCGTGGGTGGTTATAATCCGCTCGGTGCCGGTAGGGCAGCTATTGATGCTAATTTTGCAGCGAAACAAAAGGGTAAAATATTACTTCAGGTCGAGTCTCGTGGTGAGGCGTGGTACGTAAATCCAGTAGACGGCAAGCGGTACTATATGGGTCGCGCCGCAGATGCCCTTGCGATTATGCGGGGGCTGGCGTTAGGTATTAGGAATACTGACCTGAATAAAATCCCAATAGCTAATAGTGTAGCAGTCAGCCTACCCAAGGTTGTCTACAATGTCGAAGGTAAGTTATACGTAAGCAAAGCAGATGGGGCCGATAACCGTTTGATAGCTGATTTTTCAGCCCCAGAGTCTGCTCGGCTGGTTAACGTATTGTTGGCCCAAAGAGCCGGGGTGGTCCTAGTCACGGATTACGGCCCCAAAGCAGATTCGCAATGGAGTGGTCAATTGCTTGACGTCGAACAGTTATATTTAATTTCAATCGCAACCGGACAACGCACCGACATAAAGTTACCGACGTTAAACACCGATAGCTCAATACACATAATATATTTCATTACACCGAACGGCGGGCATGTCGTGCGTGAACAGTACCACAAGAACTATGGTGAAATAATCAGCTTTGACGTTTACAGCGTAAATAACAAAACTTGGAAGCCGCTCTATACCATGTCCACCACCGTAAGTACGGTGAGCGATTTGGTCATGGTCGATGATACAAAGCTATATCTATTCACCCACCCACGGAGAAACGAGGACCCTGAGCTTGGTTCAAATGATGCAACAGTAAGTTCAGTTGATTTAAATACATCAGCGCTCGCCACCGTTGCTCGAGAGGGTGAAATTTGTAAAGATTCGAACTTGGTGATCACGAGTTTGGTGATGCCAATCCGCGGGAATGAGCGGTCGTTCTTAGCAGTATGTCGGGTTGAGGATTATTGGCCCGAGGCGGTGAGGTTATATAATCTCGATACCAAGAGCGCTGTTGAACTAGCTCGTGGAACATCTGAAAATGATCAGCTAACTGGCCTTGAGAAACTCGGTTTTTTGCTCTCACCGAATGGCAAGAATTTTATATATAGTAGGTCCACTAGTCGCCAGGAGGGGGGTGTTACATATTTGAATGGTGACGGGGTGACCTTGGTTGATATCGGCTCAGGTAAACAAACGCTATTACCCTTTGAGAGCGGTACTGTTGACCTTCATGGGATTTGGGGGCCTGACAGCACTACGATTGTTGTTTATCCGTATCGCGATGAGGAAGAAACGGCATCGGGGAATGAGGAAACAGACTTCTCTACGTATAATTTAGTTACCAAGCAACAAAAGAAGATAGTTACTATTGTGGGTGATTTCGATAAAAAGTTCAGCTTCCTTGGTTGGTTGCGGTAGTGTTTACCAGGCACCGTTGTCGCCTAGGATGGGTATGTAGTTAGCACAGAATCGGCAAACTCCGTTTGGCTGTTTAACCCAAACAAAAAATCCCTCGTTTGAACGAGAGGTTTAATGATGGGGTGAGTGAGGGGAATCGAACCCCCGTAACCGCCGCCACAGGGCGGTGTTCTACCATTGAACTACACCCACCATATACTTATCATTTACTGCATCCGGCCCGAATACCGCGGCCTTTAGGCCGCGTGATGAAGGGCCATGGGGAATATGCGGCGGAGCCGCAACTCCTCGCAGCAACCCCACCCTGATGCCCCGCCCTTTAGGGCGGGGATGGGTTTACAAAAAACTCTTGCGCAAACACAGCAAGAGGGTGGCTCGCCTGCTGTGTCAGGCTAATGTAGCCTAGGTTAAATTATATTTTAAGTCAATCGCTCCCACTTGGGTTAGGGCTGGCTCTTAACATCGTCAGCAATGCCCTTGTCGATTACTGATATCCAGGTATTGCCTGGTTCAAGTGGCAAAGGCTCACTACCCTCGCCCATGAACTCAAGCGTACTCGTAAGGTCCGCCTTCGACCAGGTACCCTCATAGCGCTCGCCGCGCGAGAAAAGGATGACTTCACCAGTACCTGTAGTGCGCAAGTTAACTTTAAGTAGTGGGTCGCGGGGTACGGGGGTTATGTCAGTAACCATGACCAGCACGTTAGTAACATGCAGCGGCAGATTGGTAGTAGCGTCGAATTGGGTAGTACCACCAACGGCGCGTAAGTAGCTTTTGTCAGCCTCACGCCAATCGTAGCGCACTCGGTACTCGGCCGGATAGTAAGGTATGGTGACGCTGGCAGCTGATTGGCCCGGATTTTTGGGTTTGGTGAAAGTTAGTTTTGGTACCTTGGTAGTGCGAGGTATATCACGGGCAATAAGGTAGTTCCAAAATCGTTCAGCCGAGGTGAACAGGTTGTGCGGCGCCTGGTATTCGGGCAGGCGCGCATAAGCATCGGCATTATAGAATTCATTTACGTCCGTAAGCGCGCCGTAGCCGCCTTTTAATTGGGCCAAAGCCTCGCTGGTACCGCCCGAGTGGCTATAAAGCGCGTGGAAGCTCGAGGCCCAATCATTAAAGTACGGTCGGGCACTGCGCACCGGGCCGATATCTGCGCCTGGGAATTGGCTTTGGAAAAAAACTAGAAAACGGGTGATGCCCCCCTCAGTCGGGGCTTCGAACACAATATCAGCCGCGCTTAAGCCTGATTGCGGCCTGACGCTTGGAAAATTTTCAATCACAATTGCCCATGGTGAGCGCGCGGGTATATCGATCGGCACCATTTGGCCACTGAGTGGTGCGGGTACGAGTGTTATTTGCGGTGTGGGTGATGGTTCAGGCGCACGGTCGCCAGCGACATTAGTATTAGTATGGCGGCGACTAAGCATTACTCCCACAATTACAATCAGCAACAACAGTGCGGCCGCACCCAAGAGTGCTTGCCACGTTCGGTTTTTGCTTGCCGGCTGCTTTGGTACTGCGCTCGGTTTATCAGTGTTTGGCATAAAAATATGCTTCCTATTAACTACGTGGTGCCCCCGAGAGGAATCGAACCTCTATAACCGGCTTAGAAGTCCGGTGTTCTATCCATTAAACTACAGGGGCGTAATTGTCGATTAGTGGTTAAGGTAGCAGGCCAGCCTAACCCGCGCGCCGCAGATAGTCAATGGTTACATTATTATATAATAGCTGGCCGAGTTGTTTCGCTAACAAGGTTAATTAAGCGTCGAGTGCTAACAGGGTGGCTGTGTCCCAATAGTTTTCTAACGAGTTCGATACTGGTGCCGTGACTAATGATGCGTTGCACGAAGGCGCGCCGGAAACTCGCGGGTGTAATTTTTAATTTTATACCGGCTATTTTGCGGTAGCGTTCAATAGTTCGTTGGATGCTGCGTGGTGTTAGTTGGCCCGGCCGGTTGCTGCCGAGTGCTCGGTCGTGGCGCACGAATAAATGCGGCGAGTTGTCGCGTCGGCTATGCAAGTATCGCTCGACATAAAAAGTTGCTTGGTTGGTTAAGCTAACCGTACGCGTGCGTGTCCGGCTACCACGCACCATTATGGTACCAGCCTGCACATCGCCACGTTGCGCGCGCGCGAGCTCACCGGTAGTAAGCCCGCAGCCGAGTAGTAGTTCGAGCAGGGTGCGATCGCGGTCATAAACCGCGCCGGCCGGCACGGCGGCGATAAGTTGCGCAACTTCGGCGACTGTGGGGGTAGGGGGCATATGGGTATACGCTAGTGGTATTGTAATTGAGCAACGCCCATATCACCAGCCGGCCAGCTGGCTTGCCAAATCGCGGTTGGGGTGCTAAAGTTACGTCTACTTATTATTCGTGGCGCAGGCTTGGGTTTTAGGGAGCTATCCACCCATTACTCGACCTCGCGCGGCCAAAGGAGTCACCCATATGCTCGATCGCGAGAGCAAGGATAAAATAATTAAGAAGTTCAAGACCCACGAGGCAGACACCGGCTCGGCCGAAGTGCAAATCGCCATTCTGACGGAGGAGGTAAAACGTCTCACTGAGCACTTGCAGGGTCACAAAAAGGACTTTTCATCGCGACGGGGCCTTATCCGCAAGGTCGGCCAGCGCCGTCGGCTGTTGAAGTTCTTACAGCGCGAAAGTGTCGAGCGTTTTGACGATATTGTAAAGCGCTTAAAGCTGAAGATAAAAATTTCGGCGGTACCGCAAACACTCCCCGAATTGGTTGAAGAGACGACTGCCGAGGTGCACGCCGACGTGCCGTCAGCGAGCTAGCACCCATTCGTTCTCTACCTTATGTCTCACCAACACCAGGACCAGCGCGTCGGGGTATTTATTGATGTTCAGAACATGTACTACTCGGCGCGTAACCTTTTTGGTGCACGCGCCAATTTTGCCGAGATACTAACCGAGGCCGTGGGTGGCCGTCGCCTGATTCGCGCCATTGCCTACGTCATTAAAGCTGAAGCACCTGAAGAGGCCAAGTTCTTTGAAGCGTTAGGTAAGCAAGGTTTCGAACTAAAGGCTAAGGATTTGCAGGTGTTTGCCGGCGGTGCAAAAAAAGGCGACTGGGATGTTGGTCTGGCGATCGATGCGGTATCGATGGCGCCCAAGCTCGATGTGGTAGTGCTGGTAACAGGTGACGGTGATTTCGTACCATTGGTGCAGTATCTACAATTTCTGGGGTTGCGGGTGGAGGTAATGGCGTTCCTGGCTAGCGTGTCGCAAAAGCTTAGGGAGTCAGTCGATGGATTCGTCGATCTATCGGTCGCGCACGAGCGGTATACCATTCGTTCCAAAATAGCGAGCCAAACGCGGGACCGCTCTCGTCGGCCAAGTCGTCGGTAAAAAGCTCCAAGTATGAAGTTAATAGTTAACTAAATTAATTAAAAGCAAGCAGCGCGCTGGAGCGCGTTATTTGAAGCGAGGTTCCCCGACGTTCGGTCGGAGCAGCTCCGTTCAAATAACCAAACCCCACGTCTGCCTTGCCACAAGGGTAACGTACATGCCACAAGTATTTGAGCATGAACTAGGGGGGAAGAAGTTTAAGGTCGAGGTTGGTAAATTAGCCCAACAGGCGCATGGTTCATGCACCGTCCAGTACGGCGATACAGTTGTATTGGCCACGGTGGTGCAGGGCGCAGCCCCGCGTGAGGGCGTTGATTACTTTCCATTGACCGTTGATTTTGAAGAGCGACTTTACGCCGCCGGCAAGATCAAAGGCTCGCGCTTCATCAAACGCGAGGGCCGACCGGCGGACGAGGCCATTCTTACCTCACGTGCCATCGACCGTTCGGTGCGGCCGCTGTTCAAGGGCACCGAGCGCAAGGACGTGCAGTTGACCGTTACCGTGCTGTCGTGGGATAAGGAAAATGACGCTGATATACCTGGGTTGTTAAGTGCCTCGCTGGCGCTCGCCATCTCACCCATTCCGTGGGGCGGTCCGGTGGCGGCCGTACGCGTGGGGCGGGTAGGAGGCGAATGGGTGCTTAACCCATCCTACGAAGCACGTGGTAAGTCAGACCTCGATGTTTTTGTGGTTGGTACCAAGGATGATGTCGTCATGCTTGAAGTAGCGGGTAACCAGGTGGCCGAGGATGTAGTAGCCGAAGCCATCATGTTCGGGCACAAGCATTTAGCTAAATTTTTTCCTTTTATTGAGCAGGTTATCTCAGCCTGCGGCCAAGCTAAGCAGGTGGAGCCCGCGCCCGACGCGGAAGCGGCTGCCGTTATTACTAAAGTGCGAAGCAAAGTGGAGCAGTACCTCAGTGGTAAGTTCGAACCGCTTTTTGCTGCGCGCGATAAGCACACCTACTATCGTTTACTCGACGAAATCGAGCAGGGGCTAGACGAGCAACTAAAAGTAGACAACGACGTATCCAAAGAAGCTCGCAGCGAGGGCGTAAAGCTGGTCGAAGAGTATCTCGATGCGGCCGCCCGACAACTCGTACTTGATAAAGGTGTACGCGTTGATGGACGAAAAATAGATGAGTTACGAAAAATCTCCTGTGAGGTTGGGGTATTGCCGCGTACACACGGCTCGGCCATTTTTAATCGCGGCGAGACGCAAGTGCTGTCGGTCGTAACTTTGGGCAGCCCCGGCATGGAGCAAACCCTAGACGGTATGGAAGAGGAAGGTAAAAAGCGTTACATGCACCACTACAATTTCCCTGGTTACTCGGTGGGCGAGGCCAAGCCGGTACGCAGCCCGGGTCGTCGTGAAATTGGCCATGGTGCGCTGGCGGAAAAAGCCTTAGTGCCGGTTGTTCCCCAGGACAAAGAAAAGTTCCCCTACACGATACGCGTGGTTTCGGAAGTTCTGTCGTCGAATGGCTCGTCGTCGCAAGCCTCAGCCTGCGCTTCATCGCTGGCACTCATGGATGCGGGTGTGCCAGTGTCAGCGGCGGTCGCCGGCATTGCCATGGGACTCATTACCGATCCTAAAAACAAGCAGCACTACGCGATATTGACCGACATTCAGGGAATAGAAGATCATTCGGGCGATATGGATTTCAAGGTTACTGGCACGCGCACGGGCGTGACCGCGGTTCAGCTCGATATTAAACTTGGTGGTATACAACTTGAGGTGGTACAAAAAACACTGCAACAAGCACACACTGCCCGGCTGCAAATTCTTGACGCAATGGACGCTGCACTAGCGAGCCCGCGACCAGAGCTAAGCCAGTACGCACCACGTATTGTGTCGTTCCACATTCCGGTCGATAAGATCCGTGATGTTATCGGTCCGGGCGGCAAAATAATCAATGAAATTATTGACGCTACCGGTGTAACCATTGATATTGAGGATGATGGGTTGGTGATGGTAACCTCGGTGTCAGCCGAGGCGAGCACCCGGGCAGTTGATTGGATTAAGAGCCTTACACGCCAGGTAGCGGTCGGCGAGGTGTTTGATGGTAAGGTGACAAGATTGATGAATTTCGGCGCCTTTGTTGAAGTGTTACCGCGACAAGAGGGCATGGTGCATATCTCCGAACTGGCCTGGCACCGGGTACCAAGCGTCGAGGACGTGGTGAAGGTAGGTGATGCCGTGAAGGTAAAAGTGATTGAGATCGACGAAATGGGTCGTATCAACCTGTCGATGAAGCAGCTGCAGGAGCCGCCGGTTGGTTTTGACCCAGCGCAAAATGGGGAACGCTCGCGTGGTGGGTTCCGTGGCGGCAATGGCGGCGATCGGCGCACTAACTCAGGTGGCCCCCATCGGCACTAGTCTAAGAGCTGAGCACTATTAAGGATCGCTCCACATTACCACCTAGCTGGTAATGTGGAGCTTTCTTGTGGATAAGCTGTGAGTTATGTGGATAATGACGACAACATGTGTTCAACACAAAATGTTGTTATTTGTCTATGTTTAGCTAAAAAATGCCTATTGACCATTATCATAAAGTATGATATACTCTTAATGCATTTTAAATGGCAATGTCAGCATTGGACGGTACCAAGGGTACGGCTCCCCGTAAAACAAAAGGCCACGGGGGTACGAACCCTGTCTACTGTCCGGATATCAAAAGGCCTACCATACTGACAGTGGGCCACCTAAAATGTTTGAAACAAAAAGCAAACACGGCGGGATACCTTAACTGGTGTCTTGACCATAAGGGCGGTAGAGAGACAAGAATGGCGTAACTTAACATCGGTCAGTGTTACGCGCCCAAGGCGCTTGATGATACATTCTTAGTGGGTCGCCTACGCAGCGAGTTACCAGTCGAGCTGGTGGTTGGCTTTGTAGGCGATCGGCTAGGTAGCGCAAGCGTCGTACAAGGGCGCCAGTGTCGCCATTTATTACTTTGTAATTTGATGGGCGCCTCACTGGCGCCCGTTTTTTTGCAAAAACCGGGCGAGTCTTATGGGGGTAGCCCTAGCCACTAGGGTATGCTATGCTTCTCGCCGTATGGATTCCAAGTTTATTAAAGCTATGCGAACGCTGCTCGAGGAGAAGCGGGTGAAGATCGAGGCCGAGCTCAAGTCGTTCGCCCATCGCAAACGCCCCCAGGCGGTTGATTTTGATACGGATTATCCAGAATACGGTAACAAAGAGGATGAAAACGCCTCTGAAGTGCAGACATTTTCTGATAATTTATCACTTGAAGCCACACTCGAATCAACCTTGGAAGATGTGAATCATGCACTGGAGCGCGTGGACAAGGGCAACTATGGCACGTGTAAGTACTGTGGTAAGGCTATTGATGAGCGACGGTTAAAAGCGCGGCCCGAATCCGGTTCGTGCGTTAGTTGCAAGGAGGAACGTTTACGGCGCTCAGTGTAAGCTTGGTACGCACGCCGTACCAAGCCCTGAGGTTCGCGTTGGTCGCGCTCGTTGTTGATCGAGCGATAAAAGTCATCGCCTTATACACCAACCCAGGTGATGCCCTGGGGGTTGGTTTTTATTACAGCCTAAACACCACTGGACCATTGAGTTTACCCCTGTCCGCAAACTTCCTACTTACTTTCGGTGTACTGGCCATGGCCGTGCTCGTCTACATGGGTCGGCGCACTATGCGCAGTGCGCGACACATTGCTTTTTTGGGTGTGCTACTAATGTTGGTTGGCGGGGCTAGTAATTTATTCGACCGCCTAACAGTCGGTGGCGTGATTGATACCTATCACCTAACGCTATGGGGAACATTGTCGTTCAATTTAGCTGACTGGTGTCTTATGATCGGTATGGCGCTCGTGGTTGTCGACCAGTTGCCACTACCAAAGCCGGCTCATTAGCCCCTTGTCACGCCCGGGTTATTGGTGTAATTAGATGGTAGCTATGTCTGCCAAAGTACTCACTTGTGCCGTAACCGGCCTCACTGCCCAAGCCGTAGAAGTGGAGGCCGATGTCTCGTCGCAACTGCCGGGCATTTTTATTGTGGGCTTGCCTGATAAGGCAGTGGAAGAGGCCCGTGAACGAGTGCGTTCGGCACTTAAAAATTCAGGCTGCGAGTTCCCCCGCACCAAGGTCACGGTCAATCTAGCGCCAGCTGATTTGAAGAAAGAAGGCAGTTCGTACGACCTGCCGATTGCACTAGCGTTGCTGGTAGCTTCGCGTCAGCTTGAGCCCAAATCTTCCTTACACGATCGATTGTTTATGGGCGAGCTATCGCTGGATGGCAGCCTACGGTCAGTTTCCGGCGTACTGGTTGTGGCCCGGGCTGCCCAGCGCCTGGGTTTTCATGAGCTATATGTACCACTGGCTAACGCGGCCGAAGCGGCGTTAGTGCCTGGACTTACGGTATATGGTGTGACCACATTGCAAAATTTGTTAGCACATCTTTCTGGCCAGGCTGAACTTCGGCCGCAACCAGCGACCCTGATCAGCGAAGCTGGTGCTGAGTTGTCGCCCGACGACGACTTGGCTCACGTCCGCGGCCAGGAGCAAGCCAAGCGTGCCCTTGAAATCACTGCTGCCGGCGGGCATAATTTACTTTTTTCTGGCCCGCCCGGGAGCGGCAAAACTTTGTTGGCGAGGGCTTTGGCTGGTATTTTGCCCGAGTTATCGCGTGATGAAGTGTTGGAGGTGACCGAACTTTACAGTGTGGTTGGGCTATTGTCCGTACAGCATCCGCTGGTGCAGCGGCGGCCATTTCGCAGCCCGCACCACACCGCCTCCGAGATCAGTTTAGTCGGTGGCGGTTCCAACCCGCGGCCCGGCGAAATTTCACTGGCGCATCGCGGGGTGCTGTTCCTTGATGAATTGGCTGAATTTCCGCGCGGGGTGCTGGAAAGCTTAAGGCAGCCATTGGAGGATGGAGTAATTACCGTATCGCGCGCGGCTGGTACCGTTTCTTTTCCAGCGCGGTTTATTTTGATCGGCGCCATGAACCCGTGCCCTTGTGGCTTTGCTGGTGATCCGGTAAAACACTGCACCTGCACACCGGGGCAAGTGTACCGGTACCAACGAAAGCTTTCCGGGCCGCTGTTAGATCGCTTTGACATGCATGTCGAGGTGCCGCGCCTGCCGTTTGAAAAGCTGGAGGGTGCCGCGGCCGAATCATCCGACGCCGTACGCCGGCGCGTGGTAGCGGCGCGTGAATGTCAATCAGCTCGTTTCGGTGTGGCGTCCAAATTGAACGCCGCCATGAAACTTACCGACCTCAAGCGTCAGGTAGTGCTGCCGACCGACGCAGTTGAGCTCGTGCGCCAGGCGGTTAATCGTTTTCATCTTTCCGGCCGGGTGTATCACCGCTTACTAAAAGTAGCGCGCACGATTGCCGACCTGGCTGGCTCGGTTGATGTTACTGCTATTCATGTAGCCGAAGCATTGCAATATAGACCACGTGGGCGGGAGAGTTAGTAAGAGCATGGAGTAAATGTAAGAGGAAAATTAAAATTCTTACTCTAACTACTTACTCTTAACTTTTTACCTGGTGTAATTAAGCGGATTTTGCCGCCGGCCATTAACGCGTACCTCGAAGTGCAGGTGGGGCCCGGTACTGCGGCCGGTCGAACCCATGTCCGCAATCTGCTGGCCGCGCTCCACGCGGTCACCAACAGTGACACGTAGTTTAGTGTTGTGGGCGTACAGTGTTTTCAAGCCGCCGCCGTGGTCAACAATGATGTAGTAGCCATAGCCACCGCGGTTCCAGCCCGCCACTTCAACGACACCACTCTCGGCCGCATATACCGGCGTACCCCTGGTATCACCAATATCAATGCCGCCATGGCGCCAAGTGTAGTATTGCGTGATGCGCCGACCGACCGCAGGCCATTGCAGCTTCGTATTGGTACGCACGGCGCTCGACGGAGCTGGCGGGACAGCTGTGGCTACGCGTGGCTTTGGTTGCGGCGGTGGTGCCGGCGGCCGACCACCTGGTATGACGATAGTTGAGCCAACCGTCAACCCCCCGCTCACTTGGTTGAAACTTGCAATGGCGTCAGCCTTCACGCCATAACGTTGGGCGATCTTTGCTACCGTGTCACCACGGCCGACGCGATAGGTAACGCCGTTGGTGGGCAGGATATTTATATTTTGCCCAATGCGCAACACACTTCGTTCCGTAAGTCGGTTCTCCCACAGGAGCGTTACGATATTTATTTGGAAACGATTGGCAATGTCAGACAAGGTATCACCCGACTGTACGACGTACGTTTCTATGCGAACACGGCCCGCCACCCCCGGGCGCGTGGTAATGAGGTAAGGTTTCAAAATTGCTGCCCCACTCTCGGTCAGGGTAAAGGGAACGTCAGTTGGCAACCTAAGCTCATCTTGAACGCCTGGCTCGAGTATCGGTTCACCAGCTGCGTCAATTGGTTCGTCGAGGAAGCCAAACTCCTCCTCCAACAGCGGTAAGAGTAAGCTATGTTGTCCAAAATCTTCAGCTTCAACTTTTCGTATATGTAAACTGTTTACTATTACAAGTATCGCTGCCCCCAGCACCAGGTACAACGTCACATGGTGATGCCGCATTATTCCGGGTAGATTTAAGTTTGGCAGTACGTGCTGTAGGTGTTGGCGCGCCCGGCGCACGACAACGTACGGTTTTATCAATAGCCAATAAAAGGCCAAACTGGCAAGGGGTTGCAGCAGGCGTCCAATTAGACCGCTACCAACAACACCAAAATGCATCGCGGCTCGTGCCGTGCGTAGCAGGCCGAGCCCGAGTTTGAATCCAATTGTGCTGATTAGGTTTCGAATACAAGGTGCCCTCTCCCGCGTGAGTCATTTGTTCAATTCCCAGCAGTACCAGCGTTGCTTGCAAGGACACGCGGTTTACTATTTACGAGCGTTGGTTAGGCTACCATGCATATGCGTATGGGTCAACGCATAAATATTGTGGCACAGGCGGCACGGTGCTAGCATGACAGGGGGAGAGCCCCGTTTTTTCTTATGGAACGCTACGATCATCGAAACATTGAACTAAAGTGGCAGGAGTTGTGGCAGCGGGAGCAAACCTTTGTCGCACCAGCTTCGGTTAAGGGTGAGCGGGCTCGCCTCGCTGAGACTTCGACCAGCCTCGCGTCTAGGCGGGCGAAGCGGGCATACGTACTCGATATGTTCCCGTACCCGTCGGCGCAGGGGCTGCACGTGGGGCACCCGCTCGCCTACATAGCTACTGATATTTATTCCCGCTATTTAAGAATGAAGGGTGTCAGCGTCTTGCACCCGATGGGTTGGGATGCGTTTGGCTTGCCAGCCGAGAACTACGCCATTAAGTCCGGTATCCATCCGCGCCAGACAACCATGAAATCGATTGATAATTTTCGACGCCAGTTGCAGGCACTTGGCTTTTCCTACGATTGGAGTCGCGAGGTGAGCACGGCCGACCCCGCGTACTATAAATGGACGCAGTGGCTGTTCCTAAAGCTATATGAAAAGGGTTTAGCCTACCGCAAGGAAGCGCCGGTGAATTGGTGCCCCAGTTGCCAAACCGTGTTGGCGAATGAACAGGTTACCGAGGGCGCTTGCGAGCGTTGTAGCAGCGCGGTCGAGCAGCGCAATATGAAGCAGTGGTTCTTCAAGACCACGGCCTACGCCGAGCGATTGCTCGCAGAGCTCGAGGTATTGGACTGGCCCAAGCCGATAGTGGACATGCAAAAGAACTGGATAGGCAAGAGCGAGGGAGCTAGCGTGAAGTTCCACCTGACGCACGTGCCCGTTCGGCAGAGCTCAGGGCACCCAGAGCCAAGTCGAGGGGTGCCGGGGCAGAAAGATGGAAAACATGTGGTGGAAGTTTTTACCACGCGACTTGATACTATTTTTGGCGCTACGTTCGTCGTAGTTTCTCCAGAGCTCGCGAAGAAATGGATTGGTGTAGGCTGGCAGGTAACGCCTGAAGTTAAAAAATATGTGGAAAAAAGTTTGCATGGACGTGAACTCGAACGTCTAGAGCGCGCGGCGAAAGAAAAGACGGGCGTGGATACGGGTGTGAAAGCGATTAATCCCGCAACGAATGAAGAAATTCCCGTGTGGGTGGCTGATTACGTACTTGGCAGCTACGGCACCGGCGCCATTATGGCCGTGCCAGCGCACGATGAGAAGGATTTTGCGTTTGCGAAGCAGTTCGAGTTGAAATTAGCTACGGTTGTTCTGCCGAGCTTTGTCGGGAGCGGCACAAAAGCTTGGATGTCTGAAAATAACATCACCGATGAAAATAACATCCTCGCAGTTATTAAGGAGAGCGTTGAATCTCTGAAGTGTACCTATGCGCATCGTGGTAGTCTCCTTAACTCCAATGAATTTGACGGCATGACATCTGATGAAGCAGTGCCAGCGATTGCGAAAAAAGTTGGTGCCGAGCTCAAAACGCAGTACCGCCTCAGGGATTGGCTCATCTCGCGCCAGCGTTACTGGGGTGCGCCGATACCTATTATTTACTGCGAGAAATGTGGAGAAATGCCGGTACTGGAGAAGGATTTACCGGTCGAGCTGCCTGATGACGTGGATTTTCGCCCTACGGGTGAATCACCACTCACGCGCTCGAAATCGTTCCATGATGTGACATGCCCCAAGTGTGGTAAGCCTGCCCACCGCGAGAGCGACACTATGGATACGTTCGTGGATTCGTCATGGTACTGGTTGCGCTACTGCGATCCACACAATGAAAAAGTCGCCTTCGATGCTAAGAAAGTAAAGCAGTGGTGCCCGGTGAATTTGTACGTGGGCGGCGCCGAGCATGCCGTGCTCCACTTGATGTACGCGCGCTTTATTACCAAGGCCTTGCAGGATATGGGTTACGTAGATTTTGCAGAGCCGTTTTTAAAGCTGCGCAATCAAGGACTTATTTTAGGTGAGGATGGGCAAAAGATGTCTAAGTCTAAGGGCAACGTGGTGAATCCAGACGAAATCGTGACCAAGTTCGGGGCCGACACTTTGCGGATGTACGAAATGTTTATGGGCCCCCTGGAAGAGGCCAAGCCCTGGAACACAGCTTCAATCGCTGGTATCCGACGCTTCCTCGATCGGGTGTGGAACTTGTGTTTAGAGCCGGCGAGCGTCCCAGCCCCGAGTGAGTCGCCGGAACCTGGATTTTTGATCGCGAAAACGACCAAAAAAGTGACTGATGATATTGAGGCGTTTGGTTTTAACACCGCCATCGCTGCCATGATGGAGTATGTGAATTATTTGGCGAGTACCAAGCTCGCGCCTGATATACGCATTAAGGCGCTTGGTGTATTGTTGCGGCTGCTGTATCCATTCGCACCCCACCTAACAAGTGAGTTGTGGCAGCGTCTGGAGCGGGATGGCTATGTTTGGCAGCAACCGTGGCCGGAGTACGACTCGGCTGCGCTCAAACGCGCCAGTACCACCATCGCCGTGCAGGTGAACGGAAAATTACGCGCTACCATCGAGGTCGCCTCTGAAGCGGATGAGGCGGCGGTGATAGCCGCGGCGCGCACTATGCCCCTGGTTGCGAAACACTTAGTGAGCGAGCCTACCAAGGTTGTTTACGTGTCAGGTAAGCTGGTAAATTTTGTGGTTTAGTATGAATGAATGCACATTTTGTAAAATTGGAAATCAGGAAATATCCTCACATAAAATTTACGAGGATGATTTAACGTTTGCTTTTCTTGATAGGCACCCCATAAATCCTGGGCATATTTTAGTTATTCCAAAAAGGCACGAACCTGATTTTTATAAGTTGGATATTGATACTTATACTCATTTAATGTTGGTGGTTAAAAAATTAGCCGGTATAGTCAATAGTTTTAGTGAACCCAAAAAGGTAGGAATAGTAGTTGCTGGTTGGGATATTACCCATGCTCATATCCACGTAATACCAATGCATGATTACAATGACATAACCTCGAAGTCGGTTTTAGAGGGGAAACGTGCCAACCCGACTACTGAGGAGTTGTCAGTGGTGGCTGATAAGTTGAGGAATCTTTTTGGGTAGTTCATCGTGGTGATTTTGCGTTACTCGAAATCAGTTAAGTATACTGTTCCATTACGTAACTTGTTACGTAATGGAACAGTGGTGGCTGGCCCAACTGAAACCGCCTACGGCCTGTTAGCTAGCGCCGTCAACAAGCCGGCTGTTAGTGAGGTCGTGCGCCTTAAGGGTCGGAATGAACATAAGCCAATAGCGCTGGTAGCGGCTGATTTGCGTATGGTGCAGCAATATTTTCGATTATCAAGTGATGAATTACGACTGGCGAAAAAGTTTTGGCCCGGTGCCTTAACATTGCTCTTAAAACCAAGGCGCAAGTTTCCACTTGCGGTAATTGGTATCAGTGGCCGTGTCGGCGTGCGCGTGCCTGGCAGCGTATGGTTGCGTAAGTTTTGTGCCGCAGTTGGCGTGCCATTGACAGCTACTTCAGCCAACCGCGCCGGTGCCAGTACCCCATACTCGGCGACCGAGGTTATTAGCCAACTTGGCCGGCGCGGTCTGCGCTATATAATAGATGGCGGTCGCTTGTTGAAGCGACCAACCTCCACCGTGGTACTTGCAAGTCGTGGTACACTCACCGTAGTCCGTCGCGGTATGATTTCGCAGCAACGCTTACACAAAGTTATGCGCTAGCCCTACTACCTACTACATTCTACTTACTACCTACTCGTCCCATGTTCCACCGCTTCGTTTACAATATTGCCGGCGTACTACCACATCGTCTTAGCCCGCAGGTGCGCGAACTATATTGGTCGACCTTGTTGCAAAACTTGGCCTTGGCCATGGTGCTGTTGTTTGAGCCCATTTACTTATGGCAGCAGTCGGTGTCATTGCGCGGTATTGTGCTGTTTTTTTTGGGTGTGTATGTTCTTTACTTACTCCTCATGCCATTGGGGGCCAAGTTTGCCACCAGGTTTGGCTACGAACACTCGATGGCACTTTCTACGGTAGCCCAGGTCGCTTACTACCTTTGTTTGTACTTAGTAGTGCGTGATCACTGGTTCCTCGTGCCCGCGGCGCTATTGTACGCATTGCAAAAAACATTTTATTGGCCGGCCTATCACGCTGATTTTGCCCGTTATTCTGATGGTCGCGAAGAAGGACGCGAGCTGTCGGGCTTGGTGGTGGCGTTATCTGCCGTGTTCATTATCGGCCCTATTACAGCGGGGTTAATACTGCAGTTTGGTTCGTGGGGGCTGCTATTTACAGTTGGTTCATGCTTGATGCTGCTATCTAACTGGCCACTCTTCAAAACACGTGAGGTATTTATCCCTCGGGTTTTTCCCTACGTTGATACGTATCGCCGCCTGTTCGCGGCCGAGAATCGTCGCTCACTTTTTGGTTACATGGGGTTTGGTGAGGAGCTGATTGTGCTTGTATTGTGGCCGATTTATATATCTGTGGTGGTGGTGGCTTACATCGAGGTTGGTGCGGTGGTGGCAGCAGCCACGCTAGTTACCGCCATCGCCACCCTGTACGTCGGCAAACTCACTGACGAGCACAACAAGCACGAAGTTCTTAAACTTGCCACGGTGTTATACGCCTTTGGTTGGCTAGCCCGGCTGGTGGTACAAACGCCGTTCGGGGTCTTTCTGGCTGATTCGTGGTCGCGCTTAACAAAAAATGTAGTGGCCGTGCCCCTTACCGCCATTACTTACGAGCGAGCTAAGACTCGCTCCATTATGGATACCGTGGTGTGTTTTGAAATGAGCCTGGTAGTTGGAAAGATAGTGGCCTGTCTTGGGTTATTAGTGATGTTAGCGGTCGTGCCGGCCGCCTATACCTGGCCAGCGGCGTGGTTGATGGCAGCTTGTTTTGCATTGCTGTACACGCTTATTTAAGAATAATGAATTACGAATATAGAG
>Ga0209514_10004555_pt1 | contig 18511 bp, 18 predicted proteins | sample Subgrocontami58m_FD_187452 | JGI IMG/M metagenome (GOLD analysis project Ga0209514, IMG submission 187452) | Subsurface groundwater microbial communities from S. Glens Falls, New York, USA - GMW37 contaminated, 5.8 m (SPAdes) (version 3) | ecosystem: Environmental > Aquatic > Deep subsurface >...
AAACAAAGTTGACAGACTCATAAAAGAATTAAAACTGACCCCAGAACAGATGCAGGAAAGATTCATTGAAATTATTACAAACGTCAACATGCTTATCCAGAAATATGGAGAAAAAAAATATGCCGACAAGTGGCTTGTAAAAGTCGATGATGGTTCTGTTGCTTTTGGGTCAGGCTATAGAAAATGGGCAATTAGCGTTCCTCACATGAAACAGCATGGCATATCATTCAAAAATATAATCGAGCTGACGCAAGCTGAGAAATCAGATGAATTATCAAAAATAGCCCCCCTTCACAACATACTTCTTAACATGGTAATTAAGCATTTGCCATCGCCTGCCGATGCACAAAAATACAGAATAGAGAAAATATGGAAGGGCGACGTGAACTCAGAAATTGGAAAATCAATGACAGAATTAAATGAAAACGGTCCTTTAGCTATGATAATTACAAAAGTAGTTCCTGACCCTCATGCAGGCATTATTGCAGCAGGCAGAATATTCTCAGGAAAAATAAAACGAGGTCAGGAAGTTAGGCTTGTCGGCCAGCATGCTATACGAAGGGTGCAGCAAGTATCTGTCTACAGGGGCGCTCAAAGAGTGCAAATGGAAGAAGTCGTGGCTGGCAATATTATAGGTGTGGCAGGCTTGACAGACGCATTCTCAGGAGAAACCGTATGTGATTCAGAAAGAGAAATAGATCCATTTGAAGCAATAAAACATATGTTCGAGCCCGTAGTAACAAAAGGCGTGGAATGCAAGGATCCAAAAGAGCTTACAAAACTGATTGCATTTTTAAAACAAGTCAGCAGGGAAGACCCTACGCTTGCTGTAAAGATAGACGAAGAAACAGGCCAGTACCTAGTTTCAGGTCTTGGAGAACTGCATTTGGATGCAAAAGTTGAAAGACCATTAAAAGAAAAAGGAATTGACGTAACATTATCTCCTCCTATAGTTATCTATCGTGAAACCGTCCGCAGTGAGAGCCCTGAAGTAGAAGGAAAATCTGCAAACAAACACAACAAATTTTATGTTACAATCGAGCCTATGGAGCAGGGAGTTTATGACGCTCTTGCAAACGGTACATTAGAAATCAAAAACTTGCGAAAAGAATACAAGGAAGTTGTGCAGAAACTGGTTGATCTGGGAATGGGAAGGGATGAGGCAAAAAAAGTGCAGGAAATTTATGAAAGAAATATGTTTATCGATGCAACAAAAGGCATACAATATTTGAATGAAACAATGGAACTTCTAATAGAAGGATTCAAGAACGCTATGAATGCAGGTCCTCTTTGCGGCGAGCCATGCTCTGCATTAAAGATAAGGCTTGTTGATGCAAAACTGCATGAAGACGCAATACACAGGGGTCCCGCTCAAGTCCTGCCGGCAATTAATGATGCTATCAAAGAAGCTGTTTTCAGGGCAAAACCAACATTACTGGAACCAATACAAGTTATCAGAATGGACATGCCAGAAGAAGTTATGGGTCCTGTCATGTCTTTAGTGCAGAACAAAAGAGGGCAGGTTCTTGATGTTAAAACAGAATTAGGAACAGCTAAGATACAGGCAAAAATGCCCGTATCAGAAATGTTCGGCTTTGAATCCCAGTTAAAAAGCAACACAGAAGGCAAAGGCTTCTATTCGCTTGTAGATATCGTGTTTGAAAAACTCCCGGAAGAGCTTAAAGTGCAAACAATCGCCCGCATTCGTGAGCGCAAGGGCATGACAAAAGACCTGCCTGAATTCTAATACTTTTCTGTTAAGACTTTAAAATGTCAAGAGAAGAAAATATAGCTATTGCAGAAAGATGGCTTAGCTTTGTTGAATAATTCCCAATAATTCAACAAAAACTTCAATTTTTCAACACAAAGTTTGGCTCAATTCCAAGCTCATACATCTCTTGTATCACTACACAGATATTGTGGCAAAGAATTTTTAAAAGCACTTCATTGACTTGCGCTGTCCATGTCTTGCTTCTTACATTATTTCCAAATTTAGCCTTTATCATATTGTTCGTGCTTTCTATATTGCTTCTTTTGTGGTAATGCTGTAATAATAGTAAACAAAAGCAAAATTTCAGGAATCGTGACAAAAGCAGACTTGATGAAAACTGTTTAGAAATCTTTTGTAAAAACAAATCTAAACGTAACACCGTCTTTATACAAGCCATCTCCATTTGTTAAAGATTTAACGCCGCCTATTTCTATTGTTAATATCCTACCATCAAAATAGAAAGATTTTGATAAAAATCCTGAAAGATGACTCAAACCTGCTCCATCCCTCAAAAAGCCATCGCTGTAACCAGCTTCTCCTTTTAGTGTAAAGCCTGCAACATTTTGGCTTAATGAAAACTGTGCACATGTGCCATTCAAGTTTTCAAAGTCCCAGTAACCAGTTAATTTAGGATTAAGAGGAATAGCAAGAGAAACACTTCCATGAACATCCTGCGTATGGCCAATAGGAAGATAAGGCAAACTTATGTACTCCCACCCTGCAGATGCTTCCACAAGCCCAATTTTTCTTGTCCAGTCAAATCCAAAATCACTTTCTGTCATTCTCTGACTATTGTAATCATAATTGCCAAAACCATACGCTGAAAAATCACCATGATAAACATCTATTTCTGTCTGTCGTGTTGGTCCTGCTACAGTCAAACCAAGCGTGATTCTTTTATTAGTCACACGATCCATTACAAAATATTTTGTCTCTCCAGCTTCTGCTGAAGCAGCCAACAATAACAATGCTGCAGGTAAAAATTGTTTAACCATTTTGAAAATCTTCAATAAAGATTATTTAAAGCAGCTTCAATACCTTTTTAAAGATTCGCCATCATGAAATTATAGCGATTTTCAAGATATATATTACTAAGAAAATCCAACTTAACAAATTGCGTTGCAGTTTGTTATAAAATAATATTCTTGATCTAAGGTCTTGAAAGACCCCAGTTCTTTGGGGTTTCATAGAGACCTTTCTTTCAAGAAAAGACTGTATAAGGGATAAACAATGGCAGACAAGAAACCGCACATTAACTTGGTAACAATCGGTCACGTTGACCACGGAAAATCAACTTTAGTAGGAAGGCTTCTGTACGACACAGGCGCAGTTCGTGATGAGCAGATGAGAAAATTGAAAGAATTGGCAAAAGAATTGAAAAAAGAAACATTCGAATTTGCATTCATCATGGACAGATTAAAAGAAGAAAGAGAAAGAGGAGTTACAATCGACATCATGCACCAGAGATTTGATACTAAAAAATTCTATTTCACAATTATAGACGCTCCAGGACACAGGGACTTTGTTAAGAACATGATAACTGGCACTTCACAGGCAGACGGCTGCATACTTGTTGTCTCTGCAAAAGACGGTATTCAGGAACAAACAAAAGAACATGCATACTTGGCAAGAGTTCTTGGCGTAAAACAGGTTATTATCGCAGTCAACAAAATGGACACTGTAAATTACGATGAGAAAAAATTCTTGGAAACAAAAGAATCTGTAATAAAATTATTGAAAGGCGTAGGGTACAAGACAGAAGAAATACCATTTATCCCAACATCAGGATACTTAGGCGACAATATAGCAAAGAAGTCTGAAAACATGCCTTGGTACAAGGGTCCATTCTTGGTAGAAGCTTTGGACAACTTTTCTGCGCCCGAACAACCAATTGACAAGCCTTTGAGAATTCCAGTTCAGGACGTTTACAGCATTACAGGCGTAGGAACGGTTCCTGTAGGAAGAGTAGAAACAGGCATATTGAAAATGAACGACAAAGTTGTGTTCGTGCCTTCAGGTGCAACAGGCGAAGTAAAGCAGATAGAAATGCATCATGAACAGGTTGAGGAAGCAAGGCCTGGCGACAACATCGGCTTTAACGTAAGAGGCATTGACAAGAAAGCAATCAAAAGAGGAGACATGGTTTGTCATCCAAACAATCCTGCAAAAGTTGTGAAGGAATTTACAGCGCAAATAATCGTATTGAATCATCCTTCTGTAATAGCAAAAGGGTATACGCCGGTTTTCCACGTTCACACAGCACAGATTGCATGCACTGTAACTGAAATTATAAAGAAAATAGATCCAAAGACAGGCGCTGTTGCTCAGGAAAAACCTGACTTCATAAAAACAGGCGACGCTGCTGTGATAAGAGTGGTTCCAACCAAGCCTATTGTCATAGAAAAACAAAGCGAAATCCCGCAGCTTGCAAGATTCGCAATAAGAGACATGGGCCAGACAGTAGCAGCAGGCATCTGTTTGGAAACTGTTGTTTAATTCTGATTTATTCAATATAATTTTTTTATAGCCTATTGCTTTTGCATATTTTGTTGTATTTAAAATTTTACTGCTAAAATTCAGCTATGAAAAGGTTTGTTGTGCATTACGAAAAACCTGCTAATGGAAGCGCTAAACAACTTGTATATTTAACAGATGCGCCTTCAAAAGAACACGCCTTGAGGTATGCTCGTAGAGAGCTGCCTGGTTGCAAAATAGATTATGCAGAAAATGCTGCAGCATGGCTAAGTTATAGAGAAAGGAGATTAAGCAATGCTATTCGTGGAATAATGACGTCAATAAGGTTAGATGAATTACTAAGAAAAATGACAGCATTGCAAACCGACTATGTAGAAGCATACGGTCCTGCAGAAGCAATGCGAATAGAAAGGTTAATGTCATTGACAAGACGTGCTGCCGGACAATATGTTATCATACCGCCGCCTGAAAGGCTTTGTCTAGATGCAGACGACAGACATATCACAAACAGTTTTATGCAGGCAGAAAGATGATAATTGCGAAGTCATAGAAAGCAAAAAGAAAGGTAACCCTAACTGTCAAATTAAGGTTTTATACTTTATCTTTCATTATAAAATAGAACTGTAAGATATATTATAGATATCCTACAGAATCATAATTATGAATATTGCAAGAATAAAGCTCACAGGCAAAGAGCCTAAGGAGCTTGACGCGCTCTGCGCAGAGATAAAGGACACTGCAATAAAGCTAGGCGTATCTGTTTCTGGCCCTATTCCAATGCCGACTAAAAAATTGAAAATACCGGTTATGAAAACTCCATGCGGCGACGGCATGCACCGCGGCGGAGGCGGCGGCAACTGGGAAACATGGGAAATGAGAATTCACAAGCGCATACTGGACGTAGGCGCAAATGACCGAGTTCTAAGGCAAATCACAAGAATACGAATACCAAAGGATGTTAACATTGAAATAGAATTAACTGACTAGTTTTATTCTAAAAGCAACAGAGAAAATTCAAATGTATTTATCGGACACCAAACCAATAGACTCAAAAAAATAGTTTGTTGTTTGGCATTATGTAGAAACATGCGTCTTGCATTCTGTAATACATATCATAATTTTTATCATCGCCTCTCTCAAAAGCAACTAACTCCTGAAAAGGGCCTCCTTCATCCCGAAGACAAACAACTGTGCTACTATCCCCCGCCATTTTTAGTGCGTCCACGAATAGATATACGTCACGAATTTTAGTTCCATGAATATCCAAATCAATTGGTCTTGTTTTTATTGCATTTACATATTTCATAATTTCATTCTCCTATATGTACTATTATGTAGTAGTATACAATATTTAAATTCATTCCAGAACACACATTACCATAATTTTGGTATTTCTGTTAAGTTTATAAACCACTGAAAGTTCAGCAAAGTTGAGAGGTTTTCTTCTTTAATACTTTCCAAAAATCCAATTAGAATGGAAATGAACCCAAAAGTAAGAAATCTCAAATACTACCCTATCAAGAGCTGCGCCGGCATAGAAGTTCAAGAGGCTAGAATTGAAATGGCCGGTCTGGCTGTAAGAAATTATAAAGATCACGAATTTGCAGTTGTTGACGCACAGCCTGATACTGAAGGAGTGCATCTTTTTGTTTCCCAGCGCGGAAAAAGGCATAAAGGCGATAAGCCGATTCCTCAAATGGCACTAATCAGGCCAGAGCCTGACGACGATGGCATTCGACTAACATATGCTAGCAGTTCAATAGACCTTCCTTACGACAAAAATACAGGCAGAGAATTTACAGTAAGGGTTTTTGATGATGTTTGTCATGGAGCAGTCGATCAAGGCGACGAAACTGCAAAATGGCTTAGCGATGTTATTGGCTTTAATGTAAGGCTTGTAAAAGCAGTTGGTTCTTTCAACAGAATGTCGCGCCAAAATTATATGCTCAATGACAATCCTCTTCGCTTTCAAGATGGTTATCCCATTCACTGGTTTCCAATAGAGTCCGTTAATGAGTTATCAGAAAAAGCAGGTGAAGCTGTTCAATGGCAAAGATTTAGGCCACAAATTGTTGCTGAAGGAATGTCTCCGCAATACGAGCATCAAGTTCGCACGGGTTATCTTGGTGATGTTTCATTCATAGATCCAAAACCATGCGAGCGATGCACAATCCCATTGGTGGACCAAGAAACTGGCAAGGTCAGCAAAAAAGAGCCAAACCATACATTGGCGACATATAAACAATGGAAAAATATCTATGGCGATAATTCAGTAATTTTCGGCGAAAACATGCTGCCTTGCAGAGAAGGGACAATAAGAGTTGGAGACACAATAGGAATTGTTGAAATGAGGAATCCGCCTCTTGCATACGGCGAAAGAGCAGCATAAATTTCTTTTTCTACAGGTATTCCAATGCAAATACCAGAAAGTCTTGCTGAAAGATTAAAAAAATTGGGTCTTGACAAATCCATCTACGAGCAGAGAAGCAGAAAATGCATTCTTTCTAAACAACAGCTAGATTTAGAAAAAGTCCCTTGGTATGAGCATGCTTATTATAGCGATGAAAATTTTGATGCAGAGCGAACCAACGTACAAAGTACGTCATACAGACATTACTATGTCTTTGATCCTGTTTCCCTTGTGCCGTGTCTGGCTTTGGATCCTAAAAAGGATGATTCTATATTGGACATGTGCGCTGCGCCCGGAACAAAGACTTATATTATATCATTTTTGACCGATAATGAAGCTCGTATAGTCGCAAATGACATAAACAGGCTGAGAATCAGAAGGCTTATAGCAAACATAAACAAATTTCACATCAGCGCAGAAGTTACTGCTGCCAGTGGAAGAAAGCTTAAGGGAAATTATAACAAGATTTTATTAGATGTCCCGTGCAGCGGAGAAGGAATGATTAACAAGCACAAAAAGATGTTTGAATCTTGGTCTGAACGAAGAATAAAGGTTCTGTCTAAAAAACAAAAAAAGCTCATAAAACGGGCATTTGAGCTTCTTGACAATAATGGAACCCTTGTCTATTCAACATGCACATTTGCGCCTGAAGAAAACGAGGAAGTCATTGATTTTCTTCTGAAGAAATTCAAGAATGCAAAACTGGAAAAGATAGAAATTCCAAATCTAAACTTCACTAATGGATTGAAAGAATGGAATGGAAAAGAATATAATAAGGAAGTTAAAAAATGCATCCGCATTTACCCGCATCACAATAGCACTGGGGGATTCTTTGTCGCTAAGATTAGGAAAGGTTAGAAAACTTTAAGAGCTTAACCTACAATTATTTCTATGGGAGAAGGAGACTTGCCAAGAAGTACAGCATTATCAGGAAAACAAGAACCTGCAATGCCAGAAGCAGTCTATGAAAAGCCTAAAATTGATGCTGGAATTTACAAAGGATTAAAGCCAGGCGATGAAATTCCATTTCCATATGGCTACGACAAGTAATTTTTAATAGTCTTTGTTTCAATTTCTATGGATGACAGTTGAAAGGACATTGATAATAATAAAGCCTGACGGTGTAAAAGGGCATCTTGCTGAAAAAATAGTTGAGCGCTACACAAAAGCAGGATTAAAAGTTATAGCACAAAAAAAAATTAAAGCTACGCACAAGCTTCTTACTAAGCATTATTCAGCCCATATCGGCAAGCCCTTCTTTGAAGGCCTCCTAAATTTCATGTCTTCAGGCAAAGTAATAGCTTATGTTCTCGAAGGAAAAAACGCAGTTCAGGAAGTTAGAAGAATTACAGGAGCAACAGACCCGAGCAAGGCAGAAAAAGGAACAGTCCGCGGCGACTTCGGAACAGATAGCGGAGAAAAAGCAGATGCAGAAGATCGATCTATTGAGAATTTAGTTCATGCTTCCGGAAACGTAGAAGAAGCAAACAAAGAGATTTCTCTGTGGTTTTCTGATCTTGAGCAGACAAAGGTTTTGATTGATACAAATATTTATGGCTGGGCTGTAGAAGACAAAAACGTTTCAGATCTTCTTTTAAAATTAATAGAAGAAAAAAAACAAGGCACAAATAGTGCAATTGTTTTTGGGTTCGATATTATAAAAAAAGAGCTTGAAAACAATCCGCATACGCCAACAAAGCTGAAAACATTGGAACTATACAGATCTGTGATAAGCAAACACCTAGGGATTACAAAAGACACCAGAATGCTTGCAGAATCTTATTTTGAGTCTTGCAAAAGTTCAAAACTAAAAATAACAATAGAAGATTGTGAAATTATAGCTGCTGCTGTTATTAACTGTATAGAGTTCGTTGTTACGAATAATAGAAGAACTATGAATAACCCAAGAACAATAGAAGTTATAGAAAAAATTAATGATGGGAGATTTAAAACGCCAAAAATAATAGACAGTAAGGAAGCTATTTCCATGTTTTCTTCTTAGAATGCTCGTCCCTTATTTTTCTAAAGAAATCTGTAGGATTCATACCGCCAAAAGGCTTTGCCTTAGGCTTTTTTTCAGTTTTTTTGTCCATAAAATTCACCTGACAATAATTAAATTGATAGCTCAAATATTTAAGGTGGTGTATAGAGGCAAAAAAAAGATCTGGCTTTGGTTTCCTGATCGGAAATAATTAAGCTCTTGTAAGGCCATGTTTTCTTGCAAATTTTCTAACTTCTTCTTCATAAGTTTTGAAAGGATTTGGCATATTTACACATAATGAGGCATCTTCAGGATGAGATACATAATCCCAAGGCTCAAAGCCAATTTTAAGACCAAGGGTATTTGCAAGCGCTCTTCCAGCTGCTCTAGTATGCGGTGGTGTGACAACCGCTCTGGCAATTTCTTCATCATCAAAAAGTGTGTCGACCTGCCCTTCTGCTCTAGCTATTTCATACAACCCCATATCATTGATATTTTTACCGAGCCTGTGGAAAATTATATCGGCTTGTTTCATGCGCACATCTGAAAAATCTCTGGTATGTCTGCTTCTCATTCGCTCAAGAAGCCATAGTTTAGTAAAGCAGTCTAATTCTCTCTTAAGTTCCATGTATTCACCGGCTTCCAGAATATCAAGATAACTAGACCATTGACTCAAAAACGCTGGATCGCCACCATTCTGGCCAGCCCCTTCAAGAAAATATCTTTGTACGCCTATGGCTGACATTCTTCCTTGGTTGGTTTGTATCTTAAAACCGCCAAAATTTTCAAAACTATACGGTAGTTTGTGAAAAACTCTTATTATTTCATCTGCAGTTGCTGTTAGCTCTGTTTTATCATCTTCTATAAAATCAAGCACCATGGATGTTACAGCAATATTGAAAGTAGTTTGCATTTCTGACATTGTTGAATCCCCAGTGCATATCTGAAGTCTGTCAGACTCTTTAAAAATTGCAATAGGAGTATGGAGATTACCACTATACATAGAAAGTCCATCTCTTGATACCACAAAAAGAGCTCGTTGTGATGTTCTATATTTTCCTTCATTGTCTATAGAGCCGCTGCCATCAAACATCGTACGGGTTGCAAGAAATAACCAAAGAGTGTTAAAGTCCGATATACCGTAGAGCATTTCATCTGACAAAAAATTATCATGCCTTCCATAAGATGCTTCGCCTTTCGTGATTCTATGTTTTGAAGAATTGTTTTTGTACAAACCGCGTGAGGCCGTAGATCTGACTATTCTTTCTCCAGCCTTATCATAAAGAGCTGCTTGTCTAGGCGTTAAGCACTCTGGCGTGTCTATCTCAATATGACTGCAATCAACATATAAACGGCCGCCATTTTGTGTGCAAAATTCACCTACACGCTCAAAAGATGCCATTTCAATTTCTATGCCGTATGTTCGGGCTTTCATCTTCCAATCACTCTCGAAAAAGTATAAAAACGTCATCAAAAAGGACAATGATTTGCTTCCCAGTCGCTCAGTGCATACACATAAACAGGTTGATCTTTTTCAGGCGGCTTTTCAACAGCAAATGCCGCAATTTCTTCTTCATAGGTTTTTGCCGGGTTTGCCATTAAAAAATATCTGTCTGCGTACCTGTAATCATATCTGCTTTCATCAGATCTGGTAACGCTTTCCCAGCTATGGAAATCAGCTTTCATGCCAAATCTATGAACAGCAAGGGCTCTTCCTTTTGCCCTTGTATTTGGCGGATTCTTGCGAGCATGCAATATTTGTGCATCTGTAAACATTCTGCGCATAGCGCCCCCTGCTTTCAATTTTTGATAAATTCCATAATTGCATTCGTCTTCTGAAATCTTATGGAATGCCATATTGAATTGCAAATCTGTGAGTCCATGCCTTCTTTTAATGCTGTCATAAATCTTTAGCTTTGTTGCAGCATCAAGTTCTCTCCATAATTCTACAAAATCCCCAGATTCTATTACATCAATTACACGCGCCCATTCCTTTTTGGCATTCTCGTCATACCAGTGAAGCCTGTCAATAAAATATCTATGCAGTTCTATTGCAGACATAAAGCCTTCAGAAGTTTTAATTTTAAAGCTAGCAGCATCATTATAACAACGCGGCAGCTCATGGAAAGTTCGCAAAATTTCATCATTATCTGCAGAAATATCTGCATATCCGCGCTCTATCCCATTTACAGCCATTGCATATATTGAAGAAACAAGATATTTCTGGAATTCAGATTGCACAGAATCTGGCGTGCCAATCTGAATTCTATCCCTAGAGTAGTCTGGTCCTTTAAGCAAAACTGTTGGCAATTCAAGCGTAGAAGTGTCGACTATTAAAAATCCGTTCTTTCTTGCTAAGAAAGCAGACCGTTGTGATGTCCTAAAACCATTCTCATCAAACCAGCCGCTTCCGTCTATTAATGTCATGACAGAAAGCAAAAGATTCAAAGTATTAACCATTTCATTAGAGCATGCAACATGAATGCTGTTGTCAACGTAATTGTATCCAAATTTTGCCCATTTTTTTGGTCTGTAAGTTTCAATATTTACATGCCTTCCGTATGATGAAAGCTCGCCGTCTCCATTTGTGCCAACATTTGCTGAAAATAAAGTAGCTCCTATGAATTCTGCAGCTTCCAGCTGCTCTGATGTGTCATAAAGCGCTGCTTCTAAAGCGCCTGCACACTCCGGAGTGTTTGTTTCGCCATGCCCAATAAATTTGTACATGGCACGCGGATTGTCCAAATATAAAGCTCCGCCAGCAAGCGTGCACCTTCTTTCTTGAAAAGCGTTGCAAATTCTTTCATATTCTCCTTCGTTTGCTACGCGAATGCCATGTTCAGTCTCAATGCCAATGATGCGCATTGCTAAAATGTTATAAAAAAACTTAAATAAACATTAGTTTTGCTTGTAAAAACAACCATATATAATTCACTGTCCAATTGTTGGGTGATGGCAGGGATTAGTTATGCTTCGGCAGCCTATTATCGCAGTACTTGGACATGTAGACCATGGAAAATGTGTTACGCCTGAAACTAACCTGATATTAGCAGATAATCGGATAATTAAAGCAGAAGATTTGTACACTCAGTATCTAAAAAATGGGACTACAGAACTTGTAGAAGATCGGTTAGTAACAGCGATATCAAATGGCCCAGAAGTATTTAGTCTGAATGGAAATAAAGTAGTAAATAGAAAGATTACACATTTATGGAAAATAAAATCACCAGAAAGGCTAGTTAAAATAAAAACCAAAAGTGGAGATGAAATAAATACAACTCCAGAGCATCCATTTTTTGTATTGAATAAAGAAGGCTGCATAATAAATATAAAGGCAGAAAACATTGCTAAAGGAGACTTTATAGTTGTGCCTCAGCAATTAACTTTTAATTCTGATATTGGAAAGGTGCAGGAAAGGATGTTTAGAAAAATTAAAAAGTCTAATAATTTTGTTATATTTGTAGACAATAATTGTGTTATTTTAGATAAATTAAAAAATGAAAATTTGCAAGCATTGAAAAAAGAGGGTATATTTTCTACAGATCCTTTTACGTGTGTTAGAAATAGAAGATTCAGGTCAAGAGACTACGCCAAATTATGCGAACGATATGAAATCAATAACATAGAAGCTTACAATTTGATAACGCACATTAAAAACGCATCGCCTAAATGGCGTGCTGGCCACACTAGCAATAAAATGCGACTTCCAAAAACGCAGGAAGATTTTGTAAAATTGGGGTATATTCTAGGCTGCCTTGCAGGAGATGGCCATATAAATAACGGCTCATTAAGTAACAATGATACAAGCATACAAGAAGTTTATCAGACTTATATAAATGATGTATTTGGATTAGAGACAAAAGTACGTCAAGGCCATACATGTCAAATAATTATAACAAATGGGGGGTTGACATTTGAACGCTTTCTTATAGAATTAATAGGATTTCCGAGTTCTCAAAAAAGCGCCACTGTGGAAATACCAGAAATCATATTTCCGCATTTTGAGCTTATAACGACGTTTATACGCGGGTGGTTCGATACAGACGGTTATGTATCGAACAGAAACCATACAATCGAAATAACAAGTAAAAGTAGAGATATTGTTAAACAGGCATCAGTATTTCTTTTAGGTAAAGGCATACATTCTACTATATTTGAAAAAAATGGATTCTGGAATCTAAGGATAGGCAACTATCCGTATTTAGAAAGATTTCTTGTATTTATAGGCTCAAATTGCGAAGCTAAAAAAAATAGAATTATTGATGCAATTTCCAAAAGTTCGACAAGTCGCGTATTCGATATTACACCATTGTCAGGTGAAGTTATAAATAAAATTAAAATTCTCAATGGCGATAAAAAGATAGCATACTTTACTAAATACAAAAGTTATTCAACTTTATCAAGAAGATTTATTCAGGAACTTTGCAGAATAATAGATTATGAGCAAAAACAAAAATTCAATACTCTGTTATCAAATGAAATAAGTTTTGTTAAAGTGATTTCTAAAGAAATAATAGACTCGCAAACGCCATTTGTATATGATTTCACTGTAGAAGATACTCATAACTTTGTAGCAGAACGAATGTTCATACATAATACATCGCTTTTAGACAAAATTCGCCAGACAGCCATAGCAACTAAGGAAGCTGGCGGCATCACGCAAGCCATAGGCACAACAGAAATACCTGCTTCTGCCGTAAAGGAAATATGCGATACAATACTCCAGAAATTTAAGTTTGAGGTAACAGTGCCGGGATTATTGTTCATAGACACTCCAGGCCACGAGGCTTTTTCCACACTAAGACACAGGGGAGGAGCTATTGCCGACTTAGCAGTCTTAGTTGTAGATATAATGGAAGGCATAATGCCTCAGACAAAGGAGAGCATAGAAATACTAAAAGAATCAAAAACGCCTTTTGTTGTAGCAGTAAACAAGATAGACAGAATACCCGGATGGCAGACAAAGAGCACAGAATTCTTGGAAAACTACAATCTTCAGTCTGATGATGCAAAAGCCGAGTTTGAAAAATATTTCTATAAGCTTGTGGAGCAGTTTTCATTATATTCAATACCAGTAGAAAGGTTTGACAGGATTACAGATTTTACAAAAAAAGCAGCCGGCGTGCCAATGTCAACAAAAACTAGCGAGGGCATTGCAGAATTCCTGGCAATATTAATTGGGCTTACGCAGCAATTCCTTAAAAAAGAGCTGTTAAAAACGGATCATAGTGCAGGCATGGTTCTAGAAGTAAAGGAATTCACAGGCATGGGCACAACATTAGATGTAATAATCTATGACGGAGAAATTTGCAAAAATGATTTCCTGATTATATCAAACCCGCCTATTATAGCAAAAGTTCGTTCTCTGCTCATTCCGCAGCCAATGAGGGATATAAGAACAGAAAAAAAATTCCTTCAGGTTGACAATGCCGTGGCTGCAGCAGGCGTGAAAATTTCAGGCGCAGGGCTTGATGATGTAATAGCAGGAGCAGAAATACGCACCGCAAAAAACATGGAAGAAGCTGAAAAGATGCTCAATGAGCTTGAGCAAGAAAGGGAAGAAGTCGAGATCAGGGTCGAGACAGACGGGCTTGTATTGAAAGCAGATACTTTGGGAAGCTTGGAAGCGTTGAAGAAAATATTTTCCGCGCATGCTATACGTTCTGCAACAATAGGCCGCATATCAAAAAAAGATATCATGGAAGCAGAGGCAAATCCTGAAAGTATTCACAAAGCTGTCATTGGATTCAATGTCAACATTTCAACTGAAAATGAATTAATGGCAAAAAATAATAAAATCAGGATTGTAAAATCAGATGTTATTTACAAGCTTATTGAAGATTATGAAAAATGGATAGAAGAAGAAAAAAATGCTTTGAAGAAAATAGAAATAGATTCTTTGCCGCGACCTGCAATAATCAAAATACTGCCAGGCTGTGTGTTTAGAGCATCAAATCCTGCCATTGTAGGGTGTGAAGTTACTGAAGGGCTTGTTAAGCCTGAAGTAAGCCTGATGAAGGACGATAGTAAAATTATTGGCGAAGTAAAGCAAATACAATCGCAAGGCGTAAATGTAGAATCTGCTAAACAGAGCGAGAAGATTGCAATTTCAATTTCAGGAGCAGTCGTAGGCCGACAGATTAAGGAAGGCGACACATTGTATACGCACATCAAGAGCAATGTTTACAAAAAATTAATGAAGAATATAGAGTTTCTGTCAGGCTCTGAAAAATCTGCTCTGGAAAAAATATTCGAGATAGAAAAGCAGAATGACCCTAAATATGGAATTGAATCATCATTCTCTTGACTGGTTTATCTCGTATGCTGCAATGCCTAAAGCTAAATTGCCTGCCAATGCAGCGCCAGCCTCTGCATAATGGCCTGTTGCTAAAGCTGCAAGTGATGCAAAATAAGAAATAAGATGCCCTCATACTACCTGCGGTTAAAACCGCAGGTTTTTTGTGCATCAATTTCAAAATTCCTGCCTTCATCACACGACTAAAGCCGGTGTGTTTTCAGGAACTTCGAAATAACAGCAGCAGCTGCAAATTTATCATCAAAGCCTCTTGCAGCTGCCCATCTTGTAATAGAGGGTTTTGAATAACCATATATTTCATTCAAAGCCCTTATTGTGAACTTTGACAAATTATAGGTTAATCAAAGTTCTCAATATTAGAAACGTATTCCATTTCTATTTCTCCTTAACAACTTTGTACCTTAACTGTATTTCGTCCTTTGAAAGCTTCTTTATCCCAATAAGTTTGAGTTTAGACTGAAAATCTCCTTCTGCAAATAATTTAATGCCTTTTCCAAATATCATTGGCTCTATGTCCAGAATTATTTCATCTACCAAATTTTCTTTCATAAATGCTGCATTCGCCTGCCCTCCGCCGCCAAGAAATGCTGTCTTGAATTTTTTATTTTTGAGCACGTTTATTGCTTCCTGTGGCGTTTTTACAAAAACAACATTGTCGCCCCATTTGTTATCTATTTTTTGTTTTGTCATTACTATATTCAATCCATGGTAAGGAAAACAGTTTGCAGTTAAGCTTACATCAAATGTTCTTCTACCCATTATATAATTGCCTGCTTTTTTCTGTGCAGCTTCGAAAGATTTCCACTCTGCCTTCAACCATGGTGTATTATCATCCTCAGTCGCAATCATGCCGTTTGCTGTCATAGCCATGTAAAGAACTACTTTCATAATTTAATTCAGTAAATTAATTATTAAAGTCACCTTATTCCAAGAAAATCGCCTAGCCATTGCATGAAACTTCTTTGTTCAACAAAATATGAAACTTCTACAGTTCTTACATCAGTAGAAATTTCAGGTGTTATGAATGCAAGAGTTTCAGTAATTGGAGCAAGCGCTTGAAGTTGACTGGCAGGCATAAGTGGTAAAGATTCTGCAACAATCGCATATCCTACAGCAGTAACATCTGTAGACTCTAACAACTTCAAAATTTCAATTGCACTAGGTTCTGGCGCTGGTGCAGCTTCCCAACCTAAAGAGGCATTAATCCGCCGTTTAGTGCCAATTTCAACCGACCCTTCTATCAAGCCTTTAGAAAAATGATATATTTCTGCCAGCTCTAATGCACGATCAAGAACGCTTCTATAATAACTTCCCTCAGAAGGAAGTTGAAGTCGTTGCAAGCATGATTTGAATTCTTGTGTTAGTTTTATTCTTTCAACTCTACCGTATTCTAAAGCAAGATTAATGTCATCTTCATTAAATCCATAGTCAGATGCAATTATTCTAGCTGCATTTTCATAATGCAATTGTCCATCAAGCATCCTGTCAATACAATTTTCATAGCGCTTTCTTCTTCCTTTAGTTCTTGCAGCTTCCAACAAACTTAAATCAAACCTATTATTAATTGCAAATCTTTCTGCTAGATAATCAACACTTTTTCTGCCCTTTTTTATTCCAACAGCCCCATTACTTACAAAATCCAAATATGCATTGAACTTCTGTTCTGCTGAAAGTCTGCGTGATTTCATTTAATCATCCTTATAAAAGTATCAGATAACGTTAAGAACCTTTTTCCTTTCCAGTGTCACAAAAGCATAGTCATAAGGATTTTCAGAGTCTTTATTATGCGCTTCTCTTTCTATTTCATTCCACTGATCTGTGTCAAAATCAGGAAAAAATACATCACCATCAAAATTGTGGTCTATTATTGTCAAGTACATTTTGTTTGCCCTATGCAAGAATTGCTTGTAGATTGAAGCCCCGCCTATAACCATTATTTCGCTTCTGTCCCCAACAACTTCGAATACTTCATCAACTGAATTTACAACAGTGCATCCATCTGCTGTAAATTCTGAATTTCTTGTAAGAATTATGTTAGTTCTGTCCTTCAAGGGCTTGCCAATAGACTCGTATGTCTTGCGGCCCATTACAACAGTCTTTCCCTTTGTCAAAGAAACAAATCTTTTCATGTCAGCCTTCATGCGCCATGGTAGTTTGCCTTCCGAACCAATTACATTGTTCTTTCCAATAGCTGCTATTATGGATATTATCATAGATATTTAATAATTCAAAAGGCTTTATAATTTCAAAATAATTTATTGTGCAATGAAAACTAAAACTTTTCAAAAGATTTTGCGAAGATTTGAAAAGTTGCCGCTGCACTTTATTGACACAAGCGTATTAGTGGAAGCTCTTAAAGATACAAAAGCTGGGAAGCAATGCTCAGAGTATCTCAACAGAATAGGCTATAATTACAGAGGTGCGCTATGTTTGACAGTTATCGGAGAATTTTTCTTAATAATATTCAGAGACGTCCAAGATCAAACAGCAAAAGATCTTGCATTTGAATTTCTTGACAGACTAGTAAAAAGAAACAAAATAAAGTTTTCTTCGCTGAAGTATGAGAATTTTAATACAGTTGATAGAATAAAAGAACTAGATAGATCCATAGAGGACATGGATGCAGTTCACTTGGCGAATTGCATTGAAGATAAAAATGCTATGTTTGTAACTCTTGATGGAAATATGGTTGAAAATAAAACGCTAGAAATGAATTTGATATAAGAATAGTACATCCAAAGAATTTATAACTTAACATCGTCAAAAGCATGGCTCTTTCTAATTGCCTTCACTATCCTATCTAATTCAGGATCGTCAAATATCTTCTTTTCAGGCTTCATAAATATAATTAAACAGCACAAGTTTTAAAGCTATCATACAGCCATCGGCGCCTTTATTGGCGGATGAAATTGATAGCCGTCAAGTTTTATGTCATTCATTGTAAAGTCATTTATATAATTTATCTCTGGATTTAACCAGAGCTTCGGCAAAGGATAAGGCTCTCGGCTTAGCTGCTCTTTTACCTGTTCAAAATGATTAATGTAGATATGTGCATCGCCTAGAGTGTGAACAAATTCTCCCGGCTGAAGGCCAGTTACTTGCGCCACCATGTTCAAAAATAATGCGTACGAAGCAATATTGAAAGGCACGCCCAAAAACATGTCGCATGATCTTTGATACATCAATAACGAAAGCTTTCCATCGGCTACAAAGAAATGATAAAACATATGGCACGGAGGCAAAGCCATGTCATCCAGATCTCCTGGATTCCATGCTGTTACAATTATTCTTCTGTCAGTAGGATCCTTCTTTATTTTTTCTATTGCATTTGCAAGCTGATCAATTTCTCTTCCGTCATGAGTTCGCCAGTGCCGCCACTGCACGCCATAAACTCTCCCCAAATCTCCGGGAAATTTTGCCTTTGGTTTCCAATAATCCGCTTCTGCATTTGCAGTCCATATAGTCTGACTGGGGATCTTGCCATCTGAAGATTTGTCGCTTGCAATAATCTCTCTTAATCGCATTTCGCTGTTCGATCCTTCTATAAACCATAAAAGC
>Ga0209514_10004565_pt1 | contig 18492 bp, 14 predicted proteins | sample Subgrocontami58m_FD_187452 | JGI IMG/M metagenome (GOLD analysis project Ga0209514, IMG submission 187452) | Subsurface groundwater microbial communities from S. Glens Falls, New York, USA - GMW37 contaminated, 5.8 m (SPAdes) (version 3) | ecosystem: Environmental > Aquatic > Deep subsurface >...
GCAGCTTCGCGTACTCGAACGCCATCTCGATGTCTTTGCGCGCCGCACCGAGCATCTGCGCACACAATAGCGCCGTGCCCCGATCCAGCATGCGCTCAACGATCGGCCAGCCCTCGCCCACCGCCCCGATCACGTTCGCCTTGGGCACGCGCACGTCCTTGAACGTCACCTCGCTTTGCTTATCCTTGGCGAGGGTCACGAGCGCCGTTTCGCTCAAGCCCTTCGACTTTGTATCCACGATGAATAGCGTCAGCCCCGCAGCCCCCTTCGACCCTGGCGTCGTCCTTGCCACCACCAGGCATTGATCCGCCGCCACGAAGTTGTCCACAAAGAGCTTCTTGCCATCGAGCACGAACTCATCGCCCTGCGCGCGCGCTTGCATTTGCACCGCATCGGGAACAAAGCGCGGGTCCTGCTCCGTGAAGGCCCAGGTCATCACCGACTTCCCCTCCACCACCGCCGGAAGATATTTCTTCTGCTGCGCCTCGGACCCATCGCGCGCGATCGCGAGCGACGCCACCGCCGTGCTATGCAGCGGCAGCGGCGCGACCGTGCGTCCCACCTCCTTTAACACCAGCCCCAGATACACCAGCGGCATGGCCGACCCGCCCACGCTCTCGGGCAAGCACATCCCCTGCCAGCCAAGCTCCGCCACCTTTTTCCACAGATCAGGCGGATAGCCCAGCGCATCGGCTTCCATCGCGCGCGCCACGGCTATGGTGCACTCGCCTTCGCAAAACTCCCGAGCACTTTCGGCGATCAGTCGCTCGTCATCGTTCAGTAATACGTCCATTTATTTTGCCTCCGCTTTCTTGGCTGCACTGCGACGCGCCGAGGGCAATCCCAGCCCTCGCTTCGCCACCTGGTCGCGCATGATCTGCACACTGCCGTGGTTGATCCCCGACTGGAACGAACCCATGATGTTGTGCGCAAATATGCCCTTTTCAATCGCATGGGGAGAAGTGCTCAGCAAACTGCCGTACTGCCCGAGCATCTGCGTGATTGCCTCCGTGGTTTTCACCCCGTGCTCTGGCGCCCACACTTTCTCGGCCGATCCCTCGTAGGTGAAGTTGCCGCCGTGCTCGACGATCGACATGCTGCGCATGGTCATCAGCCGGCACACCTGCGCCTCGATCCACAGCTCCGCGATCTTGTCGCGGATCGCCGGGTCCTTGCCGGGGACAAAATCGCCGAAGCTATTGGTCTTCACCCAGTTCACGATATCCTCGTCGCGGCGCACCGAGATCAGGTAGCGCGAAGCGCCCACGCGGTCGAGGTTCAGCCCCATCGAGCCGACGCGCCAGCCCTTGTTCTCTTCGCCCAAGAGACACGACTTGTGCACGCGCACGTCGTCGTAGAAGGTCTCGTTGGTGCGCCCATGTCCGTAGGTCGTGCCAGGCGGCGCCTTGGGATTGTTCTGGATCGACCACAGCGGGCGCACCGTGATTCCCGGGGTGTCCATCGGGATCAGGAAGATCGAGATGCCTTCGTGCTTGGGCACGTCGCGATTGGTGCGCGCCATCAGATAGACGTGCGTCGACGAATGCGCGGTCGAGGTGTACATCTTCTGCCCGTTGATCACGTAGTAGTCGCCGTCGCGCACCGCGCTGCAACGCAGACTCGCGAGGTCGGCGCCCACCTGGGGCTCGGTGAAACCAAGGGCGAATGAAAATTCCCTGCTGATCAGCTTCGGAATGAAATGGCGCTTTTGTTCCTCGGTGCCCGCCGCCATGATCGCCGGCGCGCCGCTGCCGCCCAAGCCGACGGGAATCCCGATCCTGACGAATTCCTCCTCGACGATGTACTGGCTGATGCGGTCACCTCCCTGCCCGCCGTATTCTTTCGGATAGGTAATGCCGAGCCAGCCCCGGGCGTGGATCTTCTTGAACAACGCGGTCACCTTCGGTCCGCCGCCGCGCGCCCCTCCGCCGGCTGGGTGATCTTGGCTCTCGACCTCTTCGACCACGTCCTCGGTGACATTCTCTTTGATGAATTGCTGAACATCGCGCCGAAGCGCTTCTTGTTGCGGTGTGTATGCAAAATCCATGGTTTACCCTCCATTAGTCCAAATTGCACCAAACTACCGATTCCTGATCGCCCCCCTCCCCTTCAGGCGATCCCCAGCCGCTCTTTATAGTCGTGATCCCAGTACGCGAGCCTTCCTAAGCGAACGCGCTCATCCAAGGTCAAGTCCGGAGCGGTCTTCACCTGCAGCGGCTTTTGCGCCACGACGCCGGCGCTCTCCAATGCCTGGTAGCGTGCTTCGTCGTACCCGAGAATTTCGCACAGCACTTCGCGATTGTGCTGACCAAATTTCGGCGCCGGCGCGCGCACAAACAAGGGCGTGTTACTGAAACGCCAGGGCCGGCCGATGATAGGCCGGCGCGATCCCATCTCCCTCTCCTTGGAAAAATTCACCATCTCGAAGAAGCCGCGCTCCTTCAGCTGCGGATCGAAATGCAGGTCGCGCCCGTCGAGCACGGCGCCTGCGGGCACGCCGGCCGCCTGCAGCCGCTCCATCGCTTCGAGCTTCGGCACGTTCTGCGTCCACTGCGAAATGATGCGATCGAGCTCGTCGTGGTTCGCGCGACGCGCGCTTTCGCTTGCGTAGCGCGCATCGCGCGCAAGTTCGGGGCGCCCGATCACGCCGCAGAGCGCGACCCACTCTTCATCGTCGCGTACGCTCAGCGCGCACCACGCGTCGTCGCCCGCGCAGCGATAGCAGCCTTGCGGAGCGAATTGGCGGTGGCGGTTACCGATCCTGTGCGCGGGCGTGCGATTCGCGATCCAGTCGAGAACGTATTCGCTCACGTTGAAGCAGCCGAGCTGATACATGCCGATGTCCGCCCACAAGCCGCGCCCGAAGCGGCGCCGATAGCGAAGCCCGAGCATCGAGCACGTGAGAACCGACCATGTGGCCAGAAAGTCCACATACGACTGCCCCGCGCGCGAGGGCTCGCCGCCGCGGTATCCCGTTATGCCGGCCAAGCCGTGCGTTGCTTCCTGCGTCGTCGCCTGCGCCGGGTATTCCGAATACGGGCCGCCGCGACCATAACCGGTGTTCGACACCAGCACGATGTTCGGATTGATGGCCTTCATGTTCGGATAGTCCAGGCCCCAGCCGCGCATGACCCGCGGCGTGAAGTTCTCGACAAACACGTCGCTCACCTTGATCAGATCGATCAGTATCTCACGCCCTTCCTTGCGCGTGAGGTCGACGACCAGCGATTTCTTACCGCGGTTTACGAGATTGTACGTGCTCGGGCGATTCCACGGGTCCGCCCCCACGATGTTGTCGGGACACAATCTGGAATTCGCGGCGCCGCGAGTGCTGTCCGGCCGCCCCGGGCCCTCGATCTTGATCACCTCCGCGCCCAGATCGGTCAGGATCCCGCCCGCATACGGCCCGGCGAGCACGTAGGTGCTGTCTATGACGCGCATGCCCGCGAGCGGCAATTCAGTCTTGTCTGTCATTTGCTACCTTCTCCTAGACTTCGTCGACGCCAGCCTAGATGACACCCCTGGCAGCGAGTGCCGCCATGGTGCCGGCGTCGAGCCCGAGTTCATCGCGATAGACTTCTGCATTGTGCTCGCCTAGCAGCGGCGCCGGCCGTCGGTAGTGCGCAGCCCCTTCGGTCATGTTCCACAGCCGAAACGGAACCTTGATGCTGCCAATCGCAGGATGGTCCACTTCCTGGAAAAAATCGCGCGCCTTCAGATGCTCGCACTGCGCCAAGTCTTTCGGCTCCTGCACGATGCCGAACAGCATGTGGTACTTTTCCGACGCCGTTCGAAATAGCTCTTCCATCGTCCTGTCCTTCGCCGCTTCGAGCACCAGACGATCGAGGTCCTTTTCGTGGATGATTCTACCGTCCGCAGTGGAAAATCGTTCCTCTTTCAATTCTTCGGGTCCGAAGAATTCGGCTATATCCTTCCACTTCGAGAAGCCGGCGGCTTGCCAGACGAAGTAGCCGTCCTTGCAGCGCTGCACCTGGCCGCCGCCGCCGCCGTCTGGTTTGCGCCGGCCCTGCACCGCGCCGCCCCAGCTGTACATGGGTTGGTGGACGACAAGCGTAGAGGCGACCACGGCCTGCAGCGAGACATCGACGTGCTGCCCCTTGCCGTTGCGGTCCCTCGCAGTCAGCGCTACGAGAGTGGCAACGGCGCTATTGAGTCCTCCCTCATACTGTGACTGCATGCCACCGTGCTTGAGCGGCTCGCGGTCTGTCGTGCCGCTGATGCTCATCATCCCGCTCAATGCATAGGTGACGATCTCCTCGCTCTCGTACGCACTGTACGGGCCGGTCTGTCCGAACGGCGTGATCGAAACCATGATCAGCGCCGGATTCTCACGCGCCAAAGACGCATGATCCAGTCCAAGCCCGGCAAGATAACCCGGTTCGAAGCTCTCGACGATAATGTCCGACTTGCGTGCTAATCCGCGCAGCAACTCGCGCCCCTGCACGTCAATCAGATCGAGTTTGATACCGCGTTTGTTCAGATTGGCAAGCAGAAAAATCAGGCTCTTTTCGGGATCGGCATCGTTGCCAAAATACGGAGGCATGCGGCGGGCGGCGTCGCCCTCAGGGGGCTCGACCTTGATCACCTCGGCCCCGAAGTCGGCGAGTATCTTTGCGCACAGCGGACCCGCAATGCCCTGACTCAAGTCGAGCACCTTCACATCATCGAGCACGGCAGACGGCATCATCATCGGGAGATCTCGGGCTCCAAGAAATCAATAATCAATCGCGCAGGCATCGCCTTGAAAGCCTGCTCCTTGTACGTTTCGACGACCGCGTTAATCGGCGTCGGCGCTTTTCTTATTGATCTGCCAACGCCATCTATTCTCGCCTTCGAAAGATAACATACTTGCGCACAAAAATGTTGACAGTGCTAGCACTGCATGATGTAATTATTAAGGCTTTTTGTGTCGCATGGATTTGCGTTGCACGGCGCGGCGCGCAGCCGATAATTAGTGTTCGCTCCTGCGAACCCCTTCCCGAGGAGACCTGCATGGCTGTACGGTACCCGAATATCGTTTTTACGGACGAAACCATGCGCGAGGGCATGCAGATCGAGGATGCCAACATCCCGGTCGAGGCCAAGGCCGAACTGCTCAACGCGCTGTCGAAGACGGGAATCAAGAATATCGTGGTGGGGTCGTTTGTAAGCCCCAAGTACACTCCGCAAATGAAGAACATCGAGGCGGTGCTTGCGAAATTCGTACCCCAGCCGGGCGTTACCTATACCGCGATGATCCCGAACGAGAGGGGCATCGAACGCGCGAAGGAGTTCTCACCCCCGCTGACGCTATCACGAGGAAGAGGCCTGCCCCGACTCGGCGTTCACCAGTGCGACGTCTTCGTTCGCCGCAACTACAACCGCTCGCAGATGATGGAAATGTCCTCCTGGGCAAAAACCATTGCCGCAGCGCAGAAAAACGGGGCGACGGAGGCTGGGATTGGAACCAACGCAACGTTCGGCTCCAACTTCCTCGGAGATTTTCCCGCCGACGTCGCCATGATGTTTCTGACGAAAGAACACGAACTATGGGATGCGGCAGGGATCAAGGTGACCTCGCTCTCGATCGGTGATCCGCAGGGCTGGTGCCATCCGGCGAAGGTCGAGGAGATCCTCACTCGAGTAAAGAAGCTTTGGCCCGATATCACCGATTTCCGGGTGCACCTGCATAATAGCCGCGGCATGGCGATTGCTGCGACGTACGCCGCCATTCGCGCCCTCGACGCTGGCGACACGATCCGGCTGGACGGCACGCTCGGCGGCATCGGTGGCTGCCCCTACTGCGGCAACGGGCGCGCCACGGGCATGATGCCGACGGAGGATTTCCTACACATGCTGGAGGGCATGGGCATCGAGACCGGGGTCGACTTGAACAAGGTGATCGAATGTGTCTGGATGCTGGAGAAGATGCTCGGGCGCCAAGCGTGGGGTCACGTTTCGCGAGCGGGTCCGCGCCCGATGAAGAAGGAACAGTTGTTCTCGCCCAACGCGCCATTCGTGGAGACGCTGGAGCAAGCCAAGCACTTCAAGTATGGGCCGAACGCCTACGAAGGCGGAATTGTGCCATGGACCGAGCCCATCAAGAGTCCCTACCTTGACCGCCTTGAGCGGGGCGAGGCGGTATTCGAGGTGAACGGATCGTGGCCCTGGAAAGAGGCCTTCTTTCCAAAAGTTGAAGATCTGCAACAGGCAGGCGTGGTGCTTGCCACCAATCAAAAGGGGAAAGCCGCATGAGCGAATCTGCTTCAAAAGGACAAACCGCCCTGACCGCCGAGGTGAAGGCGATCATCGGCACGACCGCTGAGCGCATCGAGGCGAGTTCGTCTTGGGGAATCGAGCGCGAGGGCCTGCGCCGGTTCACCCAGGCGATCATGGATCCTGATCCACTGTACTGGGACGACGCGTACGCCAAGACCACGCGCTATGGCCAGGTGATCACGCCGCCGATCTATTGCTCCTACCTGGCGCGGCGCGCGCAACCGGGCGAAGAAGACTCGGTCACACTCGCATTCAAAGAGAACCCGAACTCGGACGGAATCGGAGGAATCCGAGAGGGAGTGAAGGGCGCCCTGCCGCCCATTCCGACGCCGCTCAAGCGCATCCTGAATGCGGGCAACGAGATCGAGCTGCGCCAGTATCCGAAGCTGGGCGATCGAATCTTCTCGCAAGCCAAGTATCACAGCATCAAGGAAAGCGTAGGCAAGGACGGCACGCACATGCTCATCGTAACCACGGAAACCATTTACACCAACCAGGATGGGGAGGTCCTGTGCATGCTGCGGGCCTCCGGGATCAGACGTTGAGGAAGCCGCAATGACAACTGCACAGGAACTCAGAGAAAAGAAACAGCTGTATTTCGACGACGTTGCGGTCGGCCAGGAGCTTACGCCGATGGTCATCGGCCCGCTCACGCCGACACACCTCTTTCGCTGGAGTGCGGCGATCGAGAACTGGCATCGCATCCATTACGACCAGAGCTTTGCCATCTACCACGAAGGGCTGCCCAACATACTGGGGCAGGGGTCGTGGAAGCAGAGCATCTTGCCGCGCTACCTCAAGGATCTGTGCCTGCCCAACGGCTGGCCGTGGAAGGTGGGCTTCCAGCACCGCGCGATGATCGTGCCCGGAGACACGATCACGGTGTGGGCGACGGTCACGAAGAAATTCGAAGAGGAAGGGATGGGTTTTGTCGAGCTCGATGTGGGCATGCGCCTGCAGTACGGCGCGGAGAGCTGCCCGGGCAAGGCGACCATCGTATTGCCGATCAAGAACGGCAAAGCGATCCCCTATCCTTTCGTGCCGCCGAAGAAGCTCGTGGCCCAATAACGCAAGATTAAAAGGAACGAACATGGGACGATGGATAGCGGTAGGAAAAGCACCGGGCTGGGACAGCGTGGAGCGTTTCAGCAAGGAATTGAAACAAACGGGTGAATGGCGCATCGACCCCAAGGCCACCATCACCAGCGTGTACGCTCTGGCTGACGGGCGGCTGATTGCCGAATGTCACGCGCCGGCGCAGGCGCAGTTTGATGAATGGTTGAAGAAGAAAGGCTGGACCGTAGAAAGCGTGACGCCGATCAAGCTCGTCGCCAAAACCGGCGACATCTGGAACGTCGAGAAGTCCTAGGAGCCTGCTGCAACGCAAAGGGGCCAAGGAAGGGGTTCCCCCTTCCTTGGCCCCTTTGCGCTTCTAGATCGACCCGCTTAGCACGCCTTTTCGCAGCGGGTCTTGAGCGTCTGTGACAACCCGAGGCGATATCCTCCAAGGGGACTTCCCTGATGGCAGCATTTGGTTTCATGCCATTCGGGGCGTCTCCCCTCGGGCTCCCCAACAAAACCGAGGATTTCGCGCTGCAGCTTGTACTGCTCCTGCGAATGCGCGGAATCGATATCTACCCCTTACTCGATTCCCGCGCTCGCGCTGACTTCCGGGCCGACTCTATTTCGCCTTGGCCGCGTACTTTCCCGTGAGTTGCGGCGTCGTCGGCGGCTCCAGCTTCTTCTGCTGCCTGTCCAGCCGCGTTTCGCGCGCCCAAGTCCGCTTCAGATCGTCTCGCACACTTATGTGCAGGCGTCCCAGCCCGTCGGTTTCGAGTTCGACCTTGTCGCCGTTCTGGAAAGGGTTGAGGCCGCGGTGATTGGTTCCCAGCGCCAGCACGTCGCCGGGTTCGAGCGTGTGTATCGAGGTAATGAATTCGATGCAACGCGGGATCTTGTGGGCCATGTCGCTCGAATGGTAGTTCTGCATCAGGTTTTCATTCACCCAGAGCCGCACCTGCAGCCGGTTCGGATCCGGTATTTCGTCGGCGGTAACAAGATACGGTCCCATAGGCGCAAAAGTGTCGCGCGACTTCATCTGAAAGAACGAATTATTGGTGGGAATCAAACCGCGGGCCGAGCCGTCGATGAAGTTCATGTAACCGAAGATGTACTGCATCGCATCTGCCGCAGCCACGTGGGACGCGCGTTTGCCGATGACGAGCGCGAACTCGGCTTCACCCTCGAAGATGGTCGCCGGAACATCGGGCAATACCATGGTGTCGCCATCGCCGATCACCGCACTCGGCGATTTGTGGAAGGCGTTGATCGGAGCGGGCTCCGCCCTCGTTCCGTCCTCCATGTAATTCACCGCCATGCAGTCGATGTTGCAGGGCCGCGGCAGCGGCGACCGGATTCTCACCTGGCTCACCGGCACGCCCTGACCTTGCGCAATCGCTGCGTCGAGCGCCTTGCGATAGTCGGCGAAGTGTTCGATCAAGCCGTTGATGAGATCGTGAGGCCCTACGTGCGGTATGTCCCGCACGACGGACGAGATGTCCACTACCTTGTCACCCTTTAGTGCACCCAGCGTGAAATCGTTGAAAAACAGCAGTTTCATGTTCGCTCCCTCCTAGTTGGTTAATGATGCACTCGCGCTCACTTGCCCTTCGTGCCGGCTTTTCTCACGACCTTCCGGAACAACGCCGACCCTTGCGTGTATGAGCGCGCTCTAATATTGGAGTGTTTGCACGCAGTGGGCGCGTGCGAGGAGTTTTTCCCAGTCGGTGTCCACCTTGGCCTGGATGGCCTCGATCGCCTCCTGCGTGAGATGGGCAAAGCGCCCCTGCGCCTTGATGTAGTCGCGCACCGGCACGAAGCGCGCGGGCTGCTGCACCACGATGCGCTCCCCCTCGAACTGCTCAAAGATCGGATCGAACTTCGACTGCACCGCCAGCCGCGCGATTTCCACCCCCATGTCCGGCTCCATGCGCCAGCCCGTCGGGCACGAGGCCAACACGCGCATGAAGCGAAACCCCGGAGTGTCTTTCGCGTAGCGCACCTTGCGCATGAAGTCCTGCGGATAGGCAACGCTCACCGTCGCCGCATAAGGAATATGATGCGCCGCCATGATCGCCATCATGTCCTTCTTCGGCTCAGGCTTGGAGGGCGAGCTATTGGTCCACGCCCCAAACGGCGTCGAGCTGCTTCTCTGGATGCCCGTATTCATGTAGGCTTCGTTGTCGCCGCAAAAGTGGATGATGTTGTCGTTGCGCTCCGCCGCCCCCGAGATCGCCTGCAGTCCAATGTCGTAGGTCCCGCCATCGCCCGCATAGGAGACGACCTGGGTCTCGTGATCCCCTATCGCTTCCAACCCGTGCTTGATGCCGGCGGCATAGGCCGCAGCCGCCGGGAACAGCGCCTGCGCCCTGGAAATCGTCGCCGAAGACGAGGCCCTGCCGCTGCACTGCGGCGGAATCACCATGATCGTCTTCTCGCCCATGACCTTTAACAGGAATTTCAGCGACAGCGAGCCGCAGCAGCCCGCGCACGCGCCGTGTCCGCCCACAATGTATTCACTGGTCGTGACCTCGGCGTCAAATTGCGCCAGGTGCTGTACCGCTTCAGCTACAGTATTCAATTCGCCGGCACTCCTTTCCATGCGACGAGCTCCTCCGGATTATCGTGTCCATAAACGTAGTCGGAGATCTCATGATAGATGCCCATCGGGATGTCCGTCCCCCCCAGACCGGACACGAATTCAAACACGGGAACTCTCAGCCCCGCATCGTACATCGCCGCCTTCGCCTCGATTGCCAGATGCCCGCCATGCCCGTAGGAGAATCCGCGCTGGATGATCGCCACTTTCTTGGCGCCAGAGAGCACCTGCGCAATTTCACGCCGCGGAAACGGACTGAATAAGCGCACCTTCAACAACCCCGCCTTGCGCCCCTTCTTCCTCTCTTCGTCCACGAGCACCCGACACGACTGCGCGAGCGTCCCCAGCACCATGAAGATCACATCGGCATCATCGCACTTGTAGGCCTCGACCACTTCCCAGCTGCGCCCGAATATCTCGTTGAACTCCGCGTTCGCATCCTTCGCCACCTCGAGCGCCGCAGCCGTGATCTGGTGCAGCTCGTACTTCACGCGAAACGAGGAAACATCCCAGGTGCCGAATTTCGCCGGCTTTTTCGGATCCACATGCACACGACGCGGCTCCTTGGGCAGGTAAGCGGCGACCGCCGCCGCATCGGGCAGCTGCACCGGCTCGTAGGCGTGCGACATGTAAAACCCTTCCTGGATCGGCATTACCGGCAGGCTGATGGTCTCGGCAATCTTGTAGCCCTGAATCACGCTATCGAGCACTTCCTGGCTGCTTTCGCAAAACAGCTGCACCCAGCCCGAGTCCCTCACGGTCAAGCTGTCGTCGTGCTCCGGGTGCTCGTTGTTCGAGCCGTGGTACAGCCCCCGGCTGCAGTTCACCAGCACCATCGGAAAGCGCCCGCGCCCCGCCGCCTGCAGCGGTTCGTGCATATAGGCCATGCCCTGGCCCGAAGAGCCCGAGAAGCAGCGCGCCCCCGCCATCGACGCCCCTATCATCAGCGACATCGCCGAATGCTCGCCCTCTGCCATCACCACGTGCGCATCGAGCTCCCCCTTGAAAGCAAACTCCGCCACCTTCTCCAGCATGCTCGTCGCAGGCGTAATCGGATAGAACGACACGACCTCCACTTGCGAGAGCTTGGCACCATAGGCGGCGGCGTAATTGCCCGAAAGAACCTTGGTCTCCGTTGCACCGGCATTGATGGCTTTGTTCATTGGACTTCCTCTTTCATCACGATGGCGCCACGCGGGCACTCGTGCCTGCAGATGCCGCATCCTTTGCATGTCTGGTAGTCAACCTCAAAGCGCGCAAGTCCGTTCGCCCCTACGCTATTGCCCGCCTTCTGGATCGAGGCCTCCGGACAGAAGATCCAGCAGTTGCCGCAGAAGTTACAGTCCCCGCAGTGAAAGCACCTCCTCGCTTCGGCGAGGAATGCCTCTTGCGCGAGCGCTCCCACCACCTCGCCAAAGCCGCCGATCCTCGCCGCGGCGATAGCCGCAGGGGGGGCATTGCGCCCGGCGCGCGCAAAGTACGCCTGGTTGATCGAGTCAAAACCCACCGGCGTCGGGCGCTCCTCAGAGAACACACTGCGCCCTTGCAACGACGCATCGAGTTTGGCTGCAGCGCGCTTTCCACCACCGATCGCCTTCGCCACCGACGAGGGGCCATCCACCGCATCGCCCGCCGCGACGATCCACTGCCGATCGCTCAACACCGCCTCTCCAGAGGCCACTTTCGACCAGATTTCCCGCACCGCCGCAGGCAGAAATCCCAACTCGGCACTCTGTCCAATCGCCACCACAACGGTATCGGCCTCCAGCACATGTTCAGAGCCCGGCACCGCGTCCACCACCACCTGCGATTGCTCCAGCTTGAACGAATTGATGCGCACGCAGCGCACACCGCTCAAGCGCCCATCGCGTTTCTCAAATTCAAGGAAATGCCTTCCCGGGGCAAACCTCAAGCCTTCGGCCAGCGCCTCGGTGCGCTCTTCGGCATGCGCCGGCATCCCCTCCTGCGACTCCAGGAATGCCAATGTGACCTTCGCCGCCCCCAGGCGTTTGGCCACCCGACCGACATCGATGGCCACATTGCCACCGCCGATCACCAGCACGTTCGCTGCGCGGCAGCTTTGCGCCACGCTCTCGGTGTTCACTCGACTCAGAAAGGATAGCCCGTCCAGAATCCCCGCTTGATCCGCACCCGCTATCTTGAGTTTGCGCCCCAGCGCGCAGCCCGCGCTCACCACCACGCCGCTATAGCCCTTGAGCCTCTCCCAGGGCACGCTCTCGCCTATCTTCGCGCCGCAAACAAACTCGACCCCCAGTGCCGCAATGCCTTCGATCTCCGCATCGAGCACCTCCTTGGGTAAGCGGTAGGCCGGAATCCCGTAGCGCAGCATCCCCCCGGGCTTGGCAGCAGCGTCGTAGACGGTCACGCCATAACCGTTACGCGCAAGCTGATACGCCGCCGACAGCCCCGCAGGACCCGATCCGAGTACGGCCACCTTCTGCTCCTTCGCCGCTCCCGCTTCGATCCTCAGACCCTCTTTCAAACCGTAGTCGCCGATGCTGCGCTCTAAACAGTGAATCGCTACCGCTTCATCAAGCTCGCCACGGTTACAACCCGTCTCGCACGGGTGGTAGCACACCCGCCCCATCACCGCCGGTATCGGGTTGTCTTCCTTGATCTTGTACCAAGCCTCGGAGAGCTTGCCTTCGAGCGCCAAAGCAATGTAGTCCCGGATTTGTTCCCCCGCCGGACAGCCGCTTACGCACGGCGCCACGCGGCTTGCGAAAACCGGCCGCTGGTTGCGCCAGTCCCCGACATTGGTCGGCTTCATCGACTTGATCGGCGTCACCATCGGGTGCACCCGCTCGGGGGCGGGGCGTGGGGGTTCACGCATGAGCAACCTCTTCCAAAATAGTTACCGCTTGAAACGCCTCACGCGCCGCAGCCAGGTTCAACTCCACCTTCTCCGGCACCTCTTTTCGGATCGCAACCTCCAGGCTCTCGATCGCCACCAGCCCCGTCGCGCGCACCAGCGCCCCGAGTATCGCCGTATTCACCGGGCGCGATGTGGCCGTGCCCAAACCGAGCCGCTCCGCTATGCCCGTTGCATTCACGGTCGCAATCCTGGCCCTCACCGGAATGTCCAGTTCTTGCGGCGCATGCCCAGTGTTGACCAGTATCAAGCCGCCTTCCTTGAACCCGTGCAGCACCGCCGGACGCCCTTTCGCATCGCGCGTGCCAAGCAGGCTCGCGTGCATGAGCAGCAGGCAATCCGGCTCGTAAATCTGACAGCGCGGTACATCGGTGGAGGCATTGCTCACGCGCACAAACGCCGTCACCGGACCGCCACGCCGGTCCCCCGAAAAAAGCGGGAACGACAGCGCATACTTCCCCTCCGCCGCCAGCGCCGCCGCCAGCATGTTCGCGCAGATCACCACCCCCTGGCCTCCGCGTCCGTGAAACCGTATGTCAAATACCGTCACCGCCCCCCTCCCCTCGGCCTTCATCACCCCCAGAACAGCACAGCTTCACGAACATCCCACCGCGAAGCGCAAGTGGGATGCCGCCTCTCACTTGTCCAGCCAGACGTCCTCGAAGCGATAATGCGTGTAGAGCGAACTGCCCCCGCGAACAACGTTCTTCACATTGGGTTGCCAGCAAAGCCCTTCCACCGTTCCATGCAATATCGGACGGACCGCTGCCATCTGCAGTCGACGCTCGATCTCCTGCACGAGTTTCTTTCTTTTCGCCGTATCGGTCGTAGCAGATTGCTCCTCGATCATGGCTTCCGTGCGCTTGTCGCAATATTCGGTGTAATTGCGCAGCGACCCGCACATATAGCCCTCGTAGAGTATGACATCGGGATCGTCGACCGCCATCGACGAACCCCAGTAGGAAAGCTCGTAGTTCGAGCGCGACGAGACGCGCTGCGTCCATATGCTGATTTCGACGGGATCCATGGTGGCTTCGATGCCGATTTTTCGCATTTGGTCGATGAAAAGTATCGACGCTTGCGTAAAGACGGGCCGGTTCACGACCATCATCTGCAGCTTCAGCGGCTTCGATGCCGAATAGCCCGCGGCCTTCATGAGTTCGCGCGCTTCGCGCAGGTTCTTTTCAAAATCTGGACCGTATCCAGGCGCGTCCGCCAGTTGCTTCATCGTAAGACCCCATATGCCTGTGGGCGGAGGCACGAATATTCCCCCGAGCTGCGCCTTGCCCCGGCCCACCACGTTATTGATCGCCTTGCGATCGATCGCGAGCGAGATCGCCAGGCGCACGCGCTGGTCCTTGAGCGGCTCGAACTTCGGATTGATGAGCAGTTGGCCCAGGCTCAGCCCCTGACCCATACCGCAGACCGCCTTCGGCATCTGCGACTTGATGTCTTTTTCCAGATCGAGAGAAATGTCCTGTACCGTCACGTCGAACATGCCGGACACGAAGGAAAGCACGCGCGTCGCGGGGTTCGGAACAAGCCGGTAATCGATGCCGTCGAGGTAGGGCTTGCCCTTCTTGAAGTAATCTGGATTTTTCACGAGCCGGATGATTTCTCCGGGCTTGTTCTCCGCGACCTTGAACGGGCCGGTGCCGATCGGTTTGGTGCGCATTACACGACCGTCAACATGGCAGGGATAGACCGTCGACCAGCCGATTGCGAGGAAGGTCAGAAAGGAGGGCTGCGGGCGCTCCAGCACAAAACGGACCTCGTACGGCCCGGGGGTCGTGACCTCCTTGAGGTTGCGATACCAATCCTTGCGCGGATTCTTGCGCCACGCCATATCCTTCTTTCCGGCCAGCGTGTCCCAGGTGCATTTCACATCTGCACTCGTGAACGGTTTGCCGTCGTGCCATTTCACGCCTTCGTTCAGCTTGAAGGTGAGCGTGCGTCCGCCGTCTGACCAAGCCCACGACTTCGCGAGGTCGGGCTTGATCGTCGATTCGTCGGTGCGGCTCGTCAACTGGTCGAACACAACGAGGTTGTTGAAGACTGGCATGAAGGGCACGAGCGTGGAGTTGGTGGTCTCTTCCTGGAGTGAGGCGCTCGGTGGCTGGTCCCTTTGCATTGCCCGAAGCGTACCGCCGGATTTCTGTGCCATCGCCGGACCTGCGGCAAGAGCCCAGACGGCAAGAGCGAGTGCTAACAAATGCGGAACACGCATACGCGCTTCGAATGTCATTCGAGTTTTGCAGTTCATATAGTCTCCTGTTTCAACTTCTTAGCATAGGCAGGCGCAGTAGACTGCGCCGCGTTTCGATCACTTGCGCGGTCCCCGCGCATCGACTACCACCTTGACGCCGCCGGCCCGCGGCAAGCGCATCAACGGATTCAATTCGAGCCCGGCGAGTTGGTCGTTCAACTGCGCGCCAGGATCTATTACACGCACCGGTGCCGCGTAGTATGATTGCGCGCTCAGTCCGCCCAATACAATTCTTGCGGATTATTCACCAATATCTGCCGCCGCAGCGCCTCATCCGGGACCCATCGCGTCACCTGGTCAAATAGCTGCGCACCGTCGGGCTCGTGGCCGCGCACCGAGGGGTGCGGCCAATCGGTACCCCAAAGCATTCGGTCCGGGGCCGCCGCGGTCAGCCGCTGCGCGAGCGCGTCGACGTCCGCATAGGTGGGGAAGCCGAGCTTCGACGTAATGTACACACCCGAGAGCTTCACATACGTCCGTCCGCTCTTCAGCAGTCGCAGCATCGCCTGGACATCCGGGTCGTCCGCGGAAACCGGCTGCATCGCATAGCCGAGATGGTCGATCACGATTCGACACGGCAGCGCTGCGAGGTGGCGCTCCCATTCGCTCACCTGGTTTCCCTCCCGCGAAGCAACGATTTGAAGGTGCCAGTTTCGCTTCTGCGCGCGCTGCCCGAAAACCTTGAGCTCGTCCGGTGTGGGGATGTCACCTTTGCCGAAATAAAGCCTCAACCCGCGTACACCGCGCGCGTGCAGCTCGTCGAGCGCGGCATCGGAAATCCCCGGCCGCACTATCGCAACTGCGCGTGAGGTCCCCCCTAGCCGATCCAATGCATCGAGCACGCAGCGGTTGTCGTCACCGTCGGTGCTCGCGGCAATGACGATAGAGCGCGAAAGTCCCAACCTTCTACGAAACAGCAGATAATCGTCCACCGTGCCCGCGAAAGGGTGCGGCTTACCGTTAGCCGCGGGAAACCGCGGATCAAAGATGTGGTGGTGGCAATCGCACGCGCCGGAAGGCGCGGGCGTAACCGGTGGTTCGCTGCCGGTGCTATTGGGTGCCTGAAGGCGCTCGCCCTTCACCACGAGCACGGGGGAAAGGTTTGTCGTACTCACGCTTTGCTCCTCCGCGACGACGGCTGATTCGAACCGCGTCGATGATGCCATCAATGAATTTGATTGTCCATAAACGTTCTTATTGTTGTTGCCGATATCATACCGCGTCTTTCCCTTGCCGCGTGTCAATGCAGTAACAGGAGGACCGTGCCACCTTCGGGGCGCCGGCGTCGACCCCAACTTTCGCTAATCTGCTCGGCCATTACCCGGGACACGATGTCGTTGCCGCCCTACGCAGGATAGGGGCCGAGCGGGCGGATCGGCTTGCTTTGAACTTATTGTCTACAATTGTGTTGGCGCATTTGTTTACGGTAGGATGGCGCGTTGTTCGTTGCCGCGTCAATGCAGTCCTGCGTTCCAACTAGACCAGCCGGGCCACCGGGCAAAAATGGCATCTAAGCTAGATGGAGGAAATCGATGAATCGCACAGGTTTGCTTCCCAAGTCGCTGCTGCTGATCGTAATCATGTCGCTCGCAACCGCAGCAGTTGCGCAAAAGACGGGTGGCACACTGAAATTGCTGCACCGCGACAATCCCAGCAGCGCCTCCTTGCAGGAGGAATCATCCAACTCTGACATCGTGCCCTTCACGTCCTTGTACAACAACCTCGTCGCCTTCGATCGGAAGGACCCGATTGCGCGTGCCGAGACGATCAGGCCGGATCTCGCCACCGAGTGGTCATGGAATTCGGACAACACGGCGCTGACATTGAAGCTGCGTCAGGGCGTGAAGTGGCACGACGGCAAGCCCTTCACCAGCGCCGACGTGCAGTGCACCTGGGACACGATCCTGGAGAAGCGGGATTCCCATTGGCGCAAGAACCCGCGCAAGCCGTGGTATGGCAATCTTAAACAAGTCACGGCCGTCGGACCGTACGAGGTGCGCTTTACGTTGGGGCGGCCGCAGCCTTCCTTTTTGTCATTTCTCGCGAGCGGCTGGTCGGTGGTCTACCCCTGCCACGTTGATGGGACCGCAATGCGCCGCAACCCCATTGGAACCGGCCCGTTCAAGTTCGCGGAGTGGAAGCCAAACGACGTGATACGGCTCACGAAGAACCGCGACTACTGGAAACCCGGGCGTCCGTACCTCGATTCCGTCGAATGGCGCGTCATGAACAGTCATGCCACGCGGACCCTGTCGTTCATAGCGGGGCAATTCGACGTGACGTTCAACGGTGATGTGAACATGAACATCATGAAGGACGTCCGCGCCCAAGCGCCGAAGGCGATCTGCGTAACGCATGCGACCAACGTCATCGGCACCATGTTGATCAACCACACGGCTCCTCCGTTTGACAACCCCAAGGTCCGGCGTGCGATTTCATTGGCTCTCGACCGGCGCGCATTCGTTGCATCCAGGCAGGGCAATGGCTTCCTCGGCGGCGCCATGCTGTCGCCCCCGTACGGCGTCTGGGGGCTGACTGAGAAGCAACTTGAAGCGCTGCCCGAATTTCAGAAGGACGTCGAGCGCAATCGCGCGCAAGCACGAAAGCTGATGCAGGAAGCGGGGTACGGACCGAACAAGAAGGTGAAAGTAACTTACATTACGCGGTTGAACGACCCGCCTCACCTTACCAGTTCCTCGCTCGTCGCCGACCAGTTGCGCAACATCTATATCGAGGGGGAAATCGAGCAGAAGGAATACACGGTGTTTGTGGGCCTGCAGTTGAAAGGTGCTTACACCATAGCCTTCAACACGTCCGCCGCGTCGGTCGACGATCCGGATGTTACCTTCTACCAAACGTACACCTGCGCAGCGCGCAAATACGCCAACGTCTCGAAGTACTGCAATCCCGAGGTCGACAAGAAGATCGACGAGCAGTCTGCGACCATCGATTCCGTGAAGCGCAAGAAACTGGTCCAGGAACTCGATCTGCAGTTGCAGCGTGAAGTCGCCCGGCCTTCTCTGTATCAGTACACTAGCAGTACCTGCTGGCATCCCTATGTGAAAGGCTATGTGCGCTCTAGCAACAGCCTGTATCAGCACAACAACCTGGAGGACGTTTGGCTGGACAAGTAGCGCGGCTTTGCCGCTGGGGAGTTGGAGGGTTGTAGCTGGAAGAGGTGCATGCTCGTTGAGGCGTTTGGGAGGGTGGCGGCGTGATAGCACAGAGTCGCGCCGCGTGTGCGGGGTCATTGCGCCTGGGAGGGCTCTCAGGCGCCAAATCTAGGAGGCGGGGATGAATGATGCGGTGACGACGGCTCAGTTGAGCCCTGAAGTGGTGCTCAATGAATTGAAGAAGCAGAAGGTCACGCACGTGGTGTGGTTGCCGGACAGCGAG
>Ga0209514_10004568_pt1 | contig 18482 bp, 16 predicted proteins | sample Subgrocontami58m_FD_187452 | JGI IMG/M metagenome (GOLD analysis project Ga0209514, IMG submission 187452) | Subsurface groundwater microbial communities from S. Glens Falls, New York, USA - GMW37 contaminated, 5.8 m (SPAdes) (version 3) | ecosystem: Environmental > Aquatic > Deep subsurface >...
TCGTACGCGCCTGCTCGTGCCTCAAACGACTTGGGCCCAAAGCAATTGAAAAAGGATGCAAAGCGTTCATCGGCTACCGCGGCAAATTCGCCCTGCCGCGCATCCACAAATACGAAGCCACACCCCTGAAAGATCCGGCCGCCCAACCGGTCATGAGCGTCTCCAACGTCGTCCCCATCCAGATAATCAACGGGCACACCGCATCGGACGCCGTCAACGCCGCGCATGCCGCTGCAACGAAACAAATACTCCGGCTTGCCTCATCCAAAGAAGAATACGACCTCGAAGCCCTCAAATACGTCATCTACAACGACGACCTGCTTGACATGGAAGGAAAAAAAGACGCAAAAGCGGAGTAAAAGTACACGCTACATGGACGAGCAATACGTCCATGAAGAACTAAATAACGTCGGACCGTGAAGACACCATGAACAAAAGCGGATGGGCCAAAACGGCACTTTGGATTGCCTGCACGGGCATTATCGGGATATGGGCCACGAACGCTTTTGCAGAAGACCCCGCCGGCACGGTTGGCATCATCAGCATCACCATCTTAGGCGGTTTGGTCCTGACGTTCATGCTGTTGGTGTTCGGGGGGCAGAACCTGCTGGACCGGATGTTTCCGGAAGACATGAAGCAAGAATTGATGGAAGAAAAAGCGGACGTGCTCCGAAACGTCAAGGAAAAATACGATGCCATCGGAATTGACGAACCGCTCTACTCCCTATTGGAACGAAAACCCGCTCTTTTGGAAAACCATCCCAGACTGTCCAAAGCGATTCTTTACGGCCTTTTCGCCGTGATTGCAATAACCAGCCTGGTTGGAACGGTCCTTTTCATCGACAACGGGGGCGTGTTTTTGCTGGTTTTCCTCATGCTTGACGCCGTAGTGATATGGGGAATCTATCGGATAATACGGCAGTCGGATGAACGGAAACCGGCAAACGTCCCGTCCGGAACCTTCCAGATATTCCGGGATCGGATTTGTTGGCACCCCGAAAACCAAGACAGACCCATACGGGATGTGAAAAAAATAACGATTACGACGAGGGAGTCGAAAACCTCGAAGAGCAAGGTCATCCGCATCGACATGGTGGACCGGGTGTTGCAATTCAATCGTCAGGTGGGCGCGTGGCCTGCGCATATTATCGAATTGGACGAAAACATGAGACAGCTAGAAGGCGTGCTGTTCTATATCGGAATGAAAAAAATTGTTCGAAAAATGGGGTTTTACGCAATCGAATCGAGTTCGACATACGAATGGTAGGGCGGGGACTTAAGAGGAAGAAAAGTTAAACCGGATGCATACGCAAAAGAACGTCCAGCAAAAAAATGAGCAAACGTCAAAAGGGGATAGGATATGGGCTTCGTCTGGTTCGCATCGGGATTCGAGGACTACACGTACGAGCGGCGCGAGGAAAGTCAAGAAGCGGCAGGCTCCTTGTTGAACGAAGCCTCTGCCATCCTTGACCACAAGCATCTGCACTATGCGCCCATCGAACCTGACAAAATCAAGGCCGCCGCACCGAAGTTTGAAGCCGGCGACGCCCAACCCTTCATCGACCACGTGTCCAAGCTGAAGTTAGGCGAACTGGCCAAGAAACTGCATAGCGTTGTGACCTACGCGATGCCCACCGATGAAGCCGTTCTGAAAAAAATCGGCGACCCCGACGAACTCGCGGTCTGCACCTATTTGCACTACGCCTTCCGCTCGGTTTTTCCCTCCGCATTGCCATTGGCCAGACCTTTCGCCAAAAAAGAAGTCCGACTTGCCGCCGACTTGGACGGCTGGGTCGCAGTCAAGAAAGTCAACCTCGAAGTCGCCGAGCGCAAGGAAATCTTCTCCGCCTTGTGCAGCATGCGCACGGTAGTCCAACGCAAAGCGATGGAGTTCACGCCCGGATTCGACGAATTCAGTGGCAAACTCGAAGCCGCCTTGTCGCCGTTTCCTGAACGCAAATCATTTGGGAAACTGGCCTTGGCCCTAAATGCCGTCAAAGGCATTTCAACAGAGTCCCAGCTCCAATCCTTCGCCTTCAGCCAAGCCATGCTGCGCGTAGGCTTTCCGCCATTCCTGACGAACGACCACGTCGCTTCCTTGTATCCGGAGCTGAAGGTTCCGAAGCCGAAAGGTAATTACGGTGGAAAAAAGAAGAAAAAGAAATAATATTCGCAAGCAAATGGCTTCTCTTTCTTTGGTGAAGCTTTCTTTTTCGAAGAAGAGAAAGAAAGGTTCGGGAACTACGGTGGAAAAAAGAAGAAAAAGAAATAATATTCGCAAGCAAATGGCTTCTCTTTCTTTGGTGAAGCTTTCTTTTTCGAAGAAGAGAAAGAAAGGTTCGGGAACTACGGCGGGAAAAAGAAGAAAAAGTAAGCCCGAAGCGGGATTGGATTTTTTTCAAACAAGACGACCACAACCCTTAATAAGTTCTATGCATAGAACATTTTCAGTCAAAATCATCAACCCAATCGAGGCAATCCGTTCCAATCGAACCTTGAGGCAAAGCCTTGCATGACGTTGAACTCCGAAGATTACGTACGCGGCGTCTATTACCTACAGCAGGCACAAGGTGCGGCCAAAACAACGGAGCTTGCCAAACGCTTGGACGTGTCAAAAAACACCGTCTCGCTCATGGTGCAAAAGTTGTCCGAAAAGAAGTTGTTGCGCCACGAGCCGTACGCGGACATCGAGCTGACCGCATCGGGGCAGAAGTTGGCCAAAAAATTGACGTACCGGCACCGCCTGATCGAAGTTTTCTTGACGAAAGTCTTGCACGTCCCTTCGGACCAAGTGCACGCGGAAGCCTGCCGTTTGGAGCATGACTTTTCCGTAAAAAGCATCGCATCCATCGAAAAGATTCTGGGTTATCCCCGCGTGGACCCCCACGGGAAACCATTGAAAGAATAGGTCGATACAACTATGAAAATCGAATCCGTTCATCTGAGCGTCGGCGTGGCGGTCTTGGCCATGCTCTGGCTGGTCGCACCCCATGTCGTCCACGATGCCGTATTTCCAGGCGCACATGGCGTGCACATCGGACTGGGATTTGCCGCATTGGCGGCATCCGTTGGCTTCATCCTGGCATCGCACGTCCGGTCGTTCAGCCAAACCGTCCATGCCGCAGCCTCATCCGCGGTCCTGGGCGTCATCGTATTTTCGTTGCTCAGCGCGCCCGTGCAATCCCACGGCGAAACGCATGGAACAACCATGAAAGCCGCCCACATCGGAACCGTGGGCGAAATCAATTTTTCCAAATTTGACCCATCCGTGTATTTGACGGCTTGGAATTTCAATGACCTTGCGCCAAGCGATCGGGCCAAATATTACCAGGAAAAAACGCTCCCGGATGGGACGTTGCTACGGGAATACTGGATTTACGCACGGGACGACACGATCGAAGTGGCACCCGGCGTTTTTTACGCGGCGTGGACATACAACGGCCAAGTCCCAGGACCGACGATGCGCGCGACGGAAGGCGACACGGTCCGCATGCATTTAATCAACACAGGCACGCGGGCGCACACCGCGCATTTCCACGGCTTCCATCCTGCGGCGATGGATGGCGCGGAGCCGGAACAGTTCGTCCAGCCCGGCGAGTCATTCACCTACGATTTCAAGGCCGAGCCCGTCGGGACGCACCTGTACCATTGCCATTCCACGCCGTTAAGGAAGCACATCGAAAAAGGCATGTACGGCATGTTCATCGTCGACCCGGTTGGCGGCCTGCCCCCTGCAGACAAGGAATTCATCATGTTGATGAACGCGTTCGACACGGATTTTGACGGCGGAAACGACGTGTACGCGGTGAACACCGTGGCGTTCGCCTACGCGCAACACCCCGTGAAGGTCAACGTCGGCGAAAAAGTCAGGATTTTCTTGGGCAACATGGTGGAAAACGACCCCATCAACTCGATGCACATCCACGGAAACTTTTTCAACGTGTTTCCCACCGGGACGCAGGACTTGCCCACGCATTTCACGGACATCGTTGAACTGGCGCAAGCCGAACGTGCACGCATCGAAGTGCAATTCAAGTTTCCGGGACGGTACATGTTCCACGCCCACCAAACGGAGTTCTCCGAGCTTGGGTGGATGGGCTTTTTCGAGGTCGAACAAGCAACCGGTGCCCAAATTGAGCCGACGGATGGCGAGGTCGAAAACACGAAATGACCGCCAACTTCAAGACACTCGCATTCGGGCTAGTCCCATTGCTCTTGCTAGCCGGACTCATCGGCATGTTTTTCACCCAAGGCCCGCTGGGCGTGATTAAGACCACGTTTCCACCGGTTGAACACCTCGCGTTCGAACGGGTAGAACTGCGGGAAAAACTCATCATCGCGCACGTCATCAACGACGGGCCCGACCCCACACGCATCGCGCAAGTGTTGGTCAACGATGCCTATGTGCAATTCGAAGCGACGCGAAACGGCTTGCAGCCGCGCGAGCAGGCGGTGCTGACCATCCCGTACGATTGGACGGATGCCGAACCGGTCCACATCGCGGTATTGACGTCTTCCGGAATCCGATTCGGGCATGAAATCGCGGTCGCGACGCTCAGCCCCCAACCTACGCTTGAACTCTTCATGGCGTTCGCCGTCATAGGGGTTTACGTCGGCGTCATCCCCGTGTTCCTGGGCTTGCTGTGGATTCCCTTCCTGCGCCGTTTGGGCAAGCAGGCGTTCAATTTCTTGTTGTCGCTGACCATTGGCTTACTGTTGTTCTTGGGCGTGGATGCGTTGAGCGAATCGTTGGAGTTATCCGCAAGCGTTCCGCAGACGTTCCAAGGTCCGGCGCTGGTCTTAATCGGGTTCATCTCCATCATCCTCATCCTGTTGGCTCTGAGCCACCACGGCCGGCACAAGACGACGACGCAAGAGTCCCGGCTATTGGGTTTGGCGTACATCGTGGCCATCGGCATCGGACTGCATAATTTCGGCGAGGGCCTCGCCATCGGCAGCGCGTACGCCATCGGCGAAATCAGCCTCGGCACGGCGTTGGTGCTTGGGTTCATGATCCACAACATCACGGAAGGCATCGCGATTGCCGCACCCATCTCGCGCGAAGCGCACAACATCCCAAGGTTCCTGAGGCACGCGGTGCAGCTGGGCCTCATCGCAGGCGCGCCCATCATCTTGGGCACCTGGATCGGCGGCTTCAGCTACTCGGCAACGCTGTCAACGTTATTTTTGGCCGTTGGCGCCGGCGCCGCGTTCCAAGTCGTCATCGCCATTGTCGAACACTTCCGTTCACAAAAACAGGAACTGTTCACGGCCACGAACGTGGCAGGCGTGCTTTGCGGCATGGGCATCATGTTCGTGACGGGCATGCTCGTGGCGTGAAAGGGAATGTGTAAATGGACATCGCAAACGTCCTAAAATCCTTCCGCGACCATGCAGCCGTCCTGTCCACCCGCAGCTTCTGGGCCTTTTTTGGCACCGGCCTGATCGTCAGCGTCGCTTACATGGACCCAGGCAACTGGGGAACCAGCATATCCGCGGGCGCCGAATTCAATTACGATTTGCTGTGGATCGTCTGGATGTCCAGCGCGTTTGCCATGCTGTTCCAGTACATGTCGGGCAAGATGGGCATCGCAGGCTTCAGTTTGGCAGAGGTCGTCCGGCGCAAATGGAAGGACAAGCGCCTCGTCTTCGGGTATTGGCTGTTGGCGGAAATCGCCATTTTGGCTACGGATTTGGCCGAGTTCCTAGGAATCGCCGTCGCCCTCACGCTGTTGTTCGGCATCCCGTTGGCGCACGCCGCGCTCATCGCCATGCTGGACGTCGTGCTGCTATTGGCGCTGACCCGCAAATCGTTCCGCCCGTTGGAATACGCGTTCATCCTATTCGTCTCCGTCATCGGCCTGGGCTACGTGTACGAGTTGTTCATCACGAAACCGAGCCTGGGTCTGATCGCCACCCATTCGATCACGCCTCTACTCAATGGCGACACCATCCTGTACGCCGTGGGCATCATCGGCGCCACCGTCATGCCGCACGCCTTGTTCGTGCATTCCTGGCTGTTGAAAAACAAGATGAAAGAACACGGCCATTTGGACCAAAAAACGATGATGAAATACCACGTCGTGGACAACGTCGGCTCGCTTTTGGTCGCAGGTTTAATCAACGCCGCCATCCTGATCATGGCCGCCGCGGCGTTCTACCAATCCGGCATCCCGGTGGCTACGATCGACGACGCCTATCGCACGTTGACGCCCCTGTTCGGCTCCATGGCGTCCTTCGTTTTCGCCATCGCGTTGCTATCCGCGGGCATCGCCTCATCCATCACCGGCACTTTGGCGGGCCAATCCATCATGGAAAGCCTCACCGACTTCAAATTGAGCGTGACGATGCGGCGCATCATCACGCGCGTCATCAACGTCATCCCCCTGCTGGTCGCGGTCTGGCTGAACATCGAGCCCCTTCAAATCCTCGTCTACAGCCAAGTCATCTTGAGCCTGATGATCCCGCTGCCGCTTTTGCCGCTGATCTACTATTCGGCTGACAAAAAGCTCATGGGCGAATTGGTCAACAAAAAAATCACGACGTTCCTAGCCGCCATCTTCGCCGTAATCATCATCCTATTTGACGCTTACCTCATCGCCCAGACGCTAGGCCTGGTTTCCGGCTGATTTTTTTTAGAGGCGAAGCAGCCACGAACAGGGCCGAAATGCGCTGGAAGAGAACGAGCGGGCATGAAAAATCAATCTTTAAAGCCTTAAACCCCATAGAATAATTCGTCGTTTTTTCTGTGCCTCAAAGCCCAGGATGAACGTCTCAATAGGGGGATTGGGGTAGCCTGGCCATCCTACCAGCTTCGGGATTTGGCGGACGCGCAACGCGGCTGCCAAGCGGAAGAGTTGGTGACCTGAGTTCGAATCTCAGATCCCCCACTGTAGTTTTTCCCGGACGGGCCGTAAACCCAAAGGGACCAAACCGCGGCCGTGGTCTAACGGTATGATTCCAGCCTTCCAAGCTGGTTGCCCGGGTTCGACTCCCGGCGGCCGCATCCAGACTTATACTCAGTTCGCGGCAGCCGCATCCAGAACAAGTCTGAGTGCGCATTCGGCACGATTATACCGTATTGCGCCATGGAAATTAGCGGTTTTCGAATATTTTTTCCGCGTTTTTGTAAGCAAATTTTTCCTGTACGTCCGGATCCAGTCGGCCGATGAAGGCGCGGCTGTAGTCGTTGAGCGTCAACGCCACGTCCAAATCCAATGACCAAGGCGCGCCCACTCCGCGGTCCGTATCCCATAACACTTGGTCCGGGTGGCGTTCGATGAACGCCTTCCAGTTGGCCAGGTCTTTTTCCAACAAGGGGGCGTAATCGGAAAAATGTGCGATGAACTCTTTTTTGCTTACTTCCGGACGCATGAGGAATTCGTCGCCGTAGAGTTCGTCGACGCCATAATAGGCGTTCGGGTGGTTTTCCAGTATCCGGGCCACGATGGCCGCCGTGCCGTCGCAGGATGCACAGTCAATCCACTGATCGCCGTGGAAAATGAAGGTAATGTCCGGATTGGCGGTCAGGACTCGTTCGAACGCTTCGCTTTGGTTTTCGCCGGGGTGCAGGTAGACGACGAGCTTGTTTTGCCGGATGATGGGATAGATATCCTGCAGCCGCGGGGAGTCCGGCGGGTGTGCCGGCGCGCCTCCTGGGCGTTCATAGAGACCTAGTTCACCATAGCCTTGAAAAAGGCCGGGGTAGACGTTCAACATTTCCTTGAGTTTTTCCGCGTCCACTGTTGGAAAACCCTCCGGGCTGCCGTCGTCATCCGGAGGCATGATGAACGGGATGAAGCGGTCGGGGTATTGGTCTATGGTGCGTTTTACGACATCCAGTGATTCGCGGGCGATGGGGTCCCACACGGGAAAAAACGTCAAAGCCTTGCTCGTTCCTTCATACTCCAGCATGCAGACCCATTGGCCGATTTGGTATCCGGTTCCGAGGTTCTCGCCGGAAAGCTCGGAGCCCGACCCGCCGTCGGGAATGCTTCGGAAGTGTATGTGCGCATCGAACAAAGGACCCGAATAGACCGTAGCCGAAAAATTGCGTTCGGGAGGAGTGGGGCAGTCGACAGGCTCAAAGGCCGCATCAACTTGGCTCTTCCAAAATGTTTTTCCAGGCGACCCGACGAGTTCTACCGGAGTCGTCGCCACCTCACGCGGGATCGACTTTTCGCGCGTTTCTACGAAGTTGGGTCTATCGGGTGGGGATTCGCTCGTCGGGCCCATCAAGCATCCGGCCAATAGCGCCGATAATAAAACCACCACGAACGTCTTTTCCATCACAACCTCACGGGTTCTCAGATTAAATACGCGCCCACGGCTGAATCAGGGCGACGGTTGGCTTTGACCTGTTTCGCCTTTGAAAACCGGTTGACCGGCAAAAAACCAGAATCTGGAATGCATTCGGTCTGGGCATCCGACTACGGCGGCCTGTTTTTCCTGATTTTTTCCATCCAACGAACGGCGTCAGAAATTGGCTTGCGCTGGCGGGTGATAAAAAAAAAGGCCTGAAACGGAGTTAGCGTTTAGGGCGTTTCTTGTGTTCGTATTCCGAGGGCTTACCCCATTGGCAATTGGGATTCTGGGGTTTCTTGAATTTGTGGGGTTTATCCATTCCGACAGTATGGAGCCGCAAGGTAATAACCCTTGGCAGTGCGTGATGAACCTCCGGGTACGGACGCACCGGAAAAAAGTGCAAAAAAGAGGAGGCAAGTCAGGCCGGACGGTTCTTGCCGCATATTTCTTCCAGCGCCTCAAAGGCCTTGAGCGCATCCGTGCGCTTCAGCACGACGTTGGTGTCGGTGTAGCACGACGAGCTTTCCAGGACGTTGATGCCTTTTCGGGCCAAGGCGTCCAGCACCGCGGCGTAGACGCCGGGCACGTCCTCGATTTCCTCCGATGACGACAATTGCAGCAAGCACAAACCGTCCAAACGCTTCAAGGCATGGGCGCCGATTTTTTTCTCAACCGATGCGATGCTGTCGGGCGGGCCGATCAGCGTGATGCTTTTGGCGCTGATGACGATGGACAGGATGCGCTCGTCCTGCAAGGCGAAGACCGCGCGGTGCGTCTGCGGGTCGTTTTCCAACACCAGCACGCCTACGTCGTCCTGCAGGTGCAAGGTGGTGCGCGAGAGGATGCGGCGCGTGCGTTCGGCCACGGAAGAGCTTGCGGCTTGTTGCCGCTGCGCCCATCGGGTGACGGCGACTTTGACGGCCTGCGGAGGCAGTTTGAGTTTGCGGGCCAGCTGCATTGCGATGGCCGAGCGGTTGGCGATGCGAAGTTCGATGGATTTTGCGTAATGCAAATCGGCGGCCAATGCGGCGGCGACGCGGGACGCGACGGACGAAACCGGCGGCGTTTTGGGTTTGCGAAGCGGTTGTTTCATTTGGATCATTTTTTGATTTTTTTGTTTTATTTGCGTCGCAACCTTAATAAAAGACGCATCTCCTTCGTTTGCTTTCGGAATCAGCGTACGGACGACACCGATGCGGACACGGGGAGTGGAAGATTTCATGGACTTACTGCAGAAAATTCCCGACAAAGCGGAGTACCAGGCGTGCAAGAAAATCGTGCTGGCCTACAGCGGGGGACTTGACACGTCCATACTGATGAAGTTGCTGCAGGAGTTGGGCCTGCAGGTGGCCACAGTCACGGTCGATTTGGGACAGAAAGAATACCAAGAGCAGGGCATGGAGCAGGCAAGACAGAAGGCTTTGAAACTGGGAGCGGTCTCCGCGGACGTCATTGATGGTAAGGAAGAGTTCGTGCTCGACTATGTCACGCCGGCGGTGAAGGCCAACTGCCTCTACCAAGGGAGGTATCCGTGTTCGACCGCGTTAGGACGACCGCTCATCGTCAAATACCTGGTGCAGGCGGCACACAAACTGGGCGCGGACGCCGTGGTGCACGGCAGCACCGGCAAGGGAAACGATTACTTGCGTTTTGAAGTGTCGATCAAAGCCTTGGACCCACGGTTGAAGGTGTTGGCGCCGGTGCGGGACTGGCAGTTGAACCGGGAGGAAGAGTTAGAGTACGCGAAGGAAAAAGGTATTGCAGTACCAATCAAGAAAAAGACGGGTTACAGCGTGGATGCCAATTTGTGGGGACGATCCGTGTGTGGCGGACCCATCGAAATCGAGGACGAAGAGGTTCCGCAAGATGCGTTGGATTGGGTCAAACCGTTGGACCGCACGCCCGATGCGCCGCAAGTGCTGACCTTGCACTTCGCGCAAGGCGTGCTCGGACAAGCGGAACTGGACGGCCAAAAAATGCGACAAGGCGGCGCGGCCCTGATCGAAGAGCTGAACCGGTTGGCAGGAAAGCACGGCATCGGCATCATCGACCACATCGAGGACCGCGTCATTGGCCTTAAGAGCCGCGAGTATTACGAGTGTCCCGCCGCGTTGGTCATCATCGCGGCCCACGCGGATTTGGAAAAAGTGTGCCTGCCGCGCGAGTTGAACCAACTCAAGGAGTCGATGGACCAGAAATTCGCGCAATACGCGTATTCGGCATTATGGGACTCGCCGGTCATGGATGCGATGCACGCGTTCATGGACGCCACGCAAACGCAAGTCAACGGCTGGGTCAAGCTAAAGCTGTACAAGGGCGCGGCGCACGTCATCGCGCGCAAGGCCCCCGATGGCATGTACCAGCGGGGCCAAGCTACTTACGGCAAGAACAGCACGTTCGACCAACGCCTGAGCGCCGGCTTCGGGGCGCTGTACGCATTGAGCACGCAAACGGCGCGGCACCCGCATTGGATGACGACCCAACCTAAGTGAACCGCGGCATGGCTTCAACAAAACCTCGCCATTTTTTGTCCGTGACGGACCTGTCCGTTGACGAGATGAAAACCGTCTTGAAGCAAGCGGATGCGCTCAAGAAAAACAGGGCCGCCCACGCGCAGGAGTTGCAGGGAAAAGCGTTGGCGTTTTACACCGAAAAAGCAAGTACCCGGACGAGGCTGTCGTTCCAGGCGGCCATCCAGCAATTGGGTGGAAACTTCATGGATATGGCCGGAAGCCATTTGGGCGGCGGAAAAGAAGACGTGTCGGACACCGCGCAAATGGTGGGCCTGTACGCCGACTTTCTGGCCGCGCGCGTGTTCGAACACGGGTTGCTGGAAAAGTTAGCCCAGCATAGCCGGATTCCCATCATCAACGCGTTGTCGGACTTGGAGCATCCGTGTCAGGCGTTGGCCGACGTGCAGACCATCTTGGCACACAAAGGGCCGAAAGCAAAAGTCGCGTACGTGGGAGACGGCAACAACGTCTGCGCCTCCTTGACCTTGGCCTTAAGCATGCTGGGTATTCGCCTGAAGGTGGCCACGCCGAAAGGTTTTGAATTGGATGCCGGCATGGTCCAGAAGTGCAAGGCGTTTGGGAATTTTATTTCGTACGGAACCGACCCGATTGCAGCGGCAAGCGGTGCGGACGTAGTGTATACCGACGTGTGGGTGAGCATGGGCGACGAAAAGGAAAAAGACGCGCGCATGAAAGCGTTTGCCGGATTCCAAGTCAACAATGCGCTGATGAAGCACGCAGCGGCGGATGCCGTGTTCATGCATTGCCTGCCAGCGCAAAAAAGCCTCGAAGTCAGCCGCGACGTGTTCGATAGTCCGCAGAGCATCGTTTTGGAGCAGGCGGGGAACCGACTGCATGCTCAAAAAGCCTTGCTGCTGTTCTTAGATGAACCGAAAAACAGGCAAACCAAGCGGAAATAGTCCGAGGCGATTCAAGATGAAGGACAACAAGCTGTGGGGCGGCGCGTTTTTTAAAAAACCGCGAAAAAACGTCATCGATTATTGCGCCGGCTTTGATGCGCAAGCGTTCCCCGCGTTGGATGCGTTGCTGCTGTCGTACGACATCCAGACTAACCGGGCGCACGCCGAAATGCTTTTTGAGCAGGGTATTCTGACGGCCAAGGAATTGGAGCAAATCGGAAAAGCATTGGGTGAAGCGGAAAAAAATCCGCCGTCCCTACATGGCTTCGAGGACGTCCACTCCGCCGTGGAGGCATTCGTCACCGCCCGCACGCCGGCCGGGCAGAAACTGCATTCCGGCCGCAGCCGCAACGACTTGGTGGCATGCGACACGCGGCTTTTGATGCGCGACAAAGCAAGAGCGTGGCAGAAAAACCTGGAACAGTTGGCCCAACGCCTGGAAAAGACGGCCGCAAAATACGCGACGGTGGCCATGCCGGGGTATTCGCACCACCAGACGGCCGTACCGTACACCTACGGTAAATGGTTGCAATCCTACGCCGTGGCCTTCCAACGGGACTCAAGCGCGTTCAGCCAGTGGTTGGAGTTGTATGATGAATGCCCCTTGGGTGCGTGCGCAGGCTTCGGCACGCAATTCAACATTGCCCCGGACAAGACGGCCCAGAAACTGGGATTTTCAAAACCATTTTCCAACACGTTGGACGCCGTCCAGCAACGGTGGGAAAGCGAAGCCAGCCTGGTCTTTTGCATCGTCAAGGCCATGGACCACATCAGCCAGTTGTCACAGACGTTCATCGTGCTGGGCATGCCCGGCATGGAATTGGTGCGGTTGCCCGAAGAATTCTGCACCGGTTCAAGCGTGATGCCGCACAAGAAAAACCCTGATTTTTTGGAAGTGAACAAAGCCAAAGCCTCCGTGGCCATTGCCTGCCTGACGCAGTTGTGCGATTCGGGCAAAAACGCGTTCACCGGGTACAACCGCGACTCACAATGGACCAAGAAGGCATTGTTGCATGCATTGGTCGAATGCGAACAAGCACCCGGGTTGATGGCCGATTTTGTCGCCGCCGTGGCGCCCAACGCGGAGAAGATGGAGGCGTTGTGCGAGCCGTTGACGCAGACAGCGAAAGCCGAACGCCTGGCCATCGAAAAAGGCATACCTTTTCGGCAGGCAAAGGAACTCGTGGAAAAACAGATCAAAAAGAAAGCGAAAGCCTAAGCAAACGGGAAAAAAACAACAATAAAAAAAGTCGGAAAAAACCACGTCAAAAAAACCGATGCCGGCCATAACCCAAATTTAAAAAAGAAAAAAAATAAAGAGCGAATAGACCCCATGGGCCTGGAAGACCTCATTGCCATCGACACGCAGAACCCGGGGGCGGACTACGGACACATCCGACGATACCTCACGACCGCACTGCAAGACCGCGGGGCATCCGTGCACGTCGTGGCAGGCTCCGTTTTGGGCACGTGGGAAACGCCGCGCATCCTGTTCAACGCGCACATGGACACCGTGCGGGCTGAAGGGTGGACGCGCAACCCGCTGCGGGCGTGGAAGCAACGCGGCCGAATCTACGGGTTGGGCGCATGCGACACCAAGGGCAGCATACACGCCATTTTGGAGGCCACTAAAAACGGCGCCCAAGACGTGGCCGTGCTGTTCTCGACCGACGAGGAGTGCGGACCCCAGACGGGCGCCAACCGATTCTTCAAGACGGCGGTTGGAAAAACGTTGGCCAAAACCCTGCAAGGCGCCGTGGTGATGGAGCCTACGGAAAACCACGTGTACACGCGCCATCCGGGCTACGTCCAAGCCGAATTAATCTTTGCGGGAAGCACGGGGCACTCGTCCAGCCTGAAACCCAGCGCCGCCGGGGTCGCGGTTGAAACGCTGCACCGGCTCCAGCACCACGCGGGTTGGAACGTCAACGTGTCCGCCATCCACGCAGAAGCCGCCGGCGCCAACGTCCGTGCCAGTGCATGCAACGCCACGGTTTCCATCCGAAGCTATCAAAACGCAAGCATCGTCGTAAAAGAAATCGGAAAAGCGTTGCCGAACGGCACGGCCATGCGCATCGTGCAAGCGGAAGGACCATTGGACAACAAAAAGCCATTCATCGCAAGCAAAACCGAAGTGCCGTTTTGGACCGATGCCGCGACTTTAGCATCCGCCGGAATCAACACGGTAGTGTACGGCCCGGGAAACATCCAGCAGGCGCACAAGCCAAACGAATACGTCAGCGAAGCGGGTTTGGAAAAAGCCGGAGCGTTCCTGAAACGCCTAGCGAGGATTCCGCAATGAAGGACGTCGTTCTCAACACGCTGCGCATGTTCGGCTTGGACCGCGAAGTCGCGCTTTTCCACCGGACGTTCAGCCAGTTGCCGGCGCATCGCTTCGCCGTAATAAAAGTCAGCGGAAAGACGCTGGAGCAGACGCCGCAAAGCATTGCCCAAGACCTGGCGTTTTTGTCAAGCTTAGGCCTGTCACCCATCGTCGTGCACGGCGCAGGCTCCCAAATCGACCGCGAGCTGCAGAAAAAAGGCATTGTGGTGAATAAAGTCAACGGATTGCGGGTGACGGATGCCCAGACCATGAAAGTCGTGCAACGGGTGCTGGACCAACTGACCACGAAACTGGTCGGTGCCGTTAACAAGAAAGGAGGCCGGGCCATCAACGCCAACGGCATGCACATCCTCAAGGCGTCTAAGATGGCGGTCATAGACTTCGTGGATTTACAACGCGTGGGACACGTCGACCACGTAGACGTGGCGCAGTTGCGTTCGCTTTGCCAATCGGGTTTCATTCCCGTCCTGGCATCCATGGCCCGCGGTGCGGACGGGTGGTACAACGTCAACGCCGACTCCTTGGCACGCCAAGTGGTGCGCAAAGTCAAGCCGCAGAAATTCATCCTCATCACCTCCACCGGCGGCATCTTGGACCGCGACGGCAAAATCATCTCCACCATCGACGTGGAACAGGAACTGCCCGAACTGCTGCACCTCGGGGTCATCACCGAAGGCATGCGCGTGAAAGCCGAGGAAATCCAGCGGCTGCTACGCGAAGTGCCGCAGACAGTGGTGGAAATCTGCGCGCCGCAAAGCCTGTTGCAGGAACTATTCACCATCAAAGGATCGGGCACGTTGCTTCGCAGCGGCGCCAACCTGCAATCCGTGCGGTCGTTCCGCTCGTTGAACAAACCTGCCATCCGCGCGTTATTGGAGGAAAGCTTTGGCAAGCAACTCGTCGCGGATTACTTCCGCCAGCCCGTTTTGCGCGTCATCGCCGAGAAAAGCCATGCCGGCATCGCCATCGTCAAAAAACTCAACGGCAAAGCATACCTGGACAAATTCGCCATCGCCAAAAAAGCGCAGGCAACAGGCTTAGCCAAGATCATCTGGCAGGAAGTCACAAAAAAATACGCCGACTTGGTCTGGCGTTCGTCCGTCCACAACCCCATCAACCCATGGTACCTCAAGCAGGCGGACGGCGCGCAAAAATCCGGGGACTGGATCGTGTTTTGGTACGGCAAAAAGCCCGACGCAAAGACCATCCGCAAAGTCTTACAATTGCCCAAGACCATGGTGAACGCATGAAAACCGCACCAACAAAAGCCAACGGTAAAACGGCAACGCCCATGCAAAGCCGCACCGCCCTAGAAAAAAAGACGGGCGCCCGGTCGGTCGCCACGGAACCGGCCGACACGCGATCATTCATCATGGACACCTATGCGCGCTATCCCGTGCACTTGGCGTCAGGAATAGGCTGCCGCCTCACGGACACCGCCGGCAAAACCTATTTGGACATGCTTTCCGGCATCGCGTCCTGTCCGCTGGGACATGCGCACCCTAATTTTGTCGAATCGGTCCGCCGGCACGCACAAGGCCTCAGCAACGCGTCCAATTTGTACTACACGGAAAACCAAGCGCGCCTGGCGTCCGAATTGTGCAGGAATTCCTCCATGGAAAAATGTTTCTTCAGCAATAGCGGTTCGGAATCCAACGAAGCGGCACTCAAATTGGCCATGGCCGCCACCGGCAAGAAGCGGTTCGTCGCCTGCCAGGGGGCGTTTCACGGCCGCACCTTGGGCAGCCTCAGCGCCACGTACGACGCCAAGTACCGCGCGGCCTTTGAACCGCTGATGCCGGCCGTGGATTTCGTGCCCTACGGCTCTGCCGACGCGGTCCGCAAGGCCATTACGCTACAAACGGCCGCGGTCATCGTCGAGCCCATCCAAGGCGAATCCGGCGTCATCGTCCCGCCTCAAACCTACTTGGCCGAATTGCTGGAACTGTGCGAATCCAACGACGTCTTGTTGATCGTGGACGAAGTGCAGACCGGCAACGGCCGCACCGGCACCTACTTTGAATGGCAATCGCTCGGCATCAAGCCACACATCACCACCACGGCCAAAGGATTGGCCAACGGCTTGCCCATGGGCGTGACATTGGCGCGGGGTTTGGACTTCAAGCCCGGCCAGCACGGCACCACGTTCGGCGGCAACTCATTCGTTGCGGGCGTGGCGTACGACGTGGTCCGCACCATCCACGATGAAAACCTGATGCCAAACGCCGCGCGCCAAGGAAGCTACATCATGGAAGGCGTGCGCGAAATGGGCAAAAAAACCGTAAGCTTCGTGCGAGGAAAGGGCTTGATGATAGGCATCCAGCTGGACTCCCACGCGAAAGCAACGCTGGAAGGCCTGCGCAACGCCGGCGTGCTAAGTAACGTGGCCCACGATAACACGCTGCGTCTGCTGCCCCCGCTTATCCTGCAGAAAAGCGACGCGGACGAATTTCTCCACGCGTTCAACGAAGTGGTCGCATGAGGCCGAATGGAATGCAAGGAAAGAACGCGAGGCAAACACGATGACAACCGCCGTAGTTTTTGGAGCCTCCGGTTACGCCGGCAACGAGTTGGTCCGCCTACTGGCGTTCCACCCCCACGTGGACGGCGTCGTTGCGGTAAGCCGCGAGCATGCGGGCAAATCGGTGCACGTCGTATACCCCGACGCGCCGGCCGACTTGCACGTCATCTACGACAACGTGACGCTGGAACAGGCCAACGACGCTGACGTGGTATTCCTCGCCATTCCGACGGAAGAAGCCAAAACCGCAGCCGCCCAGTTGTCGACGCGCGTAATCGACTTGAGCCAGGCGCACCGCTTCGATCCGGAATTCACCTACGGCCTGCCGGAAGCCAACCGTGAGCAAATCAAGACGGCCAAGAAAATCGCCAACCCCGGCTGCTATGCCACGGCGTGCATCCTGGCCGCCCTGCCTTTGAAAGACCATTTTGCGGCACTTGGGTTCGATTGCAAAAGCGGCTATTCCGGCGGCGGCAAGACCAAGACGTACGACTACGAGGAAAACGTCATTCCGTACGGCCTGCAAAACCATTATCAATTGCCCGAAGTCTCCAAGTTCGTCACGCGTCCGTTCACGTTCGCGCCGCACGTGGTCAACGCATTCCGGGGATTGGTTGCCACGGCGCATGTGATTGGCCTGGATGCATCAACGGTGCCGGCAGAAGGCCTCAGGGCGTTGTTCAACGATTTTTACCGCGAGGAACCGATGGTCAAAATCCAGCAAGAAATGCCGACGCTCAAATCCGCGGCCAAAACCAACGGCGCCCACATAGGAGGCTTTGCGTTTGACGGACAGAACGCCGTGTTCGTCTGCGCCATCGACAACCTGCTGAAAGGCGCCGCTAGCACCGCCATCCAGAACATGAACCTCATGATGGGATGGAAGGAAACCGAAGGACTGCAAACAGTGAAATCCTAGAGAAAATCAATAAGCGGACAGGACACGCAGGATGTCTTTTTCAGCGAAGCGCACTTTCGGCAGCGCCGTGTCGGCGGCGTAGCCGACCGGGCACAACACGGTGGGCACCAAATGTTCGGGCAAATCCAAGATCTTTGAGAACGCCACTGCATCAAACCCCTCCATGGGGCACGAGTCAAAGCCCAGGCTTTTAGCGCCGTTAAGCGCATTTCCCAACGCCAAATAGACTTGGCGCTGGGCCCACGTCCGTTTTTGGTCGGGCGTCATGCTCGAGACGAAACCGCGCATCATTTTCACGTAGGGGTCCCGCCGATCGGGATGCACGCCCGCCGCCTTCATTTGGGCATCCAGCTGGTCCACCAGGCCATGCAAATCAGTATCAGCCAAAAAGACCAACAAGTGCGAACTGGTCGGGATCTGCGTCTGGCCGTAGGCGGCAGGCGCGAGCTTCTCTTTGACCCCCGGATTGGTAACGATTTGGATTTTCCAGGGTTGCAAGTTGAACGAAGAGGGTGCCATGCGGATGAGGTCCAGCAGTTCGCCGATTTTGGAATCGGGGATCTTGCGACCGTCAAACCGCTTGGTCGCATAACGCTCGGCTACAATCTGCTTGAATTCCAACGGGACCGACCTCCAGGTTACGAACGGAGTAAGTATTGGATAGCCAATATTTAAATATATTGGACACCCAATTTACAAGCTACGGGCAGCGACACCCCCGGCACAAAAAGAAAAAAAGGGCGGCAAGAAGTCGAAAAACAAGAAAGCAAAAAACAATAAGCGGCAACGCCACCGATACACTCATGACAGACTCCTCAGACGCCATCCGCATCGGCCACGTCCACCTCACGGTTTCCGACTTGCCGCGGGCCGTCGCATTCTACCGCGACTTGTTGGGCTTCGACGTCACGCAGCAGTTGGGCACCCAGGCCGCGTTCTTGTCGTCGGGAGGGTACCACCA
>Ga0209514_10004570_pt1 | contig 18480 bp, 20 predicted proteins | sample Subgrocontami58m_FD_187452 | JGI IMG/M metagenome (GOLD analysis project Ga0209514, IMG submission 187452) | Subsurface groundwater microbial communities from S. Glens Falls, New York, USA - GMW37 contaminated, 5.8 m (SPAdes) (version 3) | ecosystem: Environmental > Aquatic > Deep subsurface >...
AGTTTACTTTTGTCCTTTACTATACTTTCCAAATATTGCAAGGCAACACATAAATAATAGCCCTTCCATCAAAACTCATGCCTCGTCGTTCATTTGCAGCAGTCCGTAATGATTTGATAGTCTGTCTCGCATCAGGCCCTAAAACACTTAATCTTATGAGCCGCTTGACTGGTGTTGTCTGGCCTGCAGTAAAACGTCATGGAACATGGCTTTGTGAGCAAGGTCTTGCTCGTCGCGTTCTGAGCACCAGATATGTAGTTATTCTAGAACTCACACCCCAGGGTAAAGAAGAAGCAATTCATATGCAAAACAAACTCAAATTAGCAGCGGTATTGAAATGTCAGAAACAAACGGTTTCCTAGCACCTCAGAAACAACCGCCATTCAATGTTGTCTTTTGTTGTTTCTGCTTAGTTCAAGCTCTGCCTCAACAAAATTCACTAGTCTTTGCCGTAATCGATATGTATTGCCATGCATTGCGTAGGCATTCCAGCCTTGAAGTGCATTAATGACTTCCTCTTTTTCACAAACGTGTTCTGAATAATACTCAAGCAGGCTAGTAAGTTTTGATTTCACTTTGCGCAAATTCCTCTGCCTCACGAGTTTGTGATGATAAAAACATCTGAAACCAAGAAAGCTCACGCCACGACCAAGAGGCAAAATCGTGGTCTTTTGTGGGTGAAGCTCCAACTTCAAAGATTCCAAGAATTTTGCAATTTTTTGCTTCCAGTCTTTCAACTGTATTTTTGAGTGATGCAAAATCAAGAAATCATCAACGTAACGATTGTAATATTTTGCTCTAAGTTGATGTTTGACAAACTGATCAAGTTCATTAAGGTAGATGTTTGCGAAGAATTGGCTTGTCCAGTTGCCTAAGGGCATTCCCTTGCCAAGATTGCCTGAGTTGTAGTTTTCAAGAATAATTCTTGTCAACCACAACACATCAACATCTTTTATTTTTTTCTGCAAAATACCCAACAGAATTTTTTGATCAACAGTTTCAAAGTAGTGTTTGATGTCTGCTTTCAATACATATCCGAGAACTTGATTTGCTGACTTCGCATCATGCACACGCATACCATTGCAAGAGACTTTTCGCACAAAATTATCAAATCGTTCAAGTGCGAGCAAAGTCCCTTTACCCTGACGACTCGCATAGCTGTCAAAAATGAAGCGTGACTCAAAAATAGGTTGCAGTACATTGACTAAAATATGGTGCACTATGCGGTCACGAAAAGAGCTTACGCAAATAACACGTGTTTTTGGGTCACGAAGGATGAATGTCTTTAGTGGTTGTGGCGCATACGTTTTTGTCATGATCTCTTTTCTCAAACCTATCAAGTTCAAGCGCCAGTGTTCCTGAAAGTTTTGTACTTCTTTGCTAAAGGACTTGCGTTTTCTGGCTTTCTCATATGCTTCTTCAAAGTTTTTCAAAGAAATCAATTCTTGGAAAAGACAATTGTATGTTTTCATTATAGTGAGTGTCCCGAGCTTTCAGATAAAGGCTATTCGCGAGAACGGCCATTGTTGTTGAAGTTGTCATTGGCGTTGACGTTGTTGATGTTGTTGTAATAGTCACCACCAAGCGCCAAAGGCACGACTCTGTAGTCCTGCACACCGTTGAATAATCACTGTCGCTTCATACGTTCACCAAGAAAGGTTACCAGCTGTTGCGACTGTATTTTATAACATTGTCAGTATTTCTTTGACTTATGTCATGATGGCAGGACGTGTAGCTCCATCCTGAGGGGAACTGGTTGCAGGTTATGCAGCACTCGCCCAGCTCGGGACAGTATGCGTTACGCAATAGGTGCTTTTAACGTTTGCAGAAAAAAAAGAGCCTATTTTCGCGCGCCGACGGGAGCTAGCCCGCGAGAACGGCCATCGAGGAAGTCGTCATCGGCGATGACGTCGTTGATGAGGCAATAGTCACCACCAAGCGCCAAAGGCACGACCCGTGCTTCCCCCTCTTGGAGATTTGGTCGCAAAAACCAAAAATAACCTTTGGTATACTTGTTACCTGCAGAATCTCTAAAATTTTTCATAATCTTTGCATTGTTACCTGCTTGTTTAGGCAGTGCTGCTTTAATTTCATTGCAAGAAGCATAACTAGAATCAACAACTGATTTTTGAATATCTTCAGAAGGAACTACAACAGTTCTTTTTTTAACACAGAGTTTGTTCAACGTAGTATAAAGAGCATCACTGGTTTTTAGACCAAGATATCTATCAGTTTCAGACAAACGTTCAACAACCTGCTCAAGAACAGACTGTGTTGCTTCAAATATCTTAAGTCGTAGAACACCCTCCTTTTTTTCATACATGCCCCAAGTGCATGTTATTGTATAATCGTACGCGTGATCTTCTTTTTTCAAAACACTTCTTGCTTCAACAGCCTCATCTAAACTAACAGGAACAGTTCCCCGATCCAAACAATACTGAATACCTTCTTTCCAAGAAACAATATCTGATGCAACAGTCCATCTTCTTTTATTGAAACAAAAACCCGCATATCTGCGCGTCACTTCAATGAGATCTTTAACGAGTTTAACAACCATGATCTTCACCTAACACCCATTAAAGTAGCGCTCTTAATAAATCTTTTGCTACCTGCGAGGAACAATAGTGATGACGCTTATGAAGGGGGTTGCGAACATCTTGCAAACTTACGAAAATAGAGTTGAGTAAGTGCTCAGAACAGTGTGATGATACTTGCGAACTCTTGAGCAAGTGTTCAGAACGCAGTGAAGACACCACTAAACATAAGTTGAATATACTTCTGCCCCCACTTGAGGTTTTCAATACCGCCCAAGGTAAAGAAGAAGCCACTGTTTTACAAAAACAATCAAGTGAGCGGCTCTGTAGAAAACTTCACTTCGTTCAGGGGTTGCCAGCTTTTCGCCTCTGACTGTGCGCAACCAAACTGACATTCTCCGTAAGAGACAACCCTCTTGTCAGCACCACACTGGTTCTTTAAAGGCTCAACTGCAGGCTGGCAACCCTACTTTTCTACAGAGCCAAGTGAGCGCAAGCCATAAATAGTTTGCCACAATATTCAGTATATGGTAATTCCTGATAAAGAAGTTGTGACTGGCGTACTAAAAACTGTTATGGATCCTGAACTCTTGCTAAGCATCTGGGACTTAGGGCTTATTTACAAACTTGATGTTTCTGAGGATAAAATCAGTATTGAAATGACTCTCACAACACCATTGTGTCCTTATGGCCCTGCACTTATTGATGAAGTCAAGCAAAAGCTTTCATTGCTTGCCAAAGAAGTTATTGTTGAACTTGTGTTTGAGCCAGCATGGCAGCCTTCAGAAGAAGTCAAAATGAGTTTGGGGATGTTTTAGTGAGATGAAAAAAAGAGTTGCTGTGGCATCAGACTCTGAAGAATGAACTTCAAATAAAACCTTTATAAATTACTGGCTTATACCTTTCAGTATGGGAATAAAAAAAACATTAGGAATGATTGTGCTTGCTGGAGCAATTGGGTTATCTGGTTGTGATGATAAACCTCAGCAGGAGTATATTAGCGGGACAGTTCTAAAAGAAGCTGGTACAATTATTGATAGACAAAAAATCATTGAGAATTCTAAAGATTCATCTTTTGGAAATACTTCTATAAACTTTGGAAAGCCTACTTATGTCATTCAATTTAAAGTGGATGATGGAAAAGTTTATACTTTTGCAGTAAAAGAGTCTGATCAAAATAAATTAGACGCATTGAATTTAGCAATTGAAGAAGGGACAAGAATCCGAATAAACAAGTGGAATTTTTATTATTACCTAAAAGGTACTGTGGGCCAGATTAATGATTATGAATTAGAAGTTCCTGAACAAGAATAAATTTTTCTTTTTATTTTTACAATTTAAACAATCACTCTGCTCTCCCCTCCTTCTTTCTGCACCCTCACAACATGCTGTACAAATCCTTCTACTTTTTGTTCATGACTGACTAATATTATCTGTCCGAGATTAAGCTGGTCAAGCACATCACGCACTCTGTCAAGCTGTTCGTCACTAAATCCATCAGTTGGCTCGTCTAAGATAAGCAAGTCTTTTGTCTGCACTGCATGCAATAAGTCATTAATGATTTTATTGAGCGCAAGCCTGTACGCAAGTGCTGCTGCAGTTCTCTCTCCTCCTGAAAGATAGTCTATGCTTGTGTCATAACCATTTTGTTGCAGCAGTGGTGTGAATGTTGTGTCAAGTTGTGCTGTAAGCATGCTATCTTGAATGAGAATGCTGAACCACTGTTGAAATAGTGTGTTAAAATCGTGCCAGACTGCAGTGAACACGTTTTTTTCCATAGTTTCCATTAAAGGACAGAAAAAGTCAGCAATCCAGTTTTGTATTCTTTGTAATTGAATGAGTTTGGTGTTAGCAGTTTCTTTTTTTGCCACATCTTCAGCAAGCAAATCTATTGTCTGAACAATGTGCAATAAGAGTTGTTGTTGAACTGTGTATTCTACTTCAGCAAGACGTTCTTGATGTATCGCTAAGTCATACTCTTTTTTAAAATTCTTGCATGTCTCTTCTGCAGGTCCATTCAAAAGTATGTTATTCGTTAGCAGGGCCGATTGTTGTTCAAGTGCAGTTATACTATTTTTCGTGTTGCTAAGCTCAGCTATCATATGGGATAGGTGTTCTTGTTTTTCTTTTAGTTGTTGGTGTTTGAATTCAAATAGTAGTGCGTGTTGTTCTTGAGTTTTAAGTTTTTGTAATTCTTGACGCGCCAGCTCAAGTTCTTGTTCTTGTATTATAAGAGTTTGTTGTAGCGGTTGTATTTCTTGTTTGAGCAATATTGTTTTTTGAGCACCTTCTTGAACAAGCAATTGTTTGTGTTCTTGAGCAACTGCTTGCTTGCAAACAGGACAAGTGTTTAGAGAGGTTATGTTTTGCACAGTGTGTTCTTCATGCTCAATAATTGTTCGCGCTCTTGTAAGTATTGTACTTGCTTCTTTTATACGCGCATCAATTGTTTTTATCACTGCTTCTTTTTCTTTGCTTTGCATTGCTAATTCTTGTCGGTCAGGAAACACATCTTGGCCTAGCTCTTGGTTAAGGATTGTTATTGCAGTTGTTGTTCTGTCGCGTTCTTGTTCGTGTTTTTCAATAAAATCTTTTTTGTAGCGTATTTCTGCATCAATACGAGAGTGTTCTTGTTTTTGTACTTGCATGGCTGCAAACTTTTTTTCAGCCTCTGACCAATGGTTTTTTATTTGTTCAGACTTTATTTTTGCAGCATCAAGAATCTGGAGTTTTTCAGAACTTGTTTTTTCTACACTCGCAAGTTCTTGTTTGTTTTGCTCTAACAATTTCTTTTTAGATTCAAGATCTATTATTATGCCTTGCAATTCTCTGGCTTGCTCTCGCAAGTAACGTGCATAGACTGCTGCGTTTTCTCTGATGCGTTTATACTTGTCAATGCCAAAGAGCTGCCTAAGAATACCCAGTCTTTCATCAGGCTTGGCAAACAAGATTGCTTTCATATCCTCTTGTGGTGTGTATACTGTGTACCTATATATTGGGTTTTTTGATTTTGTTAAAAACTCTTCTGGATAACCAAGTAGTTTGATTATGTGTGCTTTGAGTTCTGTAGGCATAAGTGCTTGTTTTTCATTATTTCGCATAATCCATGCTGTTTCTTGACTGATTGAGTTTTTGTTGCGTTTAAGCTGCCGATAAATAGTGATTGTTTGTGTGTTAAGCTCAAATGTAAGTTCTACACTGCCTGAAGCAACTCCATGACGCAGCAATCCTGCGCTATCCAGCTCTCCAAGACCAAACAATGCAAATTCAATAGCATGCAAAATTGTTGACTTGCCACTACCTATGTCTCCTGCAAGAAGCACCCTTCCTTGTGGAAAAACAATTGTTTGCGATGTATAGCTTCTAATGTTTTCCAAACGCAAGCTTTTAAGGAGCATAATTAAGGTACGCGTAAGGTGTTTTTAATGATTGCGTGAGCAATCTACGAAACCGCAGTTGAGTATGGTTGTGCAGACACAACCTATGAGGACTCAGCTGAATATGATTGCGTGAGCAATCTACGAAACCGCAGTTGAGTATGGTTGTGCAGACACAACCTATGAGGCCTCAGCTGAATATGATTGCGGGCACGCAATCTACTGTCGTATCCTGATATTATTTTCCTTCGTGATTGGTATAGCAAATGACACAATTTTTTATACAATAATGTCATTTGCTTATTACGAAAAGACAACTATTTGTATAAAAACTATTGTCTTTGAGTATAGGTTGTTGCGCCTTCGTTTTTGACCTGTAGTGTTTCCAATAGTTTTCCTCTGGTGAGTTTCATGAACTCAAAAAACTCACCGTAGGGAAATAGTTTCGGGATAACACAGTCAATAGTCCTGCTGACGCGTTGCTACAAAAGCTTTCATCGCAATTCTTATAAGGAACAATACTGTGGTTCTGTTTATGATTATTGAAGCTTGTAATCCAGCAATTCCTGCTGCCGCACGCTTATTTCTTCCAGTTCATGACAGGCATGGTTCTCGTTTAGCACTTGAATTTGGAAATGAGAATGCTGGCGGAAAATGTCCTTTTTATACCCAAAAACAGTGCCATCATTGTGATATTGGTGCGGGTGAAGGAGTTCAGTTTACTCATGCAATGAATGTGGATCGGTTGTTTTTTTTCCGAAAACACTATGCGGACACTCTTTTGTTTCTTGAGCATTTGGTCATATACAATTCAGGATCAACACTGAACCAGAGAGAGTTTTCGCGAGAAACACTTGGTCACATATTAACGTATGCTGCTTCTCTACCATCGGTTGCGCTTGTTTCTCTTGACACAAGAAAAATGTATGTTACTGAAGACTCAATAGATTATGTTGTGGGAAAACTCAGACCTAATCAACAAGTCAGAGTCAATTTGGGACTTGAATCTCAGACTGACGCCATTAGAATAGGAAAATTGAATAAGAGCATGACTAAGAAAGGAATCGAGCGAGCGTTTGCGCTGGTGGGAAAGTATCGCGTAAAGGTAGGCATAGACATTAATGTTTTGTTCCAGCCTCCTGAGCTCGTTGGCGAAGCAGCAATTCAAGATGCTGTTGCAACAGTGGAATACGGTCTGGGCTTGGCTAAAAAATACGGACCGCGAGTTGATTTTAACTTCCATCCAAACTATCCCTCGAAAAGAAGCCTTGATATCTACCCACATCATCCTCGAGCAGATCTGGCGGTGGGCGTTATGGCACTAAAGAGAATGAAAGAAGCAATCATGGCAAGTAAACAAATGTCATACATTTTTATTGGTTGGCAGGATCAAGGGCATGACCAAGAACCAGAAAAACGCGCTGATTTAGAGCAAAGACTGACTGAATTTGAGGATTTTAACCAGTCGCAACTTATTGAGTTCTTAAACTTCATGCGGTGTTGAATAATTGGTGTATGATTCTTTTGCAGACCATTTTCTGCTAGATTTTTTCTCATACCGGAGTGAACCCTTCTTTTTGGACACTAAGTTAGCGAATATTTAATACATCTGCCAAACTATTTGTTTCAAGCTCCCGAACTACTGAAAGCTTAAACTATTTAGGAAACTGCCTTTTTTGAACCATAGTACACCTCTTATTGAACAATACTGCTCGTTATCGACTTGTTCAATTTAAGGAGTTCAGTCCAAACTATTTGCTACAACTAGAAGAAGTAGTATTGCAAATCTGTTTCCGATACATTTAATAATAAGTTCTTTTGTTTAAAATTATGCAACTAACAGACTTGGCAGATATTCAGCTTGTTGAAGCGAGAACTATTGGCATGAAGTCTGATGAGCATGTAGTAAAACTCACTTTTAGAAGTGGCAAAAAAGAAGAAGAACTTGTGCTATTTCCGGGATTATTTTGTCATGCTCTTGATCTTACTGATGATGGTCTTCCTGCAGTTTTGAAAAACAAAGAAAAACTCTTAGACACTGCACGCACAAGTGTTCGTCTTGGCACAGTACTGCAAAAGTTTTGGTGAAAGGTTTTTTAAACAGAACTTATTCTGACAACACCATGATCAATCAAAAACTTCGTCAGGAACTTCTTCATATGATGAAGACTGATCAAGTAATGCGTAATGCAATTCAAAAAGGAGAGACCTATAAACCTGAAATTGATGCAAAGAATACTGCACGTTTGAAGCAGATTATCAAAAAACATGGCTGGCCAACATTTTCATTGGTTGGCAATGATGGTGCTATGGCAGCTTGGCTTTTGGCGCAGCATGCAGATAAAACTCTGGGTTTTCAAAAAAAGTGTCTTGGCTTGCTTTCAAAAGCAGTTGCGCAAGGTCAGGGTAACCTAGGGAATCTCGCATACCTTACAGATAGAGTTCTTGTGCATCAAGGTAAAAAACAAGTTTATGGAACTCAGTTTTATCAAAACAAAAAAGGCAAGTATGGTCCTAGACCTATCGCAAAACCAAATAATATAGAAAAACTCAGAAAAACAGTTGGTCTTGAACCATTCTGGGAATATGAAAAACAAATGAGGCAATTGCAAGCAAAGAGCGCTAAATCTTGAATAAGTCTCATCACCAATTTATTCTGATCTGAATTGGTAGTCTAATTTAATGATGCTGATAATTTTCTTAGTTTATCAGCTAATTCATAAGCACTTTTTCCGCTAATATCCATAACAGTAAAAAACCAACCTAATTGAGGGCTACTTTTAACATGAGAAGTATCTAAATGGTGATGAGTATACATCCCAAATTCTCCTTGTGGTTGAGTTATATCATCATCCTGATCTCTTGGAGCCAATTTGTCTGCCACTGTTCCCCAGCTGTTAACATCATAAAAAACTACAGAATCCCTTGTTCCATCATCCCATTGAACAAAACCTGCTACTAATCCTTTTGCAATTTCTTCTAAGCTACATTTACCTGGAACCAGCTGATAACTATCTTCTGGATCTGGTGTTGTAATGAATTTCTGAAGGAATTTAGGAATGTTGCTCATTTTTGTTCAACCTTGAAACATTTTATTTAAGGTAAATAGTAGGGTAATCATTCAGCAGATTGAAATTCACCGACGAGGGTTGTGTGGGATATTTTTGTCGCTCGTCGAATATTTTCATAACACTGAATGATTACATAGTAGGTCTTCATTTATAAGCTTGGTATTATTTGGGATTGCCCCTATTAAATCTATTATTTTGGTGTGCAGAAAATTGCCCACACCCATCTTTTGTTGATTAATACTCAATAAATTGCTGGTGTCAGGTTTTTCTCGTTTTTGTGCACTTTGTAGAACAAAAGAAACTAACAGGAATTATACAAGACACTAACTTTATAGCTCAAAAAACATATCTTTATAAACACACCTTCCTTTATGCAAGTTAATACGAAGGTAGGGATTTAGCCCTGTGGCTTTTTCTGGCGTATGCCTTGTTCTATCTTCGTGTGATAGACAGGTTGTGATTTTCTTTCATGATTTGTCGGAGTACAATAAAAATGTCTTTTGAAACACTTGGCTTAAAAAGCCACACAATACAGTCATTACAGAAATTAGGTATTACTGAACCAACCCCAATACAATCTGGCACGATTCCTTTGCTGTTACAGGGCAAAGATGTTATTGCCAGAGCAAAAACTGGCAGCGGTAAAACATTTGCTTTTGCCCTACCTATGCTTGAACGTATTCACCAAAAAAACGAGGTGCAAGCATTGATTCTTGCGCCAACACGCGAACTTGCAGTGCAGATTGCAAAGGAAATAGTCAATCTTAATAGCGGAGTAAAAGTGCTCACAGTCTATGGTGGTGTTGGAATTCAGCCACAGATTGAAAAACTCACTCATTGGGCACAGATTGTTGTTGGCACTCCTGGAAGAATTATGGATCATTTAGAACGCAGAACATTTAACCCAACTCACATTCACACTATTGTTTTGGATGAAGCTGACCGTATGTTTGACATGGGATTTATTGATGATATTAGAACAATTCTTAGACAAATGCCCAAACAACGCCAAACATCATTATTCTCTGCAACAATGCCTGACGAAGTGTTGCGTTTAAGCAAAGAATATATGAATAATCCTGAGCAAGTTATTCTTGATCAAGATGAAATTACAGTAAAAAACATTCAGCAAATCTGTTATGGCATGGACAGAATGCAAAAGATTGATGCATTGGTATCAATCCTTGACAAGAAAGAAGTGCAAAAAGTAATTATATTTTGCAACACAAAACGCTGGGCCGACTCATTAGGCAAAATTTTGCAGCGCAAACGCTTTAATGTAGGCACATTGCACTCAGATATTAGCCAGAATCAAAGAACTCGTGTTGTTGAGCAATTCAAAAGCGGCAGGTATGATATACTTGTTGCGACTGATGTTGCTGCAAGAGGATTGCACATTGATAATGTGTCACACGTTATTAATTATGATCTGCCAAAAAATCCTAAAGACTATATTCATAGAATTGGCAGAACTGGTCGTATTGGCAAGAATGGTGTGGCAATTAGTTTTATGACACAACTTGACCAGCAATTCTTGCGAGGCATTGAACAAGAGATTCAGCAATACCTTACTGTTCAGTCATTTAAGGGATTACCTCCTGTGCGAGCAACATATCAAAATCAGTCACAATCTGTTGAAAGTTTTGCACCCAGACGACAGCAAGGTTATCAACACAGAGAAACTGTGCGCCAGCCAGTTATTGCTGAGCAATCAATTGCTGTCCAAAACAACAATGAATGGGACAGATGGGATTAGAAAACAATCTTACTCTTAAAGAAGCAGAAGAACTTGCCAGGAGAGTAAAAAAGTGGATGGAAGAAGAGTGGCCAAAAACTGTCGGATATGCTAAAATAGAACTGTATTTTTCTTGCAAGCATGTTGATGATAAAGGCAAGCAGTATCCTGGAACTCGTGAAGGAATTCGTATGCTACGAGACAGGTATTGGGTTCCTGTTACATGCAGCAATTGTGGAAGAAACTATAGTGATCATCCAACTCAAAAAGAGATGCGTGAGTTTCGCAGAATGATGAATGCTCCTTTCACTATTTGAATTTAGCGAGTATCTCAGCAATTGCTTTTGCCCCTTCTACTAATCTTGGTCCTGGTCTGTTAAGTAGTCTGTCATCAATACAAAATACATTGTTCTTCTTTACTGCTTCAAGTTCTGGCCAGCGTTGTTTAAACCAATCTATTCGTGATTCTGCACCAAAACCACACCAGTGAAGAATAACAACATCAGGATTCCATACAAACAAGTCTTTTTCATTAAATGGTTCGCTCACTATGCCTTGCTGACAAAATGATGCTCCTCCAGCGATTTCTATTAATTCTGGCACCCAGTTGCCTGACTTTGTGGGAGGCTGATGCCATTCTTCACAATAAACTTTCAGTCTGCTTGCCACGCCTCTGTTATTTTGTATCTCTAAAAAGCTTGTTTTCATATCTTGCACGATTTTTTCTGCTTCAGCAAGCTTATTAGTCACTTCACCGATTTTGAGGATACTATCGTACACATCATTGAGACTAACAGGATCTACTTGAAGCACATTTATATTTTGTTTTTGTAGTTCAACAACAATTTTGTTTTGCACAAAACTTGACGCAACCACTATTTCTGGATTATAAGTTTTGAGTTTTTCGTAGTTTACATCAATCCAGCCGCCAATATTTGGTTTTGTTTTTGCTTCAACAGGAAAATCACAAAAACGAGTGACTGCCACAACCTGCTCACCAAGTCCAAGTAAGTAAAGAATCTCTGTGTTTGAAGGTGCTGCTGAGATGATGCGCATATTAATCAAGTGTAAATAACATGAGCCTGCCCAGATTCACAACCAGATGTCGCGTCATCTGAGAGACGCATTAGTAATAAGGAATTTTCGCGTTGCTTCAATTCCTTATCTCCATGAGCCCGCCCAGATTCGAACTGGGGACCTTCTCGATTTTGAATTGTTTTATTCGTCAACGAGACGTCATAACCGCTAGACCACGGGCTCGGTTGGTTGCAAGGAAATAAATCCTCACACTGTCAAACACTGCGCGCAGACAACGAGCACGCAGGGCTCAATGATTGCAAAGCACACGCGAATCTCAACACCTTCAAAAATTGCGCAGGCATTGAATCCGCAGGGCTCAACAAGTCAAAAACAATTCTGTGACTTTAAAAGGCTTGTGGCAAAAAACTTATATAGTCTACTAAGAAGAAGAAGCTCATGCCCTCTACAAATCATTCTTGGTATGTTGCATTTGCACTCGTGCTTATACTGGTAGTAGTGTCTTTTTTGATTGTCAAGCCATTTATTACAGCATTGTTAGGCGCTATTGTGCTTGCGTATATTTTTTATCCTGTGTTTGAGTGGCTTATCCCTAAAGTAAAATTTCGCAGTCTTGCAGCAGTTATTACAACAATTATTGCTCTTTTTTTGATCACTACACCCCTTGCATTTGTGCTCAATACAGCAACTGCCGAGGCACACTTTTTTTACATGAATATCAAACAGCGTTTGACAATTGATAGCTTGATTAATGTTGACTGCCCTCGTGAGAGCACGAGCTTTTTCTGCAGTCTTGTTAATAGGGTAAATGAATTAAGCGGTCAGGAGGATATTCAATCTAAGATTAAAGAAATGCTTTCAAATGCAATCACCTGGCTTGCCAAAGCAACTTCTGAGTTTGTGCTAACACTTCCTAGAATTATGCTTAATTTTGTGATTATGCTGTTTACCTTGTTTTACTTATTTTTAGATGGCAAAACTATTGCAGATAGATTGTATCGTGCGCTTCCATTCAAAGCACAGCATCAAAAAGCTATTCAGCGCCAATTAAGCGAAGTTATTTACGCAACAGTATATGGATCAATTATTATTGCTGTGCTTCAAGGTGTTCTTGCAGGAATTGGTTTTTGGGTATTTGGCATTGGAAGTCCTGTTGTGTGGGCAATGGTAACCACTGTGCTCGCGTTTATTCCATTTGTTGGAGCATGGCTTGTTTGGTTTCCTGCTGGTGTGCTGCGTTTGATTGAAGGATATGACGCAGCAAATTCACATGTTCTGTGGAGTGGTATTTTACTGCTTGTGTATGGAGTAATTATTATTAGCGGTATTGATAATTTGTTAAAACCTAAAATAATTGGTGAACGCGCACGAGTACATCCTGTTCTTATCATGATTGGTGCGCTCGGAGGTTTACTTGTGCTTGGTCCTGTTGGTTTTGTAGTCGGCCCTGTTGCTCTTGCTCTCGCAAAGACATTGTTTGAAATCTATGAAAAAGAACAAAGCACGGTGACAACAGAATGAAACTTGTTGTGCAGGACATGAATATTGCAACCGGGGGGACTCCAGTAGTGATTTTAAGCAAGCATGACGCACATACTTTAGACTTACATCCCTTAGACAGATTAATGGTTAGTTTTTCAGGTCGTTCAACAACCGCAGTGCTTGATATTGCTGAAAAAGAAGGAATGGTTAATCATGGCAGGATTGGTTTGTTTGAAGAAGTGCTAAAAATATTGCACGTTAAATCTGGAGAATATATTGAAGTAAGTCTTGCACCTAAACCAAACAGTGTTTTATACATTCGTCAAAAATTAGATGGTAAAACACTTGCATATCCTGAACTGAAAAGCATCATGCAAGATGTTGTGCACGACAAACTTTCCGAGATTGAGATAGCAAGCTATGTTACTGCAAACTACACGCGAGGCATGAGCTTGCAAGAAATACGCGATTTAACTCATGCAATGACTGATACTGGCAAAAGTATAAATTTCCACAAAAAAAAACTTGTAGACTTACACTGTATTGGCGGAGTGCCTGGCAACCGCACGACATTGATTGTTGTGCCAATCCTTGTTGCTGCAGGCTTATTTGTTCCTAAGACTGCAAGTAGAGCAATCACCTCTCCTGCAGGTACAGCAGATACAATGGAAGTTCTTGCTCCAGTATCTTTTTCTCAGAAAAAATTGCAGCACATACTAAACAAATCAGGTGGTTTTATTGTATGGGGCGGTGCAATGAATCTTGCGCCAGCTGATGAAAAAATTATTAGAGTAGAATATCCATTAAGTATTGACGCTGAAGGCCAGATGTTGGCATCTATCATGGCAAAAAAAACAAGTGTTGGCGCAACTCATGTTCTTATTGATATTCCAGTAGGCAATGGATCAAAAGTGCCTGATTTTGCCAATGCGTCGCGTTTAAAGTCTTTGTTCACTACATTAGGTTCTCAACTTGGCATGAAAGTTAAGGTTATGCTAAGTGATGGCTCTGAGCCCATAGGCAATGGTATTGGCCCATGTCTTGAGGCAAAAGATTGCCTGCAAGTGCTTGAAGGTGAAGAAACCCCAAATGATTTACGAGGAAAGAGTTTAGAAATGGCTGCAAGCTTGCTTGAGTTTACAGGAACAGCAAAAACAGGCAAAGGCAGGTTGTTGGCTGAGCGTTTATTAAACTCTGGAAAAGCATGGGAGGCTATGCAAAAAATAATTCAAGCTCAAAGAGGCAAGCATCCAACACATACGCGAATTCTTCAATCTCGTTTTTCTGGTGATGTAATAGCAGCCAGGTCTGGAACAATAAGTCATGTTGAAAACAGTGCAATTACAAAAGTTGCACGCCTAGCTGGAGCACCAGTTGACAAAAAAGCTGGCGTGTACTTGCATTCTCATAAAGGAAACATAATTCGTCGTGGTGACACACTTCTCACAGTATATTCTGAAAGTGAAGAAAAGCTTGCATTTGCAAAAGAGTTTTTAAAAACAACAAAGTGTATGCTGATTAAGTGAAGAACCCAATCGCGGCAAGAAAAAGGGTATCTGCAACAGGCGAAATTCATAAGCGAAACATTTAATTACTAACTAATATGAGTCTTATTCATGTTAGGTCAAGAAGGAATAATGCATGTAGGTGCACACCTGGGCTATTTTTCAGGACTTACAATGCTTGTGCCTATTCTTTCAAAAGCTTGGGAAACACAAATAAAACCTTGGATTCTTGCACCTGGTGGATTTGTAGTTGCTGCAGGACTTGTTATACTAAGTGTTGTTATTCTTGCATGGATGGTTGGAAGTTTTAGCAAATTGCTCAAAAGTTTAGGCTGGATGATGATTATTCCTGGAGTGCTTGCGCTTGTGTTCGCAGTAAGTTCTTCTGCACAAGTGTATTCTTGGGCAAATCAAGAGATTACAGGTTTTTCTGTAGCCCAGCCAACAATTGAGTGGTTGGTTGAGCATTCAGTACCTAAAGCAGGCTATCTTGGAGGAGTGTATATTCTTATTGGTTTTAGCATGCTGTTTGTCGGCAGAGTATTAAGCAGGGTTGCTGATTTTATTTGAGAGAAAAGTACAGCGAGATTTTCGTTTTAAATTATCTGTACTCACTGACAAAAATATTGATACAATAGCTATCAGTTCGCAATAGTAAATGACACAGCAATGTCTGAAAAGTTGTGTCATTTTCTATAGAAAAAGATTTCAAAACTTTTATTGAACTAGAACCGCATTAATAGTGCCATCTTGTCCTGGTCTGCTTGTGATTTTTGCCATGCCTGCATCTGTTTCTATGAGTGCGCCTTTTGTCATGATGTTTCGCCTGACAAAGTGTCTGCTTGCAGTGTTTTCCTTGACTGTTTTAATTTTTGACTGAGAATAAATTTTTGTTGCAGGATTAAACACATTTGCAACATCGCAAACAAGCAACCGGTTTTTTCTGCCAGCCATTTTTGTTCTTATGGCAACAATATTGCGTGCACCAACTTTAGTGTGCGCTGGCTCTCTGCCCATCTCAAACTTTCTTTTGCCGCGTGCTGGGTGATACATGCCTCCTGAGGGAGTTTTTCCCACTCTGCTTCGTTGACAAATAACCATAATCTGTTTGTTTGAGAGGGGGTTTATAAGCTTTGTGCGGAAAAAATAAAATTTGTTCAAACCATGGACTGGCAGGGATTCCTCCGAAGGCAAAAGCCGAGGAGGTGTTCCAAACGAAGTGAAGACATCTTTGAGGCATCAGCCGAGCAAGCGCAGGCCACACGGTTTGAGCAATACTTTTATAATGTTTTCTTCTTATGTGCTAATCATGGGAGTTCTCCTCTTTGGTATCGTTTTGCTAACGCTGGCAATTTTGTTTTTGACAGAGAGGGAGGCAGCTCCTGACAGATTAAAAGACACAACTGTGTTCTTTATTTTTCTTGGCATGAGCATTCCTCTTATCGTTAGTAGCATTGAGCACCTTGTGACAAATCCTGAATTAAACAATATAGCAATCATTGGAGGGGTGCTGTTTATTGAGGGTGTTCTTCTGCGTGTTATTGCTCGTCGTACTCTTGGCAAATTTTTTACGTATGAAGTTGCAGTGAAAAAGCATCATCACTTAGTAACTTTAGGAGTTTACAGATACCTGCGTCATCCTCTCTATACTGGAATTTTGTTGCTCTGGTTTGGCGCAATGCTACTGCTTCAAAGCAAAATCGGGCTCTTTTTAGTGATGCTTATTCTTGTTCCAGCGTTGTGGCATCGGATGAAGAAGGAAGAAGCATACTTGATCAAGATTTTTGGAAAACGCTACTTGCAGTATATGCAAACGACAAAACGGATTATTCCTTTTGTATACTAAACTACAAATGGACTGGCCGGCAGACTCACTTTGTTCGTAGTCGTCCATTCCTTGTTCGCTACGCTCACAATTGACTGGCCGGGATTCCTCCGAAGGCAAAAGCCGAGGAGGTGTGGGAAATCCGCAGATTGACCGCATTTTCAAATCCCGTTTGTATTATGGACTGGCCGGGATTTGCACCCGGAGTCTCCCGCAAGCCAAGCGGGCGCGATGCTGTTTCGCCACCAGCCCTTAATGATAGAGTTCTTTGTTGATGTTTAAAAAACTATCCCGAAGAATTTTTACTCTAAAAGCACTAAATTCTCCTTCACCCATTTCATCAGTCTGTGCACTCCTTCTTCTATGCTTACTTTAGGCTCCCAGTTGAGTAGTTTTTTTGCTTTGCTAATGTCTGCCCAGCTTACAGGCACATCTCCAGGCTGCATTGGCAAGTAATTTTTTACAGCAATTTTGCCCAGCTCTTTTTCAATGAGTGAGATAAAATAATTAAGCTCTATTGTTTTATTATTTCCCAGATTAATAATTTCATACTCAAAAGGTGTGTTGAGTGCTGCGATAATGCCTTGCACAACATCTCCCACATAAGTCCAGTCCCGCTTCATGTTGCCATTATTGTATACATCAATAGGCTGGTCTGCGAGAATTGCTTTGGTGAACTTCAATGCAGCAAGATCTGGTCTGTTGAATTCTCCATAAACAGAAAAAAAGCGCAAACAAGTGCATTTCAAACCATACAGATGATGGTACGCAAAAGCTTGAAGCTCATTTGTGCGTTTTGTTTCACCATAAATACTCATTGGCGTGTTAACAGAATCATCTTCAGAAAAAGGCATTTTTGTGTTCATACCATAAACCGAGCTTGAGCTCGCAAGCACAATCTGTGGCACATTGTAGTGTTTGCAACACTCAAGCATGACTAATGTGCCTAGGCTATTGCTTTGCAGATATGCATATGGATTTGTGAGGCTATAACGCACTCCTGCTTGCGCTCCTAAGTGGCAGACTTTATCAAAGTTTTCTTGTGCAAATAATTGCTTCATTGCCTCAAGGTCTGAAAAGTCTTGCCGCACAACTTTCGCGCCAGCCAATTGCGCAACTCGCGCTTCTTTGATTTTTGGGTTGTAATAATCATTGAAGTTATCAACAATAACCACCTCACGACCTTGCTCAAGAAGTGCCTTACTGGTGTGAAATCCAATAAACCCAGCACCACCGGTTACTAAGATTTTCATAATTCTTTCCTAAGTCTTCCCTTTTTATGGGTTGTGAATGAAGAAATTAGTTTGCCTTTTTCATCAGGCAACCTTATTCAAATTAGCAAGTTTAGATAAGTATTTATTCTCAAGGATTATTCAGGCGTTATGACTACAAAAGCAGTTATTTTTGATTTTGATGGTATTATCGTGGATTCTGAACGTGTGAAATTCAAGAGACTTAGCCTTCTTTTGAAGACCTATAACGTAATTTTAAAAAAAAATGATTTTAGAGCAATGATCGGAAAAAAAACAGGTGCATTTCTCAAACAAAAATTCAGCAGTTCTCTTTCCTCTAAGGAGATGGCTGCAATTTCTCGTGCGCGAAGAAAAGATCAAACTAAAAACATTCGTTTATACTCAAGACCAATCACAGGAGTAAAAAGATTTATTGGATTTCTGCACCAAAAAAAACTGCTAATATGCATTGCAACAGGAACAAAACGCAGTATAGTGAAAAAAACCCTTCAGATAATTCAACTTCAAAAATATTTTGGTGCAATTGTTACAGGTCTGTTATCCCGAAACTGGTTAACATCCCGAAACTGGTTTACTGGTTAAATCATTCCATACTTTTTGTGGCGTTTGGTAATTCAAGCTCATGTGCGGTCGCTGTTCGTTGTAGTGCCGCACATAGTC
>Ga0209514_10004572_pt1 | contig 18478 bp, 17 predicted proteins | sample Subgrocontami58m_FD_187452 | JGI IMG/M metagenome (GOLD analysis project Ga0209514, IMG submission 187452) | Subsurface groundwater microbial communities from S. Glens Falls, New York, USA - GMW37 contaminated, 5.8 m (SPAdes) (version 3) | ecosystem: Environmental > Aquatic > Deep subsurface >...
GCCGGGCTTGGGCGTGCGCCAGTGTCGGAGCCATCAACGCGGGTGCTGCCTTCAGTAAGTCGCGGCGCCGCATACCATATCCTCCCAATTACCGTTGCTTTGCCTTCGCCGGATTGCTTGTCGTACCGGCCGGTTACCCCTCACGCGCGGCCTGACCACCGGACATGCGATGAAACAGGTGGACCGATCGCCGTCCGAGGACGGCATTGATGTCGCTACCGCGCGTTGCCAGTGCGGATCGACCAACCGGGCTTTGTCGCGACTCGGTCGATCCGGGTCCGCGCGCACGCCGCGTTTGGCCGGCGGGGACCGCGCACAAAGGGGTGCGTGACACGTCGGCTTCGCGGGAGCCGTGACAGCTAGGACAATGCCAGTTCCCGGTACCCCCCGGTCGACACCGCGTCGCAGTGCTGGCGGAATGCCGGATGGCCGCCGCTGTAGCGCATCACGCGGCGGACCTGTTTGCCCTCCAGGTTGCGGTTGATACCGGTCATCCAGGAGTCGACCTCGGTAAACAGCAATCCCTCGTTGGTTTCGATCACATGATCGGTCCAGTTCTTCGCCGCCTCCGGTGTCGCGTCCACGCGGGTCAGCCCGCTGTCGCGCGCATGGCGGATCAACGCCGTGACCCAGTCGGACGTGTATTCCACCGCGCGCGGAAAATTTCCGAGGCCGGCATGCGGTCCCATCACCATCATGAAGTTCGGGAACCCATCGACCAGAATGCCCAGCAGCGTCACCGGGCCGTCGGCCCATTTCTCCTTCAGCGACACACCGCCCACGCCTCTGATGTCAATCTGGTCGAACGCCCCGGTGATCGCGTCGAAGCCGGTCGCATAGATGATCATATCGAACTGATAATCGGTATCCGAGGTACGGATGCCCTCTGGCGTGATGCGCTCGATCGGCGTTTCGGTCAGATCGACCAGTTTCACGTTCGGCTGGTTGTAGACCTCGAAATAGCCGCTTTCCAGCGGCACGCGCCGCGTCCCGAACCCGTGCGTCTTGGGGACCAGCTTATCCGCGACTGCCGGATCCTTGACCCGCTCGCGGATCTTCCGCCCCAGCCAGTCGGACATCAGCCTGTTGGCCTCGCGGTCCATCAGTACGTCGCGGAAATTGCCCATCCAGATGCCGAAGCCCGGTTCGCCATAGCGCTGTTCCCAGAACGCCTCGCGTTCCTCCGGCGTGACGTCGAGCGCCGAGCGCGGGTCGGCCGCATGGATGAAGCAGCCGACGGTTTCCTGGCATTTGGCGAAGATATCGGCGTAATTCTTGCGGATTTCCGCCATTTCCTCGGGAGTCACCTTGGAATTGTGCAATGGTGCCGACCATTGGGCGGTGCGCTGAAACACCGTCAAGTGGCCCGCGGTCTTGGCGATTTCCGTGATGGCCTGGATGCCGGTGGCGCCGGTGCCGATCACCGCGACCCGCTTGCCCGCAAAACTGACCGGTTCCTTCGGCCAGTTATGCGTGTGGAAGGACTGGCCCTTGAAGCTCTCGATGCCGGGAATACGGGGAAGAACCGACGCTGACAACACGCCAACCGCGGTGACCAGAAACCGCGCCGTGCACTGGCTGCCATCGTGCAAGGTGACTTTCCAGCAGTTTCTGTCTTCCTGGTAATGCGCCGAAGTGACGGTGGTCCGGAACTGGATATCACGCCGGAGGTCGAACTTGTCGGCCACGTAATTCAGATATCGCTCGGTTTCCGGCTGCGACGCGAAATGCTCGTCCCAGTCCCATTCGTCGAGCAGTTCCTGGGAGAAGGAATAACCATAGGTCCAGCTCTCGGAATCAAACCGCGCGCCCGGGTAGCGGTTCCAGTACCAGGTGCCGCCGACGTTCGATCCCGTCTCGAACACCCGGACGGTCATACCGAGTTCGCGCAAGCGGTAAAGTTGATAGAGGCCGGAAACACCAGCACCAATCACGATCGCATCGAAATCGAGGGCCGTGTTGGTGGCGGGCTGACGCGCCGTTTGCACTGCGACGTTCATGCGTATCTCTCCCCTGATGGGCCATTCGGTTCGTTGGGACGTGCGAACCAATCGATCGTCCCACGCGAGATCGGCGGCCGGAGGCTTCTGGACCGGGGGAGGATAGCCTGGGTCGCCACCGGTCCGCCAGTCACCGCTTCAGCGCAATGCTGGCGGACCAGCGGAAAGGGTAACAGCAAGACAGATGGTCGGTCCGCCGCGCGATAAGCACGTTGGACCGGCTCGGGCGCGGCTGTCGCATCGGGCCGGCACCTCCACCTCTCTGGCCGTTGCGCAAGTCGCGTTCAGAGGAACGCCGACTTGACCTCCTGCGCCAGGAGCCGGATCGCCTCCCGCTCCGCCGCGTGATCGGCCAGGCCCGCGCAATTCGTTTCCAACTGCACGCCCGACAACCCGATGTCGCGTTGCAGGTCTTTCAACTTCCGCACCACCGTATCGGGTGAGCCAATGAACACAGAACCTCGCAGGGTCTCCTCCAGTGTGATTTCAGTCAGGCGCTGCGAGGTTTTCCAGCGGGCGTGGTCAGGCGGAGTGTTTTGCCGACGAGCGGAGTCGGCGAGCAGGCGGCTTTGGTTCTGGAAATGCCGCATCAGCGTTGGCCCGTAGGCCTCCTGGGCCGCTGCATCGGTTTTGGCGACGAAACCGGGGCAACGGAGATAGACGGGTGCCTCCCCTGGGTGTCCCGCGTCGGTCCAGGCTTTGCGGTAGACGTCGATATGCTGCTTGAACATCCGCGCGTCCTCGTGCCGGGCGGACAGGAACAGGCCTTGGCCCGCTTTGCCGGCCGCGGGGAAGGTTTCGACGCTCGCCGCCGCGATGCGGATTTCGGGTGTCGGCTGTTGCACCGGCCGCGGAACGACGGTGACGTCTTGGATGTCGTAAAACTTGCCCTTGTAGGAGAAATTGTCTTCTTGCCAGGCGCGCTGGATGATCTCGAGACACTCGATCTCGCGTTCCTTGCTTTCGGAATACGCGATGTTCAGCGCCTCGTAGGTCTTCACGACGCCGCTACGCCCGACGCCGAAGATCAGCCGGCCCTTGGAGATGTGGTCCACGGTCGCCGCTTCCTCAGCAATACGAAGCGGGTTCGCCAGCGGCAGTACCTGCACGCTGGTTCCGATCCTGATCCGCTCGGTGCGGGCGGCGATCGCGGCACCGAGGACCAGCGGGCTGGCGGCGAGGGCGCGCGCTTTGTCGAAATGCAGCTCCGCGAGCCACATCACGTCCAGGCCGTACTCCTCGCTGGCGTCGACGATGTCGAACCCGGCGGCGAAGCAGTCGGCCTGGCCGCGGCCGGGCAGCACCGGAAACTCGTGATAGATACCCAATTCCATTGAATGGGACCTTCCCCAATATGGTCTTATTGTCGATCGGTTTTGGTCTCCGTCGGTCCGCGCGTCAACCGAGGCGTCAGACCCCTCCCGCGTTCCATGCCTTCCGAGGAGGCACCAAAGCGCTACTGGCGGAGCCTGGCGATCAGCAGTTCAAGGCGTTTTCTGGTGTTAATGTGGCCGGTCTTAGCGGGTTCCTGCATCCGCCGCGGCACCACATCCGGTCTTGTGTACCCATCTCGATCGTGACCCCGTGGCGATCCTCGGTCGCTTCGCGTTTCGCTGACGGATCGAGACCACGTTCCAGGAAGTGCGAGAGCATCTGGGCGTCGAAACGCAGCGGCAGTGGTCGGACCTGGCGGTATTGCGCACAACACCGGCGCTGCTGGGGCAGTGTTCCCTGATCGCATCCTGGGTGCATGCGCTCATGGCGATGCCGGATGCCACGGTTCGGCCCGTTCAGGCGGCTTGGTACAAAAAGTCCGAACCGACCTTCGGTGACGCAGTCGCCACCGTCCGCCGCGTGCTGTGGGCGCCAGGGGGTTTTCGATGGCCCGGCAAGGGCATGAAAGCGTAGAAATTCCCGCCGTTCTGTTACAACGCTTTGTACAGACTCTATGCTGGGCAGCGCGAATTGCGGAAAGTCGAGCTTAGGCCCGGGCGAATCCCAGCCGTTAGCCTGAAAGCGCGACCAGGTGGTTATCCCACCGCAGGCGATCGACCCACCGGCCAGGTAACCGTCTGAGTGGGCCCTGGTGGCTGGCGAGAAATGCGCCTCCCAACCCCGAGGTCAGAATGAAGTCGCCAGCAGATGCCGCAGCGACGCCGCTCCCATCAGGCAATGCGAAACGGGTCCGCACGATGCCGCTCATTGCATCCAGGACCAACGCAACGCCGCCACGTGGGCTGGTAACGGCGATCAAGCGACCATCGGGGCTCGCCGCGGCGCCACCTGTATAGTTGTCCAGCATGCGCCATGTTGCCGCATCGCCATCGACGGTAGCCAGAACCCCACCACGTTCGGCGGCTACCAGGGATGGGTGCTCGTGGGCGGGTCCTTCATACTGCATGGCCACGAATACGGCCCCATTGATGCCGATTGCCAGATGTCGCATTGAAAGTAGCCGTTCCCGATCGCCCAGGCGCTCCAGAGCATGTAGATAGCCGCTGGCAGGATCGATTTTCGCGAGACTGCTGTCGATACGGTCCAGATCGAACCGCACGCGCGGTAGATTGGGGTCGGTCCGGATCCCGCCATTAGCGACCACCAGAAAGGAGCCGTCCGGGGAAAAGCGGATATCATGTGGATCGGTACCGCCGGTGGCGAATTCTCCGACACGTGCGAAATCGGTTCCCACCCGATAGACGCCCACAACGCCGTCGCCGCCGCCGTCAATCTCGGTCGCGTAAAGCAATGACCCGTCGATTGAAAACACACCGTGACCGCTGAACCACCGATCGGTCGCGCGCGTGATGTGTCGGACGATGCGGCCAGTCGTGGCATCGAGAACCAGGGCGAATGTTCCGGGTCGACGTCCGAACACCACGGCGGTTCCGCCATCGGGGGCCACCGCCGCGCCGTGCCCGCGGGCCGGGATGGACTGCTCGAACCTTGGCACACCATCCAACCCGAACGCAGCCGCACGCCAACCTCCGTCGGGATCGGCACAGGCGGACAGGAATGCCGTCTGCTGCGTGGCGGCGGCGGCGGGGCGAGCCAGCATTGCCAGGCCCAATCCCAGTGCTCCGCGTCGTCCCAGCATCGCCATCAGTCGCCGTCCATCGCGTTGAAGCCGGCCGGTATCCCCAGGGCCGGCGCGACCCGCTCCGTCAACAGGCGTCGCTGGTCGCCCAATGCGCGCAACAGGGCTTCGACCGACTGCCGCCCCGCGGGATCGGCAACCGCTGCTTCAAGACCAGGGGCGATCTTCCCGGCGGCGAGGTCAGCGGTCGCGAAACCATCCAGCACGGTGGCGGCAAGACGCGGGTTGGCTACCCGCAGTATTGGGTCAAAACCGGTCCGGTGTAGTTCCGTCACGCCAGCGAGCGCGGCACGGACAAGCGCCAGGGATTGCACACTTCGCCAGGCCTCGGCGCTACGCGGTCGAGCCTCCCGCAGCGACGGACCCAGGGGGCGGGCAATCTGGCGATCCGCAAGGAAATCGATGCCGCCGTGCAGGCTCTTGAACAGGGCAAGCATGCCCTCTCCCGGATCCCGGTAGAAGCGTTTGTCGGCCATGCCTTCCATGGCGCGCGCATGGGGTTGGTTGCCGTCGGTCCAATCCTGCAAAAGTTCCGTGGCAATCGTTGAGAGATTTCGACCGATCGCAGCCAGCAGCGTGCGCCGGAATGTCTCACCGGGAACGAGCAACAGGTCCGCCTGGTCACCGAACAGCAGGCGTTCGGCCGCGGGCAGTCCCTGCACCGGAATGCGACCAATTTGAAAGGCCGCTTGCGTTATACTTGATGGATCGGCGTTGCGCAGCGTTTCCGCCAGATCGCGGGCGATGGTGTTGCGTGGATCAGGAAACAGGGCGATCCGAAAGCCCCTGTCGAAGGCTTCCATCGGCCCGAAGCGCAGATGCCGGATGCGCTGGAAGGCCACCGCCGTCGAGATCCAGCGGACCCGTGCCTCCTCCGCCGACGCAGCGTCGGGCCTATCGGCAACCACGGCAGTCGACGCTGCAAACGCGACCGCCGCCGCTGCGAACGCGGCATGACCTGGCACGATATGGCCGGTAACCGCTCGGCGCACGGCATCAAGCCGAGCGGCATTGCGATCCTGGGCGGCGGCGGCGACTGGAAGTGCAAGCCCGGCAAGCATCAGGTGGCGACGACGGATCATCACAGGCTCTCCAGGAAGGCAAGTAAAGCCGCGCGATCGGCAGGCGACATGCGAGCAACGACATCGCGTGCGCGAGACGCTTCGCCGCCATGCCAAAGAATGGCCTCCAGCAGGGTCCGAGCGCGCCCATCGTGCAGGAGTTGGGTGTGCCCACTCACGGTCTTGGTCCGGCCGATGCCCCACAGGGGCGGGGTGCGCCATTCCACGCCGGTCGCAGCCCCTTCCGGACGGTGATCGGCCAGTCCCTCGCCCATGTCGTGCAGCAGCAGGTCCGTATAGGGCCAGATCCGTTGCGACGCGTGCTCGGGCCGGTCGGGAGGCTGCCCGGTCACGAAGGACGGACGGTGGCAGGCGGCACAACCCGCATCGCGAAACAGGGCACGGCCGTGGTCAGTCTGCGGGTTCTCTGGACCCCGGGTCGGCACGGCCAGGTTCCGGGCATAGAATACGACCAGATCGAGCAACCGATCCGGCACCTCGACTTCCTCCGGTGCATCAGAACCGTCGGGGGCGGATCTGCAGACGGTCTGGGCCGGCGTGCACTCTCCGTAGCCGCCCGGATGCAGACGGGTCGAAAGCCCCATGTCAGCGGCGAAGGCATCGGCGACCTGGTCCGTCATGGTCGGCGCCAATGCCTTCCACCCGAACCGCCCCAGCATCCACGTTCCTGTCTCGCCGCTCCAGACCGTCGCCGCTCGGCCGGAAATTCCGTCTCGGTCGCGATCATCCGGGTCGGCGCCGGCAGTTATTTCGCCCGCCGGAATTGCCTCCAGCAGCCCCAGGCCGATCATGGGCGGTGCAACACGCGGCGAGAGCATAAGACCCGGCAACGGCGGACCGTAGGCCCAATCTTCAATGCGCCAGGCCGGGCGGCGTAACTGCACCGTGTCACCGCCGTAGAGCGTCACGGTCTCCTCGGTCCAGGTCACAGCCACGCGGGCTTCGGCCGGGTGGCCCTGGATCCCGAATGTCTGCAACTGCACCCCGTAGGTCGGATCGCCGATTGCGGGAGCCCGACCGGAGGCCAGCAACGCCCGGTCGGCGTCATCACGGGGCGGAACCGAAAGGCGAACGAGGAGCGACGAGGCCGCTTCACCCGGCTCCGGTGGCCTCCCGCGGCCATCGCGCACATGGCAACTCTGGCAGCCGCGGGCGTTGAACAGGGGGCCAAGTCCGTCGGCACTGTGCGTTGACGACGGCGCCGAGACCCAAAGACGACGAAATACGCCGTCGCCAACCTTGAAGTTCAACTGTCGCTCGAACGACAACGTCGCGGATGACTGAGAGAATGCCGTGACACCGGTGGCATGCAGCGATGTGGCGCCGCCGCCCGGCAGACGCTCCGATGGGTCCGGCGCGTCCTTGGCAGCGATGGCACCGCACAGCATCAGCGCGCCAACGGCGAGGACCGGTGGGCGCAGCATCTCAGTGCCGCTTCACGGCACTTGGCTTATCGAGACTGTCCGAGCCTTCGATCGAGACCTTCAGTCGTAAGGCACCGACGATGCGCTCGATCGTGCGGGTCTGTTGCAGGAGAGCGTCGATTCCGGCCTGGACCGTCGCGTTGCCGGCCTTGTTGCCCTCGCCGATCATCTGGTCATAGGCCTCGATCGTCTCGGCCCGGGTCTTCAGGGCCTGGAATGCGGCGAGCGTCGCGTCGAGCCGAGCGCGCATCTCCCGATCGAGGGCTGGCTGGGCGGCACGGACGAAATCCGACAGCGACGGACCACGCACGACCGTGCCGTCGATACGGCGGTATTCCCCCAGATAGACCGCGCGGATGCCCACGACGTCGTAGAAGTGGCTGTTATGGGTATTGTCGGAGAAACAGTCGTGCTCTTCCTCCGGATCATTCAGGATGAGCCCGAGACGCATCCGTTCGCCTGCGAGTTCCCCATAGGACAGGCTGCCCATGCCCGTCAGCATCGCGGCGAGCCCGGCATCGGTGCCGCGTGGGGTGAGGGCCTTTCGGGCCGCACCGTCCGGCGCCCAGTTGGCAACCATGGTTTCCAACTCGCCGACCAGCATGCCGGTCACCACTGTGAGATACTGACCACGCCGTTCCGTGTGGCCACCGGTCGCCGCATCGCCCCGCGCATAGTCTGTCCAGGGCCGGTTGCCGGCGCCGGGGCCGGTGCCGTTCAGATCCTGGCCCCACAGCAGGAACTCGATGGCATGCCAGCCGACGGTGACATTGGCCTCAACACCGCCGATTTCATGCAACGCGTTGAGTATTTCGGGCGTGATGACTGATACATCGATCGTCTTGCCGGCGTGGGTGATGGTGGTGGAGGCAATGATGTTGGCGGTGAACAATGGGTTCTCGTCGCTCGTATCGCCGTAGCGACTGGTGTCGACGTAGTCGATCAGGCCTTCATCCAATGGCCATCCGTTCACCCGGCCTTCCCACTCATCCACGATCGGATTACCGAAGCGGAAGGCCTCGCTTTGCATGTAGGGCGGGCGCGCGGCGATCCAGGCCTGACGGGCGGCGGCAAGAGATTCCTGGGAGGGATCTGCGACCAGGCGAACTACCGCATCCCGCAGGCGTCGCGCGCCGGACAGGGCATCTCCATACATGGCATGCGCGAGGTCGGCGTAGTTCATCAGCACGGCCCGCTTAGGCGGTGCCGACTGTGCCCATGCGGTGGCAGAGAGCGTGGCCCCGACGACACCACCAACGAAGGACCGGCGCAGTAACATGGCAAGGATTCCTCATTTCGGCACCGCGTATCACCGCAGTGCTGGATAGGTCAGTAAAAGAAGGTCACCGGTTGGGGGCCCAGGCGATGCCCTCGGGCGTGCAAAATGACAGTGTCGAGACGTAACGGGTGCGATCGTAGGCACCCGCGTCGGCTCCCCCTGGTTCGGCGATCACGTGTTGTATTTCGGCGACATAGCGGCCGGACCAGGGTTGCGGCAGCGTGACCCGCCCTTCGGTGTCGGTCCGCAGTTCCTTGATCCAGGCAGGCGGCCCGATCAGCGTGACTGTGGTTCGCGGCAAGGGCTTGCCCATCAGCATCAGGACGAAGGTGCTGCCCCTCGCTTCGGTCGGTACCAATTCCAGATCGAGCGCGGAGCGCGTCTCCGTGCGCCCTTCCCGGGCCAGGAAGATGGTGCGGGTGCGGCCCCCACGTTGGCGGTCGTCACGCGGGGAGAGACCTGCTTCGACGGCACGGGTGTCACCTGCGGGCAGTGGTCCGAACGCAATATGGTCAGGCTGGCGCGTCACCGGAGCGTCGGCACCAACGAGTTTGCGAGACGCAATGGTATCGAGTGCGGCACCTGTCTTCTCGCGCCGGTCATTTTCCGGTTCGCCATAGAAAAGCTGGACCGTGGGACCGGTCCGCTCCAGCCAGACCATATGGGCCGATGCCGGTTGAGCAAGCGCGCATCCGACCAGGAGTGTGCAGAGGGCCAGGCGCTTCATCAGCGGAAAGTCCTTTCGGATGGTGGGTCTGTCGTACCGGTGCGCGGGGGACAGGCCGTTGTCGCGCCCTTCTAGTCGCAAATGCGAGTCGGTTGCAATACTGCCCCGAAATCAGCAACCCCGCCCCAAATCCAGTCTCGCTCCCGGCGACGACGTAACGGTTCCTGCGAACGAACCGGTCCAGCCTCACAGCCGCATCCGGCAATGTGGGTGGACCGGTTCGTTCGATGGTTGGTCACACATCATCGCAGGTTGAACTGAATGGGGATGACAAGGTCCAACGGGTTCCCCTGAGGATCCGGGACCGGCAACGGCTGCGCCCGCGCAATCAAGTCCACCGCCTCCATGTCCAACAGATCGAAACCGGCGCTGCGGTGCAACACGGTCGCGTGGGCAGACCCATCCGGCATCAGGCGGAACCGGACCATCGCCACGCCCTGCCGCCGCTGCGACTGCGCTCCTGCCGGGTAGCGCTTGTGTCTGTTCAGATGAGCCACAAGCCGCGACTGCCAGGACGCAACCTGCTCCGCCGACGGCGCTGCCCGGGCGACCGGCGCCGGCGCCGGTGTCGTCGGCGCGACGGGAGCAGTCGAGACGGGTGCAGGTGCGGGCGGTCGCGGCCGCACGGGTCGCGGTGGCAGCGAGACCTTGGGCGGCGTCGGTGACGGAGCCGCACGTATGGGCGGAGGCGGCTCCGGCGGCGGTGGCTCTGGTGGCGGCACTGGCGGAGGCGGTTCGGGTGGCGGAGGTTCCGGCGGAGGTGGTTCCGGAGGCGGCGGTTCTGGCGGTGGAGGCTCAGGCTCTGGCGGAGGCGTGGGTGCGGGTTCCGGCGGCGCCGGCTCGCGTTGGACCGCCGGTGTGGGCTCGGGTTCCGGAACAGGCGGCTCCGGAGCAGGCTCAGGCTCTGCGGGCGCTTCCGCCATGGGTGCGAGGTCGATCATCACCACCGTCTCCGGCGGTAGGACCGGCGGAATCGACACCCTGCGCAGGACCAGAAATGCTGCCAGATGCAGTGCCAGAACCAGCGCAAACGCGACCGGCCATCGCCAGGTACCGAAACCTCCGGATCGTACAGGCTCCGACACGCCAGCAATCACTTTGCCCGGTCCAACGCGACCAGGGCGACCTTCAGATAGCCAGCAGTCCGCAGGTCATCCATTGTCGCCATCAGGTCGCCATAGCTGACGCCCTTGTCCGCTCTCAGGAAGATGCGCGCGTCCCGATCCCCGGCGCTGGCCCTGTCGAGCGCCGTCGCCAAGCCAACTCGCGGCACCACCGCCTCGCCCAGCGCAAGGCTCAGGTCCAACCGCAAGGTGAGATAGATCGGCTTGTCTGGCTTGGGCTGCGGTGCCGCGGCCGCGGCTGGCAAGTCAACCGCAAGATCAACAGTGGCCAGCGGTGCCGCGACCATGAAAATGATCAGCAGTACCAGGATCACATCGATGAACGGCGTGACGTTGATCTCGTGCGTTTCTGTCAGCTCGTCGTCGAGGTCGATGTCGACTTTCATCGCTCTACTCCGCGGCCGGGCGCAGGCGGATCGGGTGTGCGACGGCAGACGGGGCAGGGGTCTGGTTCCGCAGGTGCGCGCGATCCAGTTCGCGGGCCGCATGTGCCAGAACCAGCGCTGACAGGTCCGACAACTCGGCGCGATATCCCGCCAGGGCGCGGGCGAACGCATTGTAGGTCAGCACGGCTGGTATCGCGGCGGCCAGGCCGAATGCGGTGGCAAGCAAAGCCTCCGCGATTCCCGGTGCCACGACCGCGAGGCTGGTAGTCTTGGAGCGGGAAATCCCGATAAAGCTGTTCATGATTCCCCAAACGGTACCGAACAGACCGACGAATGGGGCGCAGGATCCGATACTGGCCAGCAGTCCTGTCCCGCGGCCCATGCGTCGGACCACGCCATGCTCGATGCGCCGCAATCGGAGCGCGATTCGGTCTTTCACGCCTTCCACAGGAAGCCCGTCGGATCGCAGCACTTCGTCCTCGGCCGCGGTCAGGAGCGCGCGGGCCACCCGAGCGGACGGAGAGCGAGCGAGGGCGGCGAGTCCTTCGTCGGTGCGCGCCAACCGGAGGCTGGCCCCCAGACGACGGCGTGCCAACGTGATCTCGACGCCCTTGGCCAGAAGGATTGTCCAGGTCAGGACCGAAGCGAAGACGAGCAATGCCATGACGGCCTGGACCACGACGTCCGCAGCCAGGAACATGTCCCATGGCGTCGAGGCAAGGTGCGGTACTGCGGCCGGGTCGGGCACGGCCGGCATGTTCGGCGCCCCCGATGCCGTCGGGCCGGCGCTGCTGGTGCCGAACCCGATGGAGGCGAAACCGTCGGGGATTCTGGTGCCATCATGCTCGAACGCGGTCGGGGCTGAACCTGTCCCGATCTGGTCTTGCAGTGTCGGTGAGGCCGGCGCTCGAACGGTCGCCAAAGGCGGTGCGTCACTCACCAGGGGCTGTGGCGGATTGTCGGGCATGTTGTATTCCTGTCGTTGGTGTCTTGCTGGGGTCGCCCGCCAGGGCCGCCTTACGCGCAGCGTCCACACGCTTGCGCGCACGCCGTTTCAGCCACCACATCCGTGGCCCGGTGATCGCGAAGAGCGGCACAGCAAGGCCGCCCAGCACCACCAAAACCCGCCAGGCCGGGCCGAGGCCCAAGCCTTCGTGCAGGTCGTGTATCCAGCGATACAGCCGATCCGCCGGCGCAGCGGCGCGAGAATCCTGAATCGCCAGGACCTTGGTCGCGGCTGCGTCAACCTGGACGGTAAGGCCACCGGTCGCGCCCTCCCCGCCCAGATGAACCATGAAGACGCGTATTGCGTCCCTGGGTCCGGCCGGCAGAATGACTGACCGCACCCGGGCCTGCGGCGCGGCGCTGCTCGCCACGGCCAGGGCTGCGTCAATATTGGGTAACGCCGCAGGGCCGGCGGTGCGTGCCGCCCGCGGGGGACCGCCCCCGGCCTCCAGCCCCAGCAGCCCGCGGGAGGTGCGCGGGAAGGCGAGAACCACGCCGGTCACGGCCAGGACAAGAACAAGGACCATTGACCAGGCACCGACGGCTCCGTGCAGACGACGGTGGAAGCGCGCGCCTTTGGCCCGCACCGCCACTGTGAAGCCGTCCTTCCACTCGCCCTTGCGCGGCCACCAGATCGGCACGCCGGTGATCACCAGCAGGGTCAGACCGATGCCGAACCAGCCGCCGATCGCGCGACCGCTATAGTCCGGCGCGAGAAAGGCCACATGCAATGACCGCAACCAGGACCAGACCGCGGCCGATGCATCCGGTGCGGAGACCGCGAGTGTGGCGGGATCGACTTTCAATCCAACCGGAGGCGAACCCGTGACGGCAATCTGCACCACGGCCGGAAAACCCGGGGCGGCGGCCGGGGTAAATCGCGTCGCTCTTGCCCCCTCTCCGGCGTGGGTAAGGGCGGCGGTGACGATGTCATTCGCGGATTTCGGGGCGCCGACAGCGTAGGGCGGGAACTCCGGCAACAACGGTTCGATTGCCAGGATGGCACCGGTCAGCCCCTGAATGGCGACCGGCAGCGCGACCAGGATCCCCAGCCAACGGTGCAACCACCGCAGCGTCGCCAGGGTCATGGCACCCAAACACAGCACAAAGCGTCAGGCAGCGACGTGGGGGCGACGTGCTGGAGCATATTCAGCCTCGATTATATGATAATGACTCGCACTCGCATCCTCCATATCGCAGCCAGAAGACCTTGCCAAGGGCAGAGCGGGGCGAATTTCGCCGATACGCACCGCACTCGGACACCGTTCCGCGATTGGCCTATCAATGCTGTTCGGTTTTATCGCAGGAGGGATCGATAACGCCGTGCGTCTGCCCGCGCGGCGTCCATACAGGTGCCCGGCAGCGAGCCGCGCGGCCGAGCGAATTCAGGGTTCGTTCAAGGCGAGCGCTTCTCCGCGAAACGGGCTCGGAACCAGCCGTCAAGAAGCGCCTTCTCGAACCGTAACGGATCGCTCCCCATGGAGCGTGTGCCGACATGGGTCATGTAGTTGCTGTCCGTCAGCACGTCCTGCCCTTCCGCCACAATCGTTCCGGCGGACGAGAGGGTGTAGCGCAGTGTGATGCTGGGAGGCAGGATGTCGCTGTAGACTCGCACGTTGAACAGCGCGAAGTGCGACGGCACAAAGCGGCCCGACCGTATGATACTGAGCACTTCGATCGATAACGCCTGGTTCGGGCCCAGATATTTTTCGCCAAGTCGTTGCAGGTGCCGCGCGATCTCCGCCAGACTGTCGGCCTTGACCGGCGTGCTGTACCCGCCTGCCCGATCCGCGTTGGCATAGGTCTCCGGGTTCGCGAACGATACCGAGACGGTCCCGGCTACGACGGGCATCGCGCCCAGGTGACCAATGACCGCGATCACCAGGCCTCTGATTCCCACGCCTCGCAGGACAGAGCGACCGCGTCCCGTCTGAGGCTCCCGGGGGGCCGAGGCTCGGCCGGCCGGAGCGGTCGGACCGTCAGGGCAGGGCGGGCGATGGTCGGCTTTGGTCACAGTCCTGTGATCGAGGTGGCACTTCATCGCCGTTTGACCTCATAGCGTTGCGAATTAGTCGCATTCTTACAAAAAGGCCGCGATGCGCAATGCCAACGCGCCACGGCCGCTTTCGGTGCCCTCGGTTGTATGCGAGTGAGAGGCATTATTAATAAGGAGTCCGGCAATGAAACCCGCCAATCTTCACCCCGCCTTGTCCAACAGCGCGCTCGGCGCCAGCCTCGCGGTCGTGCTCCTGTCAGGAATGGATTTCGGTGCACGGGCGCAAACGCCGGCAGCGACCCCGACCACGCCCCCGGCCGGCACCAACACGTCCGGTCCACTCGTAATGCCAGGGGTCACGGTGCAAGGGACCGCGCCGGACAACACGCTGCGGGGCACAACGGGCTTGTCGCGCATGCCCGGCCCGATCCAGAGCATTCCACAGACGATCGACGTCATCTCCAAGGAAGTGATGCAGCAGCAGGGCGTCACCACGCTGGATCAGGCGTTGCGGATGGTCCCAGGTATCACCTCCTCGGTCGGCGAGGGCGGTGGTGGCGTCCAGGGGGACCAGTTCCGCATTCGCGGCTTCAATGCCCAGAACGACATCTACGTCGACGGATTGCGTGATTTCGGCACTTACCAGCGCGACACATTCACCTATGACGACGTGGAGGTGTTGTTGGGGCCTTCCGGCCTGTTGTTCGGCCCGGGTTCGGTCGGTGGCGTCATCAACGCCAATAGCCGCATGCCGCATCTCGGCAACAGCTATGGTGGAACTGCGACCGCCGGAATGGGCGCGCTCATGCGCGGCACGATTGACCTGAACCAGCAGATCGGGCCGACCAGTGCCATCCGGTTGAACCTGTTGGGGCAGTCCTATACGGGTGTCGTTGGACGCACCGGACAGGATGGCACACGCTGGGGTATCGCACCCTCGTTGGCGCTGGGTCTTGGCACCGACGTCACGTTCACGGTGCAGTACCTGCACTACCAGTATGACCAGGCCACCGATACCGGCGTGCCGGTCTTGACGCGCCCGGCAAGCACCGTCGGACAACCGGCCACGGAATATGGCCTGCCGCGCAGCAATTGGTATGGGACCCGGAATGACCGGGACAAGAACAGCGTCGATCGTGTGACAGCGCGGTTGAAGTACGAGGCAACGGACTGGTTGACCCTGACCAACGACGCGCGGGTTGGCTATCAGAAGCGCGACTTCGCCTACACCATATTGAGCTGCACAGCCGCCTGCCTGACCAATTTCTTCAATGGAACCGGCACACCGACCTACGCGGTCAGCGCCGGCGCCAGCGCCCCCTATAGTCAGACGACCTGGGGCATACAGAACATAGCCGGCGGGCAGGCCCGCTTTGATACCGGCCCCTTGCGTCATGAGGTGAATTTCGGCCTCGACACCTGGTATGAAAGCAACGAGCGTACTGGATTTGAATACAATCCTGCCCGCCCGGGCGGCAATTTCCTCGCACCTAACGACGCCAACAACAGCTATGCGACGAGACGATCGACACTCGCGACAGCTACACGGGAGACCAACACGACAGCGGTCGGAGTGTTCGCGGTTGATCGGGTCTGGTTCACGCCCGAGATATCGATTATCGGCGGCCTGCGCTGGAATCGATTCAACACCGACTACCAGCAGTACGGCCCAACCCCACCAATGACGACCGCAAATGCGAGCACCAGCTTCGTGGATCCGCGCGCCGCGTTGATCTGGGAACCGACGACCAACCAGACCTACTATTTCTCCTATGCCACGTCGGCGACACCGCCCGGGTCCAACTTCGTCACGCTTCCTGGACAGGCAACCGTGAACAACTCGTTGTTTGAGCCTGAGCGCAATACCATCTTCGAGCTCGGAGCGAAGTGGAGCGTACTCGACGAGAAACTTGGTCTGACCGCCACCCTCTATCGAATTCAGAAATCCAACGCAAAGGAGACTGATCCGCTGACAGGGCTCGTCATTGCCTCCGGCGACACGCAACGGAATCAGGGGATCGAGTTGGGCGCCACCGGTCGCGTGACCGATAGGTGGAGCGTCACCGCGCGTTACACCTACATGGATAGCGAGACCACGGATTCGCTCACACTCGCCAACATTGGCAAGCGTGTGCAGTTTGTACCGAAACATGCGATGGCGGTTTGGACGACCTATGATCTGTTCCCCGAGATGCCATATAATATGACGATCGGTGGCGGCATCACCTGGCGCAGCCAGGCCTACCTGAACCCGGCAAACACCCAGGAAGTGCCCGCCAATTTCTCGCTTGATGCGATGATTTCGCACCGGATCAACGACAAACTGACCGTGCAGTTTAATGGATACAACCTGACGGATGCTCGGAACTACAATACCTTGTTTAACAGCCGGGTCGTTCCCTCACCTGGACGCACGGTGACAGCGACGTTGATCGCCGACTTCTAGTCCATAGCCACGCCGCCACGCGGGAGCGTAGCAATCCGCTCCCGTTAGCCCTTACCGGAGCCACAGAGATGCTCGTCCAGATACCGCAGGTGCTTTCCAAGGATGAAGTCGCGTATTGCCGCGGCAGGCTTCAGGACAGCGAGTGGGTCGACGGCAAGGTGACCGCCGGTGACCAATCGGCGAAAGCGAAAATCAACCTGCAAATACCCGAAGCATCCCCAGTCGCGCTCGAACTAGGAGACTTGATTCTGAAGGCGCTTGGCCGCAGTCCTCTATTCGCGACCGCGGCATTGCCATTGCGGGTTTTTCCTCCGTTGTTCAATAGATATGATAAAGGGATGGTGTTCGACATGCACGTCGACAATGCCATTCGTGCGGTCAGCGGTGGCGGCCGCATCCGTACGGACGTGTCCAGCACATTATTTCTTTCCGATCCGGACGAGTATGACGGGGGTGAGCTTGTTGTCGAGGATACCTATGGTGCGCAGACGGTCAAACTTCCGGCTGGTGACATGATCCTGTATCCTGCAACCAGCCTGCACAAAGTCAACGCAGTAACCCGCGGTAGCCGCTGGGCCTCATTCTTTTGGACGCAGTCGATGGTGAAGGACGATGGACAGCGCCGCCTGCTGTTTGAGATGGATATGGCAATCATTCAAACACGCCTCAACCTGGCGGACGATCACCCAGGTGTCCTTGGCATGACAGCATGTTACCATAATCTGCTACGACGGTGGTCGGATTTGTAAATCGCGTTGATGCAATGTCAGTCATATTGTCCGTCACTATTGGTCGATTGCAAGCGAACGAATTTGTCAAAGACGCTGGTCCTGTATGGCTTTACGTGCTCAATGACGCGGCCTACGCCTATATGCGCAAGCATAGCCTGCCGGAGGCCTCGATCGCCCGTCTGGCGGTGTGTCCCGAGACGCGGTTCGCGGATCAGGCGGCGTGAATGGCGCATCTCGAGCGGCTGGGCTTCACCACGTTGACGGTCACGCCCGAGTCCGTTGACCGCTTGGCGGGGCATCGGTTCGCTTCGCGACCCGATCCAGTACAAGTCGCCACCGAGGGCGCATTGTGGGGCAGCGTTCAGGCGCATGAATGTCTCTGCGACGCCGTGATCCCGAGCGATGACACAGGCCAGTTCAACATCGGACGGCACCCGCTCTGCTGGGTGCATGCGGAGCGGCTGGTGCATAAACCCGAAATGATATCGGACGCGAGTGCCGTGATGCTTTCCTCAGTCTTGCAAAGACATGTGACAAACTCGGCATCGCGGTCTGGGATTACCTGGGTAGCAGGCTGAAAGTCGCCGGGCACGCGATCATCGCACCACTTGACCACTATGTCAGAGCGCGCTGCTCCGTCCTGCCTGAATGGCAGGTGCACCGAAAGTCGCGCGGGGCTGCCGAGCGGATCAACCGGCTTGGGGAAACCAAGACGCGCGTGCCCACGGTCTTGCCCCTCTTACGACAAGTCCGCGTAACACTGCGTCGACATTGGAGGATTTCTCTGCTCAGCGACAAGGCTTTGTTACGGCCAATTTTTCGCCGATTCAGAGCCCTGCCGCACATGATGCGTGTGATAAATGCAGGTAGCCCGAGGGATCCGGCGGCGGCCAACATGGAAGCTGCCGCTGAAAGAGCACGCCGTCCAACCGCGACCGGGCCATGACCTCCACGTCGTAACCAAGCCGAGCGCGACCGGAAACCAGCCGCGCCCGTCGGGTCCCCCGGTCGTCAGGTTAGGTCGAACCGATCAGCATTCATCACCTTCGTCCATGCCGCCACGAAATCCCCCACGAACTTCGTTGCCGCATCGTCCTGAGCATAGACCTCGGCCAGGGCCCGCAGCCGCGAGTTCGATCCGAAGACCAGATCAACCCGCGTCGCGGTCCATTTCACCGCGCCGG
>Ga0209514_10004575_pt1 | contig 18475 bp, 14 predicted proteins | sample Subgrocontami58m_FD_187452 | JGI IMG/M metagenome (GOLD analysis project Ga0209514, IMG submission 187452) | Subsurface groundwater microbial communities from S. Glens Falls, New York, USA - GMW37 contaminated, 5.8 m (SPAdes) (version 3) | ecosystem: Environmental > Aquatic > Deep subsurface >...
CGCGCCACAGACTGCCCAACTCCAGTGCAGGAAGGAAGACCAGCGTCGCGATCAGCGCCGCGCTGAAGATCGTCGGTGCGTAGATCAGCGCCGTTGGCCGTTGATGATGCTCCGTGTGCCAACGGCTAAACGGCCGCATGCCGTGCAGCACGAAGCGGTGCAACGCGTACTCGATGACCGTCCAGCTCGCCAGGCCCGCGCACCCGAAGCCTATGATCTCCAGCCGCTGCTCGCGCGGCCCGGCCACCAGCAGGAAAGCCGCCAGCACCGCCACCGCGGCGCCGTACAGCGCGAAGTCCGCCCTGTACGCCGCCTTGCTGTGTTCCAGCGTGATGAGACCCATGCCTTTGCCTGCCTTCTTGCCGGCCGGTGATCGCGGCCGACACAACCTGTCGGTTCTCGGTTCTTGCCGGGCAAACCTGCCAATCGCAGTTGACGCGAAGCTTCCGGTTAAGTTCCCAATACCTCTGAATGGGCGGCGAAATGTGCCGTGCCGGTCGTCTCGAGGATGCTCTTCTTTCGGCCCGTTGCAGCGGGATGCTCGGTCGTTGCGGCGGTCAGCTTCGCGCTGCTCATGCCTGCCTGGCCTGCGTCAGCACCTCGGTTTTCGAGGCGATGCGGTGCATCAGATCGCTCCATGACTTGGCGAACGCCGCGGTGCCTTCGCGCTGGAGCTCGGCGGCAAGCGCAGCGTCGTCGATCCCCTTGCCGGCAAATTCCGCGAGCGCCGCTTCGGCATTGCCGCCATCGAACCGCAGCGCGTCCTTCACTTTCCCGTGATCGGCGAAAGCGAGCAGCGTCTTTTCGGGCATGGTGTTGATGGTATCCGGGGCCGCCAGCGCTTCGACGTATAGAACGTCCGGGGCGGCCGGATCCTTGGTGCCGGTGCTGGCCCACAGCAGGCGTTGCGGTCGCGCGCCGGAAGCGGCCAGTTTCTGCCAGCGCTTCGAGGCCAGCAGATCGCGGTAGGCCTTGTACGTGCGCATGGCAATGGCAATGCCGAGGCGATTGCGGAACTCAACCGGAACCTTGTCCTTGACGGCCACGTCCCACCGGCTGACGAAAATCGACGCCACGGAAGCAACGCTCGGATCGCGTCCGGCGGCGATGCGCCGCTCGATGCCGCGCATATACGCTTCGGCCGCCGCGATGTAGTGCTCGCGCGAGAACAGCAGCGTGACGTTCACCGGCACGCCCGCGAAAATCGTCTCCTCGATCGCAGGTATGCCTGCGACGGTACCCGGGATCTTGATGAAAAGATTGGGGCGTTGCGCGCGCCCATGAAGTTGCGCAGCCGCCTTGATGGTTCCAGCGGTGTCGTCCGCGAGCAAGGGCGACACTTCCAGCGACACCCAGCCGTCCACGCCGCGGGTGGCGTCGTGGCCGGGCCGGAATAGATCGGCGGCCTGGACCAGATCCTCCAGCGCTAGTTCGAAGAACAACGCCTCGCCCGACTTCCCCGCGAGCGCCTTCTCGCGGATGGCGTCGTCGTAGAAATCGCCATTCTCGACGGCGTGATCGAAGATCGTGGGATTGGACGTGAGCCCCGTCACCGCAAACTCCCGGATGTAGCGGCTGAGCGTGCCGCTCGTCAGCAGCGCGCGCGTGATGTTGTCGAGCCAGAGGCTTTGGCCCAGGTCGTGAAGCTGCCGTGTCGCGTTCATGTCGTCTCCTGTTTCCCATCGACGGCCCCGGCGGGCCCGAACAAAGCGGGAAGATCGTAATTGAGCAGATCGCCGATACGCCCGATCGCCAGGTCGGCCGGCGGATAAGCGGAAAAGTTATGCGGGTCGAGCGCGTAATGCCCCTGGCGCGGGAAAACGGTCGTAAGCCGGTTCTGCAGGATTGCTTTCATTGCCGCCAGTATGCGCAGCTTGTCGTCCACCATGACGTAATGGCGGGCCGGGTAGCGCCGCTCGACATCGGCCAGCATCTGTTCCTTGTGGATGTAGATCAGCACCCGGCCTTCGACGGCGGCCCACAGTCCGGAACGCTGGACCTTGCGCGGCTGGAAGACGACGTCGCCATCCGACAGGATGACCGTCAGGCCCCAGGTGCGAAGACGCGCGATGGCGTCGAGCGCACCGGGATACAGGCGATCCGCAAACGGATAGTCCACCAGGAACGAGGACATCAGCAGTAAGCGTGGATCGTTCATGGTTCCGCTCGCCTCTCCGCCCCGGTAGCGCTGCAACGCGCCCAGATAGTCCGCGTAGCCCAGCTCGGTGCGCAGCGCTTCGAATATCGCCCAGTACCGGTCCCGGCTCGCGCTGCCGAATTCCCGCTCGAGATGGTTCCTGAGGTCGTCCTGCACGCGGTCGTTGTCGAGCAGCGTGTTGTCCACGTCGAGCAGGAATACCACGTCGTCTCCGGCCGTCATGCTTGGGCCCGGCCGGGGTTTTGCCAGCTGCCGTCCGCCGCGATGAGCGCGTCTGCCTGTTTCGGCCCCCAGCTATGCCGCCGGTAAGGGTGAACCCGGGGGGGGTGCTTGAAGACCGGGTCGACCACCGCCCAGGCGGCCTCGACCGCGTCCTCACGGGTGAACAGCGCCCCGTTGCCGGCCATGGCATCGCCCAAAAGCCGCTCGTAAGGCGCTTCCTCTCCCGGCCGCTCGTCACACAGGTAGAGTTCGCGCTGGTCGCCGACAAACTCCTTGCCTGCGCGCTTGACGCGGGCGGCGAGGGCCACGGCGGAGTTCGGGGATAGCCGGAAGCGCAGGTAATTGGCCCGGCCGGCTGCCGGCGCCGAGTCGGCGAACAAGCGCTGCGGCGGGGGCTTCAGCTCGACGATCACCTCGGCTGCCGACTCGGCTAGGCACTTGCCCGAGCGCAGGTACCACGGCACCCCCTCCCAGCGCCACGAGTCGATGAAAAGCCGCAGGGCGCAGAACGTCTCGACCTCGGAATGCTTCGCCACGCCCGGCTCCTTGCGGTAGCCGGCGTACTGGCCGCACACCACGTCGCCGGGCTTCACAGGGCGCATTGCCTGGAAAACGTCGGCGGTTTCGCCGTGCACGGCTCCAAAGCCCCTGTAGGTCGGCGGCTCCATGGCAAGCAGCGCGACGATCTGGAACAGGTGGTTCTGGACCACGTCGCGCAGACAGCCGGCGGTTTCGTAGAACGCGCCGCGGCCCTCGACGCCGAAATCCTCGGACAGGGTGATCTGAACGCTGGCCACGTAGTTGCGGTTCCAAATCGGCTCCAGGAACGAATTGGCGAAGCGGAAATAGAGAATATTCATGATCGCCTCCTTCGCGAGGAAGTGATCTATGCGGAAGATCGAGTCTTCTGGAAACACCGAGCGCGCGACGCGGTTGAGGTTCCGCGCCGAGGCCAGGTCGCGTCCGAACGGCTTTTCGACGATGACGCGCGCCTGATCGGCCAGGCCGGCGGCGCCGAGTCCCTTGATGACCGTCGCGAAGAGCGCAGGCGGGATGGCAAGGTAGTGCGCCGGGCGCCGCGAACCGCCGAGCGTTTGTTTGAGCGCCTTGAAGGTGCCCGGGTCGTTGTAGTCTCCGCTCACATACCTGAGCAGGGAGAGCAGACGGCGCAGGGCGGGCGGGTCGTCGATCCTTCCGGATTCTCTTATGCCGTCCGTTGCCCGTTTGCGGACGTGTGCCACGCTGCACTCCGTGGAGGCAACGCCGACCACCGGGACCTTGAGGACGCCCCGCTTTGCCATTGCATAGAGCGCCGGAAAGATCTTCTTGTACGCGAGGTCGCCCGTCACGCCGAACAGCACCAGCGCATCCGATAGTGCCGCGCCGCCTCTGGTCCTGTTCATTTCAGCCTCTTCCCTTCTCGTCATGCCCGCCAAACTGCTTGCGCATCGCAGACAACACCCGATTGGCGAAATCCGCATCGCCGCGCGAGCTGAAACGCTCGTAGAGCGCGGCGCTCAGAACAGGGACAGGCACGGCTTCGTCGATGGCGGCCGCGATCGTCCACCGCCCCTCGCCGGAATCCGACACGCGACCGGCGTAGTCCTTCAGGCCGGGGCTTTCCAGGAGCGAGGCAGCGGTAAGATCCAGCAGCCATGAGCCGATCACGCTGCCTCGGCGCCAGAGTTCGGCGATTTGAGGCAGGTCCAGGTCGTATCGGTAATGCTCCGGGTTGCGCAGCGGCGCCGTTTCGGCATCCGTATCGCGCATGCGCTTGCCGGCGTTGGCGTTGCGCAGGACGTTCAGCCCTTCGGCATAAGCCGCCATGAGGCCATACTCGATGCCGTTGTGGACCATCTTCACGAAATGGCCCGCGCCGGTCGGGCCGCAATGCAGGTATCCGTGCTCGGCGGGAACGGGGGCGCCCTTCCTGCCCGGGGTGCGCGGCGCGGCCTTGACTCCGGGCGCGATGCTCCTGAATATCGGATCCAGGTGTCTGACGATCGGGTCCTCTCCGCCGATCATCAGGCAGTAGCCTCGCTCCAGCCCGAACACCCCGCCGCTGGTGCCGCAATCGACGTAATGGATGCCCCTTCGCTTGAGCGCCTTCGCTCTTTCGAGATCGTCGCGGTAGTAGCTGTTGCCGCCGTCGATGATGATGTCGCCAGCATGCATGCGCGAGGCCAGTTCCTCGACTGTCTTGCCGGTCACGCCGGCGGGAACCATGACCCAGACCGCGCGCGGCTGCGCCAGCTTCGCGACCAGCTCGTCGATCGAGACGGCGCCCCGAACGCCGCGGCCCGCGATCTTCTTCACCGCGGCCGGGTTCACGTCGTAGACGACGCACTTGTGACCGTCCTTTGCCAGGCGCCGCACCAGACTGGCTCCCATACGCCCTAATCCAATCATGCCGAGATGCATCCTGAATCTCCTTCCTTAACCGGGTACGCCGCATATTCTCACTTCGACCGAGTGTTGTCGGCGGTCATCCACTAGCGGTACAGCCGTCCCTGCCTGCTCAACACCATCGATTGTCAGCTTCGTCCCGTCGTCCGCGCCATGCGTTTGCAGCACCGTAATATGGTAGACAGTCTCCCGATACCGGTAGTGCACTTCGAATGATTTCCAGTGCGCGGGCACGCACGGAGAAAAATGCAGTTTGTCCGTCGCAAGCCTCAGGCCAAGGAGTGATTCCAGAATGAACTGGACCATCCAGCCGGCCGAACCCGTGTACCACGTCCAGCCACCGCGGCCGATGTGCGGCGCGAGCGCATAGACATCCGACGCGAGAACGTAAGGCTCCGTCTTGTAGACCGCAATCGAAGCCGCCGAGTTCGCGTGATTCACCGGATCGATCATCGTGAACAGCTTCCACGCGCGCTCGGCGTCGCCCAGCGCCGCGAACGCCATCGCGGCCCAGACAGCCGCATGGGTGTACTGGCCGCCATTCTCGCGCACGCCCCGCAGATACCCCTTGATGTAGCCGGGATTGGGTTCGGACCGGTCGAACGGCGGATCCAGCAACTGGATGAGCGCGCCCTCCGGTCGAACGAGGTGCCTGTCGACCGCGTCCATGGCCTTGCGGGCGCGCTGCGCGTCGCCCGCTCCGGACAGGACCGACCAGCTTTGCGCAATCGAATCGATCCGGCATTCCTCGTTACTCGACGTTCCCAGCGGCGAGCCATCATCGAACCAGCCGCGGCGGTACCAGCCGCCATCCCAACTGCTCTGCTCGATGGCGTTCCGCAGTCGAGCCGCCTCGCTCAAGCAGCGCGCGGCGAAGGACGGGTCATCGTGCCGCTGCGCGAGCTCGCTGAACTGCGTCAGCACGGCGCACAGAAAAAAACCGAGCCAGACGCTTTCGCCCTTGCCGCCGGCGCCGACGAGGTTCATGCCATCGTTCCAGTCGCCCGAGCCCATCAGCGGCAAGCCGTGAGCGCCGAAGCGCAGGCCCCGCTCGATCGCCCGCACACAGTGGTCGTACAGGCCGGCCACCTCTGCCGACCGCCCGGGCAGCTCGTAGCAGGATTCCTCTCCGGCCTTCGGCGCGCGGCCGTCTATGAAATGGACGGGTTCGTCGAGCACGCCGTCGTCGCCCGTGGTCAGCACGTAGCGGCACGTCGCCAACGGCAGCCACAGGTAGTCATCCGAACAATGGGTACGCACGCCGCGCCCCAACGGCGGATGCCACCAGTGCTGGACATCTCCTTCGGGAAACTGGCGCGAAGCACAGCGCAGCAGGTGCTCGCGCACCAACTCCGGCGCGGCATGGACCAGCCCCATCACGTCCTGCAATTGGTCGCGAAAACCGAAGGCGCCGCTCGATTGATAGAACGCGTTGCGCGCCCACAACCGGCACGCCAGGATCTGGTACACGAGCCAGCCGTTGGTCAGCACGTCAAGCGACCGGTCCGGCGTTTTCACCTGCACCGCACCCAAGGTGTGCTGCCAGTACTGCTTCACCCTCGCGAGTGCGTCGTGCGCAGCCGTGGAGCCGCGCGAACGTCGCACCAGGTCACGCGCCGCATCGGCGTTGGATTCGGCGCCGAGACGGAAGACGATCTCGCGCACCTGCCCATCGGCCAACTCGCACGGAACCTGGATGGCGGCGCATGGGTCCAGCGCGGCGCCCACCGCACCGGAAAGCCGAGACTTCGACATCGCGGCCGGATTGCCCAGGGTGCCATTGCGCCCGAGGAACTCGCCACGGTCACCGCAAAAGCTGCACTCCGCAATATCGTCGACATCGAAGAACGCCGTACGCCCCGCGAAGTCCGTGTTGTATGCATTGCGCGCGAACAGCGCGCCGCTGTCGCTATCAAGTCCGGTGATCACGTGCATGCCTGTCTTCGCGCGCTCGTCGCCGAGCACCCATTCCAGGTAGCCGGTGACGGAAAACCGGCGCGGGCGACCGGAGCGATTGTGCAAGGTCAGCATCGCGAACTTGATCGGCGCGTCGATCGCCACGTACACGCACAGCTCGGAGTCGACGCCCGCCTCGCTATGTTCAAAAACGCTGTAGCCGAAGCCATGACGCGTGACGTACGGCGCTGCCCCGCGCCCCGGTACACGAGGCAGCGGCGTGGCCGACCAGAAGCGGCCGCTTTCCTCGTCGCGCAGGTAATACGCCTCGGTGTTCGCATCGCCGACCGGGTCATTCGACCACGGCGTGAGACGGAACTCGTGGGCGTTTTCGCTCCAGGTGTTGGCGCTGCCGTTCTCGGAGATCAGGGTTCCAAAGGACGGATTGGCCAGAATATTCACCCACGGTGCGGGCGTCATCCGACCGGAATCGATGATGATGACGTATTCGCGCCCATCGGGGGTGAACCCGCCCAGCCCGTTCCGGAAGATCAGGTCGCGCTCAGATAGCTCGGTCGCGGCTGGCGATTCGCGGCCACGACTGCGCGGGGCTGGCAGCACTTGGGTCGGGGTCGGACCAGCGCAGACCCTTTCGAACTGCTGTGCCAGCGACCCATCGCCATCGCGGATGACGACGCGTGCAACCGACTGCAGCAGGATGCGGTCCCCAGCGTCGATCTTGTCGGCCGAGCGCACGAAGATTCCTCCGGGCTGGTCGACCTGATCGGCGCTGACGGCTGCAGCGATCAGCTTCCCGATTTGTTCGTCCAGCGGGGGTCCGCGACCGCCGTGGTGCTCGACGAGAACCACCAGATCCACGACCAGTCCGTGCACGCGCCAATACGCGTGGGCCTGTACGAGCCGGTGCAGCAGATCGATATTCGCCGAGTCTGCAATGTTCAACAGGACGATCGGCAAATCGCCGGAGATACCGTAACCCCATAGGCCGGACTGACCCTGGCGATTCCTGGCGAGTATGCCTGGGTCGGCGCGCAGCTTAGCGTTGGCGTAGATGACAGAACCGGCAAGGCGTACATAGAGTTGCGCATCCGTTATCGTGGGATGGAGCCTGCGCATGATCGCCTGGTTGCACATCGGCGCCGCGGCGATGACGCGATCCGCGAGCCCCCTGCCCTGGAACTTCCCGACCAGCCCCACGCACGCGTCGCGCGTCTCGCCGATGCCGCTGATCAGATCGACGGTTGCGGTCTCAGCCGGATCGAGCGCGATGCAACAGCGGATCGCGGCCACCGGATCGAGCACGGGACCTGCGCTCCCCGACAAGGCCGCATTGCCGTGCAATGCCTGCGGATCCGCCGTGCTGCGGCCGCGACCGATGAACCGGAGGCGGTCCGTCTCGTAGGAGACTACTCCCGTCGCCGGCTTATGCGCTGACAACAGGTGAAACATCCATGGCGCCGGCTCGTCGGGGGCACGCGGCCGACGAGTGCACAGGATCGCCTGGCCCTCGTGGACGATCTCGGTTTCGACAAACAGTTTGTTGAACGCCGGGTGTGCCGAGTCCGTGGCAGGCGGTGCGAGCACGATTTCCGCGTAGCTCGTTATCTCGACGATCCTGCGTGCGCCGGAATCATTGGTAATGCGCGTCCGGCGCACTTCGACGTCATCTTCCGGAGAAACAACGATCTCGGTCTGTGCGTCGTAGTCGAGGTCGCGGCGACGAAATTCCGCCCGTCCTTCCGAGAACATGGCCTGATAAGTTTCCACGCGTTTGAGCGTCGGCTGATAGGCAGTGGACCAGAATGCACCGCTCGCCACGTCGCGGAGGTAACAGAAGGTGCCCCAGTTGTCACAGGTTGCGTCTTCGCACCAACGGGTAACGGCGAGGTCTTTCCAGCGGCTGTATCCTCCGCCCGCATTCGTCACCATCACGTGGTATCTGCCATTCGACAGCAACTGCACTTCCGGTATCGGCGAGTTCGGACTGTCGAAAACGCGTAGCGGCGCCTTCCGATTACTGGAGGTCATAGACATGAGGCATTGGATGCCGTTCGTCCCGTGGAGAAGGCCACTGGATCAAGGCGGAGTTTCCAGGAGGGCAAGGGCCCGTCTGCACACGTTGTCGACGCTGAAGCCATATTCGCGCATCACCACTTCGCCGGGGGCCGATGCGCCGAAGCGATCCACCCCGAGCACATCGCCGCGGCTGCCGACATAACGATGCCAGCCCTGCGACGCACCGGCTTCGACCGCGAGCCTGGCGCCGACTGCCGGCGGCAGCACCATGTTGCGGTATTCCAATGGCTGGGCCTCGAACAGTTCCCAGCTCGGCATCGAGACGATGCGCACCCGGACTTTTTTCTCCAGCAGTTTCTGGCGCGCCTCCACGATCAGCGCGACTTCGGAGCCGCTGGCGATGAGGAGCAGATCGGGATTGCCGTTCGGGGCATCGGCCAGGATGTATCCGCCGCGCTGCAGGCCATCGGCAGCGGAGAACCGTGCACGGTCGAGCGTGGGCACGCCTTGCCGCGTCAACACCAGCGCCACCGGCCGGTCGCGCGTTGCCACGGCCGCGCGCCACGCGACGGCCGTCTCGTTTGCATCGCCCGGGCGAATGACGATCAGGCCTGGAATCGCGCGCAGGCTGGCGAGTTGTTCGACCGGCTGATGCGTCGAACCGTCCTCGCCCAGCGCAATGCTGTCGTGGGTGAATACGTAGATCACGTGCAATCCCATCAGGGCGGCGAGGCGGATCGGCGGCCGCATGTAATCGGAAAAGACGAGGAACGTCGCGCCGAACGGCACCATCCCCCCGTGCGCGGCCAGACCGTTCACGATCGAACCCATCGCGTGTTCGCGCACGCCGAAATGCAGATTGCGGCCGGCGTACGACCAGCCGCCGCCGTCGGAACCCTGCTTGTCGACAGCAGCCGTGCTGAACGGCTCGAAGTCTCCGAATCCCTCCAGTGCGCTGTAGGTCGATGGATCCAGGTCGGCCGAACCACCGATCAGCGCCGGCAGGCGCGGCGCGATGGCGTTCATGATCTTGCCCGAGGCGACGCGGGTGGCCATGCCTTTGGCGTCGGCCGGGAATCGGGGAATATCCGCATCCCAGCCGGCAGGCAGTTCGCCGCGCATGAGCTGTTGCAGTTCCCGGGCAGGGTCGGGAAAGGCTTGCGCATACGCGGAGAATTTGTCGTTCCACTCTGCCTCGACCCGCTCGCCTCGCTCGACCGCCTGCAGAAAATGCGCGCGCACCTCCTCCGGAATATAGAACGGCGGCTCCGTCGGCCAGCCCAGATTCGCCTTCGTCAACCGCACCTCTTCAGCGCCCAGCGGCGAACCGTGCGCTTCGAACGTGTCCTGCTTGTGCGGCGAACCATAGCCGAGATGTGTGCGCAGCAGAATCAGGGACGGCCGCTGCGTTTCGGCGCGTGCGCTGCGCAGCGCGCGCTCGATCGCTGCCAGGTCGTTTCCGTCCTCGACCGCTTGCGTATGCCAGCCATACGCCTCGAAGCGGCGCCCGCAATCCTCGGTGAAGGAGATCGCGGTGCCGGCGGAGAGCGTGACGTGATTGTTGCAGTACAGATAGATCAACTTGCCGAGCTGCAAGTGACCGGCGAGCGAGGCCGCTTCCGACGCAATGCCTTCCATCAGGTCGCCGTCGCTGACGATAGCGTAGGTATGATGATCGACGACCTCGAAGCCTGGACGGTTGTAGCGCGCAGCCAGGTGAGCCTCCGCCATTGCCATGCCCACGCCGTTACCGAACCCCTGACCCAGGGGCCCGGTCGTGGTCTCGACACCCGGGGTGAGGCCGCGCTCCGGGTGCCCGGGAGTCATGCTGCCCCATTGACGGAACTGTTTGATCTCCTCCAGCGGCAACGCATAGCCGGTCACGTGGAGCAGGCTGTAGAGAAGCATCGATCCGTGCCCGGCGGAAAGGACAAAACGGTCACGGTCGAACCAGCCGGGATTGGCCGGATGGTGCTTGAGGACGCGCGTCCACAGCACGTAGGCCATGGCCGCGGCGCCCAGCGGCAGCCCCGGATGCCCGCTGTTTGCCTTTTGCACGGCATCGACCGAAAGGAAACGCAGGGTGTTGACGCAAAGCTCGTCCAGGGAAGTCGCAGGCATCGTGGTCGAAGGCTCCGGCCTCATGAGAGTCTTCCTTGGCATTGTTGCGCGCGGCCAACCGTCCAAATGAACATCATTGGAGAATCGGAACGCCCGCGGCCGGAATAGTTCTCCTGCCATTGAAATAGCCGCGCACGGCGACGATCACGATGGGCACCACGCCGAAGACGATGAACACCAGGTCGCCAGGCATGCGGCACCACTCCAGCAGCCGCGCGAGGCCACCTCCCGTGTAGGCGAGGCTTCTGGCGTGCCAATAGCCGTTCTCCAGCACATCGACGAGTTGCAGGACTCCGGCGGGAAACAGACTCATGACGACCATCAGCACAAGACCCCCGTTGAGTCCCCAGAATCCAACCCGCACATATTTTTCCAGTACCCGCCAAAGCGCCTCGTCGACCGTCTGCCGAACGGCGAAGACGACGAGGCCCATACCCATCATGCCGAACACGCCCGCCATCGCTGCATGGCTGTGGTTGATGGTCAGCAGCGTGCCGGTCTCGAAGTAACTGACGATCGGCAGGGTGATGAGGTAACCGAAAATCCCGGCACCGACGAAATTCCAGAAGCCGACCGCCATGAAGAAATAGAAGGTCCATTTATGCGGTACCTCCACCCGCTCACGAGTGCTGTCCGATCCTTGCCGGCATACCCTGACAAAATTCCAGGCGTCGAGCGTGAGAAGCGTGAGCGGTACGACCTCGAATGCGGAGAACAGGGCGCTCACGGCCATGTTGAAGCCGGTCTGGCCGCTCCAATACCAATGATGCCCGGTACCGATAAGCCCTCCGGAGAAATAGAGAGTGGCCTCGAGGTAAATGATGCGCGTTGCCGCAAGACGCGTGACCACACCGATCTGAAGAAAAATGATCGCCACCATGACGGTCACGAAGAACTCGAAGAATCCCTCGGCCCAGAGATGGACGATCCAGAATCGCCAGGTGTCGACCACGGAGAAATGGGTCGTGCCGTCGAAGAACATCGCCGGCAGATAAAAGACCGGGATCGCAATCGCAGCGCACAGGAACAGTACGGCAATCTCGCGGCGCTCGGGATCGCGCAACGCGGGGACAAGTGCGCGAACCAGCAGCGCAAACCAGAACAGCAGTGCGACTGCGAGCAGCATTTGCCAGGCGCGGCCCAGCTCGAGGTATTCCCATCCCTGATCGCCGAACCAGAACCAAAGCTTCGGCAGAAGCTGCAGCATGCCCGCCCATTCGCCCAGCAGGCTGCCGACGACGACAACGACCAATGCCCAGAACAGGATGTGGATGCCCTTTCTCTGCCCGGCGGGGTCGCCTCCGCCGAGCGCTGCGCCGACAAAGAGTGCGCCAGCGACATAGGCGGTGGCGATCCAGAAGATCGCAAGCTGCAAATGCCAGGTGCGCAGGAGGTTGCTGGGGAACCACGCAGAAAGGTCGAAACCATAGAAAGTGCCCGGGTCGGCGCGGTAGTGGGCGACGGCGCTTCCGACCAGGGTTTGGGCCAGAAAGAGGAGCGCGACAATCGCAAAATACTTCAGCGTCGCGCGCTGGCCCGGGGTCACGCTGGCGCTCAGCAGCTTTGGATGCAGGTAACCGGGCCTGGCCTTCCAGCCGAGATAGTCGAACTTCCCGAAAGCAAACAGCACCGCTGCGGTGCCGCCGAGCAGGAAGACAAGGCTCAATGCGCTCCACAGCACCGCGTCCGCGGTCGGCGTGTTGCCTGCCACGGGATCGAAGGGGAAGTTGTTGGTGTACGAATGCGTTGTGCCCGGCCGGGTGGCAACCGACGCCCAGGCGGTCCAAGCGACAAATGCGCTGAGCTGCTTCAGTTCGCCGGGATCGCTGATGGCTCCGACCTTGAGGGCGCCGTTCCTCAGCGGACTGGAAAAGTACTCGTTCCAGACGCTCGTCTGGTGCCGGAACCATTCTTCGTAGGCTGACCCTACGGCCAGCCGCCCCGTTCGAGGATCGTAGCGGTTCTGCTTCAGCTCGGTCCGGACTTCCGCTTCGACAATGGCCCGCTGCGCGGGTGTCAAGCCGTCGGGCGGCCGACCGTAGCGCTGCCGGGCGACACTCGTCGCGGCGTGAAGCGCCAGGGTGTGCAGATACTCGGCCGAGAAATCGGGGCCGAGCAAGGCGCCGTGGCCCCAGATCGTCCCGTTGTCCATCAGACCGTACTTGAGAAATACCTGCTGGCCCTCGCGAACATCTTCGCCGGTGAACAGGACCGACCCCTCAGGGCCCGTGACACTGTCGGGGATGGGCGGCGCATCGTGAAAGACCTTGGCCGTCACCAGAATGAGAACCGAGAAGCCGAGCACCATGGTCAATAAGGTGGCGCGTCGCCACCACGGTGACAACTTCCCGTCGGAGAGGCCCTCAGACAGGGGACCTGCCCCGGCGGCGATTTCATTCGGCATACCAACGGCCAATACGAGAGGCTGAGAGTCCTGCTTCACCATTGCGTGCCGCCGGGGATGTGACTTTGCAGGAGCGACAGGCTAGGCGCAGGTCCCGGTTTCTTCCGTTCGGTAGCGCACTTAGCCTGCCGATCGCGCCCCGGCACGAGGCGACGCCCGCGTCCCGCATCGGCACATCGTCGGCCGCGAGTTCACCTGCCTGTCAGAGCTGGAAGCCGATCCAGAGCACCAGCCCTTCTACGAAGTCGCGCCACAAGCCGGGCGGCCGCGCGTCGTAGAGCACGGCCTCGCGGCGTTCAAATTCGAACCAGGCGGAAAAGCGGGCGATATCGCCGGCGTCATGAAACGCCACCATGAGTTCGTAATTGAGGAACAGGCTGCGGCTATCCAGGTTGGTGGAGCCGGCCAGCACCAGCACATCATCGATCACGGCGGCTTTGGCGTGCAGCATGTGAGGCGCGAACCAGACGCGCACGCCCGCAGCGGCAAGCGCGCGCAGCGAACGATGCCGCGCGAAGTCGGCCAAGCGATGGTTGGACCGTGCGGGCAGCAGCAAATCCACTTTCACGCCCCGCCTTGCCGCCAGACACAGCGCCATCAGCAAGGCTTCGTCGAGCAGGACATAGGGCGAGACGAGCGCCATGCGCGTTCGCGCGCGGTATCCCGCGCTGACGAGCAGCGCGTGCACGGTGTCGTCGGCCTGGTCAGGGCCCGAGGCGATGATCTGCCCCGCGGCCTCGCCCGGTGCGGCGCCGGGGGTGGGCTTCGCGTCCGCCGCCACTGCGACGCCCGACGCCGGTTCGGCCCCCACCGCGAAGACCCAGTCGAGCTGGAACAGATCGGCCGCCTGCCGGGCGAGCGGGCCTTGCAGATCGAAACTCAGATCGCGCCACGCCGCGCAGCCGGGCTGCGCTTCGAAATATTCCGCGGCCAGATTGCGCCCGCCGCACCACAGCCGCTCGGCCGCACGGCCAGCGTCGGCCACCGCGAGCTTGCGATGGTTGCGCAGATTCGTTCGACCATACACATTGAAATGCAGCAGCGGCGCAAACAGTCCGACCCGCACGCCCGCACGCGCGAGCGGCGACAGGTCGGGCCACCCACCCATCATGCGTCCCACCCCGTCGAGCAACAGCCGCACCTGCACCCCGGCCCGTGCCCTGGCGGCCAAGTGCGAGATTACCGACTGGCCGACCGCGTCTCGCCCGAGCATGAAGCTGCACACATCAAGAGTGTGCTGCGCACCGTCGATCAGCTCCAGAAGCGCCCGCAGCGACACCGAGCCATCGGCGTGGACGCACAAGGCCCGGTATGCCGCGGGGCACGGCTGCCCGAGCTCGGCGGCCACCTCGGCCGGCCACGCACTCGCATCGGCGCCGCGTGGCATCGTCGGGGCTCCCGCGCGCGAAACGCCGGTGCGGGCGAGCTTGCGCGTGCCGAACAGCAGGTACAGCGGCAGCGCAGCGTAGGGCAGCAGGAACATGAAGAACACCCAGCCGATCGCGGCGGATGGATGCCGGCGTTGCTGCAGCACGTGCGAGGCCACCACATAGACGAGCACGCCGGTGAGGGTCGACAGACCGTGCAGCGACAGCCAATGCGAAGGCGTCAGGGCTAGCAACATGTGCGGCGCGGCGAAGGGTGGAGCTGCGAGGCAAGAAGACCCAGCGAACTCTCAGGGAGAATTCGCCGGGCCAAAGTGCGCACTCGGAGGAGGAGGGAAGGAAGAAGCCCGCGAGAAACGGGTCGTTCCGCGCCGCGTATGCTCGACGCAGTAACCTGCGTGTCCCATCGCGGAGACGCGCACTCCCGGATCGAATCGATAGCCTATATCTTGCCCAGCAAGAGCAGTATCACGATTATCAACAAAACCAATCCGATGCCGCCGCTGGGGTAGTAACCCCATTGCCTGCTGTGGGGCCATGTCGGAAGCACACCCAACAGCATCAGAACCAGCACGATCAAAAGGATCATTCCGATACTCATGACGCTTCTCCTTGCTTCGCGCCCAGGCTGCCGCGCGCCATAGGTTCTAGTTGCCGAAACGCGCCTTCGCCTCGCTCAAACAAGCCGTTTTCGCGTCGCCGGCAAAGGCATCGCATTTTTCCTTCGCCACGGCGTAATCGGCGCCGCGCTTGTCCGATGCCGCGTCCTTGCGCGCATCGGCGCGCATTTCACGCGCCTTGTTGCGCGCTCCGGCAGACGTGTCTGCGGCTCTTTCGTTCGCGTTGGCGATCTTCATCTGCGCCTTTGCATCGGCCTTGGCGGCGACCGCGGCGGCCTTGGCTTCCTTCACGCAGACGTCCTTGACGTTACCCGCCAGGTCGTCGCATTTTTCCCTGGCTACCGCGTAATCGGCGTCTGCTCTTGCAACACCCACCTTGTAACGGGCGTTCACAGAGGGTTTGTATTTTTCTTCCAGCTCCGCTTTCGCGACCTTCTCTTTGCCGCGGGCGTCGGCCTGGCATATGTCCTTCGCGTTGCCGGAGAAGGAATCGCAGGCTGCCTTCGCGGACTTGTATTCGGCCGCGATGCCGTCCTTGGCCGATTTGTATTCGTCCTTCGACATGGTTTGCGCCATCGCAACGGTGCTGAAAGCCATGCCGATCGCAATCGCAATTGCGTTGATATTGAACCTGTTCACAGTCGCTCCTTGATCTGCCGAATCAGCGGGCGCTGCGAGGGCGGAATCGCCCGCCGCCGCGCCCGAATTCACGTTGCCTCACTTGACGTCAGCGGATTCCTTCAGGCTCTTTTCCCACTCGCTGAGCTGCTTCTCGGCTATATCCTTGGAGATGCCATACGCTTCCTGGATCTTGCCGGAGAGTTTGTCGCGCTTGCCTGCAATGACGTCGAGCTGGTCATCGGTGAGCTTGCCCCACTGCTGCTTGACGTTGCCTTTGAATTGCTTCCAGTTTCCTTCGATGCGATCCCAGTTCATTTCTGTGTCCCTTGAGTCGAGTTGATGGGAAATCGCCACTTCGCGAGCACCGGTTGTTTCCCATGCAAGACATTAGAGCGTTCGCATGTGGTCGTCCGTGCGCCAGCGTACATAGTCACGGCCCAGGCAGTTCACCCACCGGCTTGTGCGCCAACTATGTACGCTGGCGTACGGACGACGGTACGCATACGCCTCAAACTGTCGTATGGGAAACAACGAGCGAACGGACCACAAGGAGATACAAATGATGAAATTCGGCGGAACCGTCAGCGCAGCCTTAGTGACGGGCGTGTTGATTGCGGCACTATCCGGCTGCCAGAAGCAGGAGGGCCCGGCGGAGCACGCCGGCAAGCAAGTCGACAAGGCGATGGAGAAGGCCGGACAGCAGATCGAAAAGGTCGGCGAGAGCATCCAGGACGCGGCAAAGGGCGAAAAGAAGGACCAGAAGTAGTCGGCGCACCGAGCGCCATTGCGACGACCGGAATTAGAAGAAGCGATCCGGTGACGGTGAATCGGATCGCACCGCTTGTGGAAGCGCTGAAAAAGCGTCCATGCTACGATATTTGAATCAAATTACCGAGAGCCTGGGCAGGGCGTTAGCGGAAATGAGTCAGACCACTGCATTCGAGTTAGAGATGGCCGAACTGATCGTCGACGAACTGAACCTGGAGATTACGCCGGAGAGCATCGATCCCGACGCTCCGCTATTCGGCGGCGGGCTCGAACTCGATTCGATCGACGTCCTCGAGATCGCGCTCGCGGTCTCAAAGATCTATGGGTTCAAACTGAGCGCGGACGATACCGACAACCAGCGCATCTTTGCTTCGCTGCGGGCGCTGACTTCGCACATTGAGAAGCATCGCACCAAGTAGCGGGGTGCCGGCCCCACTGCCGCTCATCGGCATGCACGCGATGGGTGACATCGTGGCCTGGAAAAGCGGACAGCCGATTCCAGCGGCCGAGCTCGTCGAAGCCGCTGCCGCGCTGGCAACGGCGCTGCCATCGCGGCGCTACGTGCTCAATCTGTGCCGTGACCGGTACCAGTTCACCGTGGGCCTCGGCGCGGCAATGATCGCGCGGCAGGTCACCTTGCTGCCCCCCGGTCACGGCGAGGCTGCGATGCGCGATATTCGCCGCGACTTCGGCGACTTGTGCTGTCTCGCAGACCACGAGGACATACCCGCAGGCATCGATACCGTGCAGGCCCCGGGCGGGGCCCGCGGCCCGGCCTTGCGCGAGATCCCGGCTTTCCCCGGGGAGCAGCCGGCCGCGATCGTCTTCACTTCGGGCAGCACCGGCCCGCCGACGCCACACGTCAAGTCATGGGGTTCGCTGGTGCGTGGCGCACTCGCGCTCGGGCGGCATCTCGGGTGGACGCCGACATCGCGCCCGAGCATCGTCGGCACGGTTCCAGCGCAGCACATGTTCGGGCTCGAGACCACAGTGATGCTGCCGCTGCAATGGTGCGGCGCCGTGTACACCGGGCGGCCATTGCTCCCTTTCGACATCAAGGCCGCCGTTGATGCCACGCCTGCGCCGCGTTGGCTCATGACAACGCCGCTTCACCTGCATGCCTGCGTGAGCGACGGGATCGATCTTCGCGGCTCGCTGCGGGGCGTCATCTCCTCGACCATGCCGCTCGATGCCGGGCTCGCCCGGTCCGCCGAGGAACTGTGCGGATGTCCGGTTGAGGAAATCTATGGCTGCAGCGAGACCGGCATGATCGCCATGCGGCGCAGCGCGTCCGGCCCGACCTGGACCTTATGCGAGGGCGTGAGCATGGAAACGCGGGACGGCGCGACCCGCGTCGCAGGCGGCCATGTCGAACAGCCGTTCATGCTCGTCGACCGCGTCGAAATTGCGGGCAAGGACTCGTTCCGCTTGCTGGGACGCGCCAACGATCTGATCAAGGTGGCAGGCAAACGCACCTCGCTCGAGGCGCTGAACGCCCGGCTGCGCAAAGTGCCCGGCGTTTCGGACGGCGTGTTCTACGTTCCTTCGATGCCGGAAAATCGCACCGGCCGGCCCGCCGCGTTCGCGGTGGCCCCGGGGAGCACGGCCGCAGCGATCCTCGCGGCGCTGCGCGAGGATCTCGACCCCGTGTTCCTGCCGCGGCCGCTTTATCTGGTCGATGCGCTTCCGCGAACGGCCAACGGCAAGATCACGCTGGACGGACTCGAAGCACTGGCGCGTTCGATGTCCGCGCGGCGGTACTCCGACGATCAACGTGAAGTCGCTGAATCGATGATCGAGTGCCTGAACCTCGAGGTCACGGCAGGTAGAGCCCGCT
>Ga0209514_10004593_pt1 | contig 18420 bp, 21 predicted proteins | sample Subgrocontami58m_FD_187452 | JGI IMG/M metagenome (GOLD analysis project Ga0209514, IMG submission 187452) | Subsurface groundwater microbial communities from S. Glens Falls, New York, USA - GMW37 contaminated, 5.8 m (SPAdes) (version 3) | ecosystem: Environmental > Aquatic > Deep subsurface >...
AGCATTTTTAAAGATTAAGCAATTTGATACTTTGCCAAAAATGTTAGTACCGCTAAAATTAGAGAATTTAAAGGATTTCTATAAAGATTTGGCAAAAAAAATCGGCTTAAGAATAGTTGAAAAATGAAGGATATAAAATTTTCCTAAGTGCCTGATCTTGTCAGTAAGCCGTATTCAGCCATCAGTTCTGCAACAATTCTTACTCTGTCTGGAGGTCTATTAAACCTTGTTGCTACCAGTTGTAAATCGAACTCTTCTAATGGTTTAGCTGGTTGACTGTTTGGTTGAGCATGATGCATGATTTCAGCAACTTCTCGAACGAAACCGAATTTACCATCCAATACTAGCCCTTCTCTCCATGCACGATAGCAGAGTCTGTTGACCTCCGGTTGATCGGCGCTTGGACCTTTAAAAACTTCAACTATAAGTATTTTTTCCCGAGTCTCTACATCAGATTCTCTGTTCATATTTTTCTCCATTAAAAAACCTCCCCGTAGGGAGGTCTCTTCTTGCGGAAATTATTTTAAAAAACTACCGCAAAAGACCCCCCTTCTGGAAGGCAATAATTGCGATAATAATTTGTCCCATTTGCTTTGACATAATAATATTTTACTCTATGTTCTGCTGTCAGTCAACAGCTTTGTGTTTACTCCGATACCGTTTACGCCATTAGCATGAAATCCGTTTTGAAATGGATGGCCGTCGGGTTCAACAAATACATCAGTTTCAACGGGAAATGTTGGTGCAGGCACAGTATAATCAATTCTGTTACCTTCAGCATCAATCCGTCTTAAACCACCCCAACTTCTAAAAACACTAGTTTCTGGTCCAACTTCTACCTTCATTATTTATTTTCCTCCTTGTATTTGTCGTCGGGCAGAGCGCAGAACATTCACGACTGCTCTGTATTGAGCTCTATTGCCACCATTAGCTAGTCCGATTTTTGCCAGATGTATTCTTCTGTCAATTTCGGCTTGAGTTAAAGAGGCTTCTGATCTAGGCTTGAGCGAACCTCCATTTGGAAAACTTGGTTGCTCTGCGGGACCCTCATCGCCGAATATTGCTCTATTTGCTGTTGGATCATGCCACTGTAAATACTCTGTTTTACTCATATTTTTCCATTAAAAAACCTCCCTTGTGGGAGGTCTGATTTCCTTTCTTTTAGATAAAAATTTATCTAAAAAGACCTCCCACAATAGCGGTCCCAAGGACCACCAGAATGAGGAGGCCAAGCAAAATTTCAAATCTTCTTAAATCTAAACTCAAAGTTCTTGACATATTTGTTAATTATAACTTAACATTGCTATGCCTATTTGTCAACTGGCACAATACAACCCATTGCCCGAAGCCTATCTTTAATTCTTTCTTCTTTTTCCGGGTCAATTGTATTTAGGTCTACGCCGGTCCTAAAAAGAACAGTATCTCTTTTTGCATTTTCACCTCGCTGAATAGCTTCTTTAGTTGGTGGAATCCTAGCAGAAGCAATGGCCATAAGGTTAACTCTTCTTTCTGCAAATGGAGCAAGTAATTTCAGCAATGTCCCGGGAGTATCATCTGGGGTACTAAACTGAAGATTGTACAAAGCTATTCTTAAAATCTCTGCCACTAAAAGTTCAGTATCGCCAAACATTTCTTGCAGTTTTCCAGTTGATTTACCATGAAATCTTTGGAGAGCCTCTATATACTCTTTTAATTCTTCTTTATCGGGTAGTTTGCTTCTAAGTTCCTGCAAAGCTTTAATGTTACTGTCTATTATTTCTGATACGTTTTCTGGCTGTCCACTCAATACCTCCGCTATAATTTCTGGAGATTGCCCAACTCCTCGTACGGTGGCAAGAACACCCAATTGGGAATTTGCCGTTGCAGATCTATCTAAATCTTCAAAAGTAATCCCTCGATTTCTTAAAGAAATAGCGGAAGTTAATTGACCAACAAATGTGTGTACTTGATTTTTTTGTACTTTTTGATGATCTCTTAAATCAATTGGAACTAAACGAGTATCAAAATATGTAAATAAATCATTAGCAAGCAATAAAGCTCTATCGGAATTTGGCCCCACACGGCATAACCAGACTTTAGCTCCTGCCCAAGAACTATCAGTCTTTATACCTAGATGTACTGATGCTCCACTTATACCATTTCGATCGAGATCTTCCAAAAGAGAAATAAGTTTACCTTTAGTACTTGCTCCTTCCAGAACTACATAACCGGAAGTTAATTTATCTCTTGCAGATTGAAGTATGTCTCCGGTTGTATCTTCATCTGTTGCAAAAAAAGCAATTCTACTTCTTGCCAATAGGTCCTGAATTGGATCTCCTACTTCACAAATGGTTAAGTTTGCGACATGAAGTCCTCTTCTTAGACCATCCACAACTCTTGTACCGAATTCTCCATGTCCTCCGACAACAACGGTTGGTTCATTTGCGTAATTCCATGATTCTAAAGCCATGGGGATGATTCTAATCTTATTATGGGCTACTGTCAAGCAATCATCTGGGCTGATTGAGTATTTATTACTTTTTTCAGCCCAGTTTTTCTCTCGTAAAGTTTATTGCACGAAGTAAGGTCTTCTTTTCTTGCGAGGCAGGGATAATGGTATTGGAGATCTATTTACTGGACTTTCATTAGAACTAGCAGAAAGCCTTAAGACTAACCGGCCGTATTGCCTAGGACATTCTACGCCTCCAGGTATTGGTAATACACCGTCAGGTTCTTTGCATAAAGTCCAAAGTGTTTGATCCAGTTTAGGACAGGTAACTGTTTTCCCTGCTGCATCGACCTGGACACATGGTGCAATCGGTATCACCCGACCTGCTTTTTGCGCTTGTCTTGCAGCCACAAGTGCTTCTGTAACAGAACTAACTGCTACTGTATTTTCAGCTGTCATATTTTTCACCTCCTTTTTTCCACTAAAAAACCTCCGCTGACGCACCAGTCGGTGCATCATAAAAAAACGGAGGTCACAAAAACCAACCTCCGCTTTAGGCGAAGGTAAAGAAGAACAAAATTGTTCTACTTAGTTTTTGCATAGAGAGTAATTTATCAAAAAATTATGATCTTGTCAAGTGCGGAGCTTTATTGTTATGATGCATTCATGGAAGGCCGCAGTTTAATTTTAGATTGTAATAATAAAATTGGAGAAAAAGTTAAAATCTGCGGTTGGGTGCAGGTCTGCCGTGATCACGGCAAAATTATTTTTTTGGATGTATTGGACAGAAGTGGAATAATTCAAATTGTTTTGGGCAAAGGAGCAGGGAAAGATCTAAGACCACAAGATGTAGTTTGTATTAAAGGTCAGGTTAAGAAAAGGCCTGAAAATTTAATAAACAAAAACCTCCCAACCGGAGAAATAGAAATTTATTCTGAAGAAGTAGAGGTTTTATCAAAAGCCGCAGAGCTGCCTTTTGATATGGGAGGGAAAGATTTAGATTTGCAGCTCCCCACTCTTTTGGATTTTCGCTCTTTAACTTTGCGCCATCCCAAAATAAAGAATATCTTTCAAGTGCAGGCTGCAATTTTGGAAGGGTTTAGAAAAGCTGCTTCTGATCTGGGTTGCACAGAGATTGTAGTCCCAACAATAGTTGCCGGGGCAACAGAGGGGGGAGCAGAGGTTTTTAAGATTGATTATTTTGATCATAAAGCCTATTTATCTCAAAGCCCGCAACTTTACAAACAGATGTTAATTCCTGTATATGAGCGGGTTTTTACCATTGCCAAGGCTTACCGGGCCGAACCTTCTGTGACTACCAGACATTTGGCTGAAAGCACGCAACTGGATATTGAAATTGGCTTTGTGAAGTTTGAGGATTTATTAGACTTTTTGGAAGAGGTAGCAGTTAAGATGTTGAAATTTGCAGAGGATTTTGGGGTTGAACAAATTGCATTTGGTAAAATTCCAAGATTAACCTTAAGAGAAGCGCAAGATTTAATTTTAAAAGAGTTTGGACGGGATAATAGAAAAGAAAAAGATTTAACTCCGCAAGATGAAGTTGATTTATGTAATTGGGCAAAGGAAAAAAATAAAACTGATTTTGTAACAATCACTCATTTTCCAACTTTATCAAAACCCTTTTATACCATGCCTGATCCAAAAAATCCCGAGTATTCCCTAAGTTATGACCTTTTATTCAGAGGGGTAGAAATCATGAGTGGTAGTCAGCGGATAAACGATTATCAGCAGTTAGTTGATTCGATAAAATCAAGAGGTATGGATCCAAAAAATTTCGAGATGTATCTACAGGCCTTTAAATATGGAATGCCTCCTGAAGGAGGGTTTTCATTTGGTTTGGAAAGAATGACTATGCATATGTTAAACCTTTCTAACGTTAGAGAGGCTTCACTTTTCCCAAGGGATATGGAAAGAGTGGATGTTAGATTAAGTAAAAAGTAAAAAGTGAGATACTATTTTTTTTCTGCAGGTTTAATTTTATTGGCTATTGTTGCTGCCATAGCAGTTCCAATTTTAGTTAATTCAACTGAAAATGCGCTTTTGGGTTTACAGATTCCTCAAAATAACGCAGAGGTAGCAGGGGTGCAAAAATATTTAAGCCCTCCGGTTTCAGCCAACTTGCCTGTGCCCGAAATTTCCGCCCGAGGGGTTTTCATCAAAGATTTAACAACGGATACTATACTTTATCAAAGAGATGCCAATATTCCTTTGCCGATAGCTTCCACCACCAAGATTGCCACAGCTTTGGTAGCCAGCGAATATTTTCAGCCCAACACAGCTTTAACAGTAAAAGATGGTGCGGCAGTTTCCGGTGCCAAGGTGGGGTTTTTTAAGGACGAAAGTTTAAGTTTTAGATCCCTTCTTTACGGTATGCTTTTAAACTCCGGTAATGATGCCGCGTATGTCATTGCGGAAAATTATCCCGGAGGAGTGTTGGGTTTTGTGTCTGCCATGAATAAGAAGGTAGCAAAGCTTAATTTGCAAAATACCCATTTTACCAATCCGGCCGGTTTTGACTCTTCTGATCATTTTTCCTCTGCTGCTGATTTGGCGCTGATAACAGAGGAAGCTTTGAAAAACTCACAACTTTCGCGAATCTTTGCCACCAAAGAAACAGAAGTTTTGTCTCTGGACAAGAAATACAAACACAAGCTTTTAAATTTAAATAAATTACTCTCATCTGTCACAGGTGTTTTGGGAATAAAAACCGGTTATACCAGCCTTGCCAAAGAAAATTTAGTGACATTGGTGGAAAGAGACGGACATAGGATTTTGATGGTGGTTTTGGGTTCGGACGATAGATTCGGGGAAACAACATCATTAATAGATTGGGTTTATGCTAATTTCCGCTGGTCTGAAATTCCCGGCTGACAGCAGATGCAAATGCTACAAAATTAGGGCCTTCAAAAACATAGATTGGTTGTAAATAGGGAGTATAATTTTCAGGTAGATAATAACCCAAATATACGGAAGTAATGGACACTTGGGGTTTGGGTGGTTCAAGCATAATTACTCCTTTGCCCTGTTTTAAATCTTCAAAAGCTTCTTCCGCTTTTTTTAAAGGATATGTGGCAAAAGTACTCTCATCAATGGAAAAGAAAGTAAAGTTCAGCGCAAGATAGTTTTCTAAATTATTGGCTGATCCGGAAACTTCGGCATTAACTAAAGATTTGTTAAATTCAGGCGTAAAAATAGTTTTACCGTCTAAATCCCCCGGCCAGAGGGAAATTTGGGAATCAACCACTTTGGCGCGGCCGTTTTTTAACTGATCTTTCAAAACTCCCAGGGAACTTAAGACACTTTTAAAATCCGCTATCAGCTTATCGTCACTGTCAAGAGCGCCGGCAGAAGGGGTAGCTTCTTTTTTGAAGCTAAAATTACCGCTGTCCAGATTGACCTCTAAAGTTTTTTCACCATCTTTGTAAAGATAGTTTATCTCACTCAAAATTTGAGGAGCAGTTTTAATATTGAATTTTTCCGCCAAATCCTGGCTTTTTTGAGAAGACAAAAAAGTGGCATAAGTTTTGGGCAAAAAGAAAACTTTGATTATTTTGTCAAATTTTGGCAATCCTCCTGTTGTTGTGTCCAGAGAATAAGTAAAATTAGAGGATGAAACCGGCCTCTGGGGAAACTCAAGCGTTGGTAAGATCCCGAATTTGGTATCCGGTTGTTCTTCAACAATAGGCAAAGTGGAAAGATACCAGTTTTGCCAGAGCCTGTATCCTATAAAACTAACTATTCCCAGAACCAAAGCTATGGCTGAAAATAAAATAAACTTTTTTGTTAAAATAGCTGTTTGAGTTAATGTCACACATCTATTATACTGCAATCGTATGGAAATAAAGACCAGATTTGCGCCTTCACCCACAGGCTTAATGCATATAGGTGGAGTTAGAACTGCTTTATACGCATACTTGATAGCCAAAAAAGCTAAAGGCGCTTTTTCTTTGCGGATTGAAGATACTGATAGAGAGAGATTTGTAGAGGGAGCGACAGAAGATATTATAAATATACTCAAATGGCTGGGACTGCAATTTGACGGAGAAATAATTTATCAGTCGAAAAGATTGGATGTTTATAAGGAATATGCCCAAAAATTAGTTAGTGAAAAAAAAGCCTATGAAAAAGACGGAGCTTTGTGGTTTAAAGTTAATTTAAGCGGAAAAACTTCAATTGTTGATTTGGTAGGGACAAGAAAAATTGAATTTGAAAATTCCACACAAAAAGATTTTGTAATTTTAAAGTCCGACGGTTATCCGACTTATCACTTGGCACATGTAGTTGACGATCATTTAATGGAGACAAATCCGGTAATAAGAGGTGCGGAGTGGATTTCCTCAATTCCAAAACATGTTCAGCTTTTTGAAGCTTTTGGATGGACAGTACCGCAGTATGCTCATTTACCAATTATCCTGGGTACTGACAAGTCTAAACTTTCCAAAAGACATGGAGCCAAAGCGGCTTCGGAATTTCGTCAGGATGGATTTTTGCCGGAGGCAATTTTAAATTATATGGCATTTTTGGGTTGGACTCCTCCTTCCGGAAAAGAAATATTGACACTTACGGAAATGATTGAAGAATTTGATTTAGGGGATGTCAATTTGGCCAATCCTGTTTTTGACATTACCAAATTGGAATGGATGAATGGAGAATATATTAGAAAATTATCAAATGAGGAACTTTTGAAAAGATTGCAAGATTTTCTGGTAGACCATCCTGCCAAAGAAAAAATCGCTCCCGCAGTGCCTTTAATCAAGAATAGAATCAAAAAGTTATCCGATTTTGTGCCCTTAACTGACTTTTTATGGGAAAAACCTGAATACGATAAATCACAATTTGAAAAATTAAAAATAAAAAATCAAAAAGAAACACTGCAAAAAATACTTGAAAAAATGGAAAGTATGGAAAAGCCATGGCAAGCAGATGTTTTTGAAAAAACATTCAGAGAACTTGCAGAGGAACTTGGGGAAAAAGCAGGGGATTTATTTCAATTAATCCGGGTGGCTGTATCTGGACAGCTGGTTACCCCACCTCTTTTTGAAAGTATTCAGATTTTAGGAGAAGAAGAAACATTAGAGAGAGTTAGTGAAGCGTTGCATAGCTTATAATCGCAAGATTATATCTTGCTTCTTGTAACTTGAAGCAAGTTATAGGTTTGTGATAGAATTGCTTCGTGGAAAGTTCACCCTGGTTAAAATTGATTACAATAGGATTGGTGCTGGCTGCTTTGGCAGTGGGGTATTTTTTAGTTTCCGGCAGATTTACTTCTAATAAAACCGCTAAACAGCAAGTTAAATCGGAAAAACAAGTTCAGGGAGTTGCTCAAACTGCAGTAGAACCATCACCAACTCCTTCCAATGCTTATTCCAGAATAGTGGAAAGAAATAAATCAGGGATACAGGTTTTGCCAAAAACCGGAAACCCCGCAATTTTGATTTCCATTATTTCTCTCTCGGCCATAGCTTCCGGCTGGGGTCTTAAAAAATTTCCTCATTAGTATCTCAAGTTTAAAATTGATATAATTTTCATGAAATATTGCCAGGTCGTCTAACGGTAGGACAACAGGCTCTGAACCTGTTTATCATGGTCCGAATCCATGCCTGGCAGCCAAGTAGGGCACCCCATGTGACCGTGTCCCCTGATTGGGTTGATATGGCTTCCTAAACTCTTGTTTATATCCCAAAGGTTCGAACCGTCCAAAATCTTCTAATTCCTTGATGTTGAGGCTACGGTGAGAACATTTTTATTTCCCCTAGTCAAATAGGACACCTAGCTTGGATAAGTTAACTTAGTAGAGTAGAGCTGATCGTCCTATCGTGAATGTAGAGTTGTCTGTCTAAAGTTCTGACTATCTCTCTTTTATCCTGCAAACTGCCGTTTTGCGTAATATGTTTGGCATACTCAGCCAAATTCACAGGTGTCTTATCAGGATCTATATCCTGCTGAAGCAGTATCTCATCCCTTATCTTCCTATATGATTCCATTCCATGCTTAACTTTTTCTGAGATATTAAAAACTTGGGGGTGAGCCATTTCCATAAAGTTGATATAGCGTAAAATTTCTTTAATTAACCTCTCCTCTGAGACATATGGTTCAGGACAGTTAGGATTTGCTTTCTTGGTGCAGTGATAGTAGATATGATGTTTTGGATCCCTAAATTTTCTAAATCTGTATTTTTCCTCTGCAGTTATCCCTCCTCCGCATGAACCACATCTGAATAACTCTTTGAAATCAAATTTCTTTTCTCCCCACTTAGGCTTTGGACAAGTTATTAGTTGCTTTTGCACTTTATTAAAAGTTTCTTTACTAATTAACGGAGGATATGATCCTTTATACCAGTTTCCACTTTTAACAGGATATTCAAATTCTCCTGTATAAAAAGGGTTCTTAAGCATCAGATAAATCATGCTCAGGTGTATCTCGTTACCTGATCTGGAAGTAAATTTAATATCATCGAGCCATTTTTTGATTGTTCTTCCGCTGGCTTTTTCTTCTGCTACTTTTCTAAACATCTCAGTAATCGTAGCTCCTCTATCCGGATCTACCACAATATCTTTTACTCCGGCAAATGATCTGTTGAAATAACCGATTGGTGGAGGCCCTGGTCTCCACCCCAGCTCGCACTTGGCCCTAATCCCTCTTTTTACATTGATACCTTTCTGATCATTCTCAAGCTTAGCCTGAGAGCAAAGAATCATTAGAAGGAACTTCTCATTAGGATTATTGGTAAATGTCTGTGAGAAGGTTTTAATTTGTAAAAGTTTCTCTTGGTCCATCAGATCTACCAGCATTCCCAAATCCCCGGCATTTCTGCTTAATCTGTCCGGTGCCCAAGTTAAAATTCCATTAAAAATCCCTGTCTTTATATCAGCAATTAATTGGTTAAATACCGGTCTTTGTCCTGATGATTTGGCTGAGTGAGATTCTTGCCTTATCTCTTTTATTAAAATATTGTTTTTCTGAGCCAAATCTTTCATTTCTTTGACTTGGCTATCAATTGACATGGTTTGTCTTTCATCAGATTCCGAAGATTTCCTAGCATACAAACAATACTCAATTATGGGAGTTTGGGTAGGCATTATAGGACTAATTCTATTGGTAGTATCCATTAGTTGTAGGCCTAAGGATGCCGCAAAAAATTATAGAAGTCTAGCCCCAAAAGATATAAATTAACTAAGAGCTTTTTATTATCTATTGAATCTTTTCAGTTATTTCTCAGCAAATTCAGTATAATATTGAATCATGAGAATTCTGGTTGTCGAGGATGAGCATAAAATTGCAAATTCTATAAAATTGGGAGATTAACCAATAGATAATTTATGATGCAATCATTACTTGTCAAAAGTTTATTGATTATTGCTATTCTAGGATTAGTAGGTGCTGGATTGTGGCAGAGCAATATTTTTAAGAGAATATCTCCGTCACAAGATAACTTAGAAACGGCTCATAACCCAGAAAGTACGAATGGGGATGCTACCGAATCATTTATTGAAAGCTTGCGTAAAAGAAACTATAAAGGTGGAGAAATTAAAATAGAGGAAACTCTATCTACTCTATCTAAAGAAGGTAATTACGAAAGTTTTATTATTTCCTACCCCTCTGACAATTTAAAAATCTATGGCAGGATGAATGTTCCAGATGGAGATGGGCCATTCCCGGTTATTATTTTAAATCATGGCTATTTTAATCAGTCATCTTTTCAAAGCGGTGATGGCACACAAACTATGGCAGATATTTTAGCAAGGCAGGGTTATCTTACTCTGGCTTCCGACTATCGAGGGTTTGGAAAATCGGAAAACGATGCCCAAGGATCACGAGGACATAATCCCAATTATGCAATAGACATATTAAATTTAATTGCATCATTAAAAAGTTTGCCTAAAGCTGATGTAAACAAAATTGGTATGTGGGGGCACAGTATGGGAGGAGAAGTTTCTTTAAGAACAGTAGAGGTCACAGATAAAGTTAAAGCATTAGTACTTTGGGCTCCTACCAGTGCTAGAGCTTCAGATAATGCCAACTTTTATGGTGGCAGAAGAAACTCTACTGCTCCATCTAACCCTAACCTAGAAAGTGTCTCTCCTATTAACTATCTAAAATATATCCAAGCTCCCATTAGTTTACACCAAGGTTTGGCAGATACTGAGGTTAAACCTGAATGGTCCAAAAGTTTAAATGACGCATTAAAAAAAGAAGGAAAAAATGTAGAATATTTTGAATACGAAGGACAAGATCATAACTTTAGAAATTTAGGTTGGGATACTATTTCACCAAGAACCGTAGATTTTTTTGATAAATACCTTAAAAAATAATATTGACTTGCTAAATATAATCTACTACTCTGAATAGTAGATGATAAAATTATTTTTCCCTGCAATTATACTGGTATTAATATTTGCTGTCTTAACTATTGCACTACAATTTTCTAATCAGCCCAACTGGGGTGATGGGACTGATGCTTTCTATAAACAATTATTAAGTAGCAATGGAGAATTTGTGGAAAATCCAGGAGAGGCTATTTTTGATAATCAGCCTGTAGAAAGTATCTCGAAACTTAAAACAGAGAGTATTCTAGCTCAAGCTAAGCAATCTAATACCCAAGTATTAGGGTTGCATACTGCACCTGATGGATCTGAAAAATGGATTGAGATAGATTTATCAGATCTTAAACTTTATGCCTGGGAAGGTAACAGAAAGGTTTATGAATTTTCTATCTCAACAGGCAGGCCAGGATATGAAACTCCTACAGGTGAATTTAGAGTATGGGGAAAAGTCAGATCCCAAAGATATAAGGGTGGCACACCTGGGACAAGCACCTATTACAACTTACCAAATGTCCCATATTCCCTATTTTTTGGAGGTGGAAATGTTCCTAACTGGAAAGGATATGCTATTCATGGAGCATATTGGCATAATGACTTTGGTATCAAAAACAGAAGCAGTGGTTGTGTAAATGTAAAGCCTGAAGAAGCAGGACTTCTATATAATTGGGCAGGGCCTACTATGCCTGAAGGAGTAGGAGCTCTTAATTCAACTGCTGACAATCCTGGTGTCAGAGTAGTAATACATGAGTAGTTTATTTATAATTACCACTAATATTTGCCCATAATACTTTTACAGTTTCTTCTTGAGTTAAATGAAGTTCTCTATCTGATTGCCACCATCCATTTGGTTTCCAGGTGGAGTAGATTGACGGACTATTTTGTAACTTAACACCAGAACCCCTAAAAACGCTTCTAAAAGTCTCATAAACCCTGCGTTGATGGTAAGGAGATGTAACTAAAATGAGATTTTTAAAACCCTCTTTTGTAACAATCTCTTTTGTAAAGACAGCATTTTCATAAGTATTATATGCTTTTTCCTCCATAATTACAGCTTCGTTTGGCATCCCAGACTGAGATGCCTCCATCTGCATCACTAAGGCATTTGAGGTTAAACCATCTTTTGCAGCTCCAGAAAGGATAAGTTTAGTAGCATAGCCTTGTTTATAAAGGTCAATTGCATGTTTCATCCGATCACCATCACCACTCACTACAACTATTGCATCTGCCTTTGTTAAAGTATCTGAAGGAGAAAGATATTGACCAAGCAACACATGTGGGACTTTCTGGATATAAGCTATGGCAGAAAATAGAATTAAGGTTATTAGTATAAGAAATAGCTTCTTTTTCATGTCTGTTTTTGTTGACTAATATATAGTTTACTACTACAATATGTAATATGACTAATTCAAGTCAATTCCTGGGTGAACTGGAAAAAGAAATAATGGATGTAGTATGGGGAAATCCCCAAAAGGTAACTGTAAGGCTAGTATACGAACTTCTAAAAAAGAAGAGAAAAATTGCCTATACCACAGCAATGACAATAATGAATCGTTTGGTTGATAAAAAACTGCTTAAGCGTATCCCAGAGGGCAAAGCATATTTCTACCAAGCTGTGTACTCAAAAGATAAATTCTTGACTAAAATGTCTAAGCAAATAATCAAAAACTTTGTTTCAAGCTTTGGTGATGCCGCTATAGCAAGCTTTGTCCAAGAGATTGACAAGATCCCAGTAGATAAAAAGCATAAATTGCTCAAATTATTAAAAGGGGCAAATGTTAAGTAGAATAAGTGCTAACAAGGCATTCTATATTCTTTTTGGATTTTTTGCCCTTGGTGTGTATATTCTTTTTAGTTTGATAAACAAGATTGCTCCTCTGACAGTTAGCCACACCATCTACTATTGCCAAAAGGTCTTATCAAATATTTTATTTACATTACCTCATTCAACACCTTCTATTCTTATGATGGTGCTCGCTTCTATAATCTTAATTGGTTTATTTTTACTACTAATTCAGCTGCTCAAAACTTATCTTTTTATTAGAAAGACAATTAAAAACAAAATAGCCATTCCGAGCAAAGTAAATCGAATTGTCCTTGAACTAGAAATTGTTGACAAGATTGATATTGTTAAAAATAGGTTACTTTTATCTTTCTGCTACGGACTCATTAAACCCCGAATCTGCTTGAGTTTAAATCTAGTTAGAACATTAAGTGAAAAAGAATTAAAAGCTGTATTAATTCATGAAAGTTATCATCTAAAAAGTAAAGACCCCCTAAAAATTCTACTAAGTCAAATTGCTACCTCAATGTTTTTCTTTGTACCAACCTTAAAAGATATTCACAGCTACTATACTCTTTCAAAAGAGGTGGCGGCAGATCAATTGGCTACTGAGTCCAAATCTATTAATGATTTAAAGTCTGCACTGACTAAGGTATTACGCAGTCCCACCCCTGTCCTTAGTAGAGTAGCTTCATTTGCCAACGATAATTTGGAGCAAAGAATTAATGTCTTAACCAAAACTAAAAAGCTGTCACTAAAAATATCGTTTCTTAGGCTAATAATGTCATTTTCTATATTTGTATTAGCCCTTGTAGCTTTAAATATGCCTGTGTATGCAATAGAAAATAACCATGATGATTCCCATTCATATTTTATCTGTCCTTATAGTGGGGAATGTATGCTTTCTTGCACCGAGCAAGGCGTAATGAGTGAAATGCCATTTGGCAAAGATCGAATTTTTACCCCTGCCAATTACTCTCCCAATAATTGACTATTGACAAAGCCATCAGCTTATTACTACACTAAGTAGTAGATACTATGACCGATCCTGATAAGAATTCTTTTTTGACTGAACCTAAAGCAATTTTAATAGGTGCTGTGATTATCTCTATATCAATTTTAATGCATGGTGGAATTATTAAAGTTGGTGGCATAACAACTGCCAGGACAGCTCCAACTCAAGCAGCTCAAGCTCCCGCAGCAGCTCCACAAGCTGCACCCCAACCCCAAGCCGGCCCTGTTGAGCCTTTAAAAGCTGAGGATCATGTCAGAGGTGATAGAAATGCCAGAATATTACTATTTGAATATTCTGATTTAGAATGTCCATTCTGTAAAAGATTTCACCCAACAGCCAAACAGGTTGTTGATGAATACAAAGGTCAAGTGGCTTGGGTTTACAGACACTTTCCTCTAGATCAGATTCATTCCAAAGCAGACAAAGAAGCAGAAGCTGTGGAGTGTGCCAAAGATCAAGGTGGAGAGGATGCATTCTGGAAATTAACAGACAAGATATTTGAGGTTACGCCTTCTAATAATGGATTAAATCTTGATGATTTGCCAAAAATGGCTGGGGAGGTAGGGTTAAACTCAGCTACCCTTAAAACTTGTTTAGATAGTGGTAAATATGCAGCTCATGTAGAAGAAGATTATCAGGGTGGAATAAAAGCCGGTATAACAGGAACCCCTGGAAATATCTTACTTGATACTAAAACTGGTAAAACTAAGTTAATCCCTGGGGCAGTGCCATTTGACCAATTCAAGATAGCCATTGATGATTTATTAAAATCATGAAAAATGAAAAACTATGGATTTTATCTTCTCTCTGCTAATAAACTAGTTTTCAGTGATAGGAAATACATCCTGGGGTTTGTAGGTGTGGCATTTGCCATGTTTTGGCTGCTGCTTTATATTCCAATCAGAACTATTCCAGGCAATGATTTAGCTTTCCAAATAAGTATCTTAACTCCTAAAGATTGGTTTCTGTTTACTATTCTTCCTATTCTGACTGCACTCTCTATAGTAATGAATATCTATATTTTAAAGAATAGAGGATCTGCTCAGGATGGAGTTGCTATGGTAGGGCAAGGAGGCACTGGGTTTTTATCCGGAGTTATTGCTTCAGTTTTTGGTACTGCCACCTGTGCTTCTTGTGTAGCCTCTATTTTTGGTTTTTTAGGATTTGGTGGAGTTTTGTTTCTATTGCAGTACCGAACCTATATTACAACAGGGGCTATTATTCTAATGTTAATATCCCTTTATTTTACTTCCAAAAGAGTATTAAATGCCTGCGAGAGTTGTAGAGTAGGAGGTCACTCAAAAATATGGCACTCAAACTTGATAAATAAAAAGGTTCATATTACAGCTATTCTACTATTGGTAGTAGCAGCTATTTTCTATTTTGGGTCAGTCTCAAAGAACAAAGGAACTTCTCCTTTGGTAAACCAAGCACTGGCAGCAAAGTTTGATTATTTAAGCAAAAATGGCAACTCTTCATGTTCTCAATCATTCCAGACTTCTATCCCTGTTATGCCTGACGACTCTCGTTTACAAGGCTCTTGCTGCTCTCCTATGAATATGCACCGTTATCAGGAGCAAGTTGAGGGTTTAAAAAAGTATAAAGGATCTGCTGAAATTCCCGCTGATCCTTATGATATTGAAGCTGGACTTGCCAAAAAACTACTTTCGTATTATGACTTGCAATTAACTCCAGATGAACAGAAAGAATATGATTACGCTATGCAAAATTCTGATGAAAAAGGACCTTGTTGCTGTAAGTGTTGGAGATGGTATGTTTATGGAGGTTTGGGTAAACTACTTATTAGAGAGAAGGGCTTTACAGGAGAGCAAGTTACTCAAATTTGGAATTTATCGGATGGTTGTGGTGGAGAAGGAGACCATGTAAATCATGATGCATCTTAATACGGAAAAGAAAGTTCTTTTAATTGGATCAATTATCACAGTTCTGTTTGTGGTAGGAACAGTATTTCTTTTATCCCAAGGAGGGGATGCAGATGTCCCAGAGGATCAAATTATTACTCGTAAGGGTCTACATTGGCATCCTAGAGTTACAGTTTCCATAAAAGGAGATAGGCAAGAAATCCCTGCTAATTTGGGATTAGGTGCTGTACATGGCAAAATCCACACCCATGATACAGATAATAAAGAAGGAGTAATACATATGGAGATGAAGGGTTTGGTGGTAAAGGAGGATACTAAGCTGGCTCATTTTTTCCAAACATGGGGTAAAGAATTTAGCTCTAATAAGCTGTTTGACAAAACTAATAGTCCTGATGGAACAGTTAAAATGACTGTAAATGGCCAAGAAAATAAAGATTTTGAAAATTACTTGATGAGAGATGGTGATAAAATAGAGATTAAATATGAGTAACCAAGTAAAAACCATTGCTACCCTAGCTTGTCCTAAATGCCATAAATTGCAAAGTGTTAAAATGCCCACTGATGCATGTCAGCACTTTTACAAATGCAAAGCTTGTGGCTTCACAAAAACTGAGGTGGATGATCTTGGCAAAAAGGATGAAGAGTGGGAAAAGAAACAAGCGGAATGGAAGAAAAAAGAAGAGGAAGACAAAAAGCTTTTAGAAAAACATCGGAAAGAGTACTGTTTGTCAAATAAAGAAGGAATAGAGTATGTTGAAACACTTGAGGCATTAGAAGTAGGACATGAGGTGTATGAAGAAGAAAAGCAAAAATATGATGATAAAGCTTATCAGGTAGCTGTAAATCTAAAAAGATTGAAGGTTCTTGAGGTTGAGAAACTGCTCTCAGAGAAGCTGGAAAAGGAAACCTATGTTAAATTCACGCTTGATAAACCTGATATGGGAAGATTTGTTACGATTCCCTTTAGTGTTTTAGATGCTAATTCAACCCGTAGGCAAAATATAAGCGAGGACACACTTAAAAAGCTCATAAAAAATATATTGGAAGATACCAACTGGAGATTGATGAGTGACGGAATACATTATCGTCTTGGGTATCTCTCCGGAACTCTAAAAGCATATGAACAAGAAGAGGATTTACTTGAACTATCCGGAGCGAAAAAAGAGATAAAACAATTAAAGATTGACCCTGAAAAACGAGCTAAATATATGAGTCACAATATAGTGCAACTGCAAAAAGCGCTCGGAGAGTTTGCTGGTATTGAAGAAACAAGAAAAAGAAGACTTGAAAAAGAACCAGATGGATTTTTCCTGAATGATGGTAAGGGACCATATTCCTGTGGAATCTGCGGACAAGGCGCATATGGAGAAGATATTTGGTGGACTTTAGGTGGGCTATGGTGCAGAAACTGTTGGAGAAATATTAAAGAAAGGGTTATTCCGCGATTAAAACACAGATATGACAAGGATAATACCTACTTTCAGGATTGGCAGATAGAAGACGACTTCGGAGTACACTCTGCAACTCGTGGCAAATTAAAAAGAGAAGGATTATTAAAAGGTAGAGAGTTAAAAAATGAAAAGGGGCAGATTTATTACACTGTTTATTTAGTTTCAGAAAACAAAGAGTTTCTGAAGAAATACCCTAAGCAAAAGTCTAAAATACAAATGAATATTGCCGATAGTAAGGGGAATAAAATTAACCTATGAATAGCGACCAGACAAAAAGTGTAATTGAAGATCCATTGAGTTTCTTTGAACTCAATGATAATTTGCTGGGGATTGTTGGAAAACACTTCAACACTTTTACAGCACCATCAAAAACACGCAAAACTGATATTCTTCTCGCTTTAATTGCTAAAGCTATTCGCAGTCATTCTGCTACTGTTATTTTGTGTAAGTCTGGGTATGGTATGGAGGCGGACAGTATCGTTCGTTCAATGTTTGAGGATTTGGTAAATTTAACCTACATTCTTAATGAGACAAAAAGAGACACGCGGGCAAGGCGATATATTGAACACATCCAAGTACAACAATTCTTCATGCTCGAGTATTCAAAGAATAAAAGAAGGCTTAAGAAAGAGTTTCCGTGGGATATTTACCAAGCAAGGCTGAAAGCAAAGAACCAGTTCTATAAGAGGTATAAGAGGCCAGATAAATATAAATGGTCAGGCTACAGTTTCAAGAAACTTTGTAAGAAGACTGGGTGTAGTTGGGAATACGATGTTTTCTACAACTTAGCCAGTCAACATGCTCATTCACAGCCAATTGTATTGAATCAATTAGTGTCTGCAAAAGTTGATGATGTCACCACTTTTTCTGCTGGTCCACAAACAAAGGGTCAGGAAAACAACTTGATTGGCGCATTTGATATGTTACGCAGAATAATGGAATTGGCAGCCAATTTTTTCGGAAAACAAGAGTTAGTAACAGAACTCGATAGCTTAAAGGAAGAATTGAATAAATGTGTGGCATTGATCAATAAAGAGAAATCACTTGTGAAGTAAGAAGTAATTTTATTGATATATATCAAACTATATCAGTCGGCAGTTGAGCCATTTCCCTTTTATAGTGTCTCATTTGTCTCATTTAGGCTCAGTGTGAGACAATATAGGACAAGAGGCTATAGCGATTGAAAGGGTCTAGACCGTAATGCTCAGCAAATACGGACTATAACCCTAAATGTTCTATTCAACCCACTAAACACCCTGAAATTTCACTAATATTTATGAAAACTGGGTTAAATATTAGAATTTTGAGTTATTCTGCAGTTAAAAGACCCAAAATTGCTAGTTATAATGACCTAACGGTTCTAGACCGTTTCTATCGCAAACATTCTTAAGTGTAGAAGTTCAGATACATATGAGACAGTAAACGATTTTGCCAAGTGATTTTAACAAGATAATTTATAGGTTCCCAAAATTATCCAGAAGAGACTATATTAGTCTCATGACTACATATCAAACAATT
>Ga0209514_10004602_pt1 | contig 18387 bp, 17 predicted proteins | sample Subgrocontami58m_FD_187452 | JGI IMG/M metagenome (GOLD analysis project Ga0209514, IMG submission 187452) | Subsurface groundwater microbial communities from S. Glens Falls, New York, USA - GMW37 contaminated, 5.8 m (SPAdes) (version 3) | ecosystem: Environmental > Aquatic > Deep subsurface >...
TTATGGCCCGTGGCGAGGTTGTCCACCACCGCCACCTCGGCGCCCGCCGCTAACAGGGCATCGACCACGTGGGAGCCGATGAAGCCCGCCCCTCCCGTGACCAATATGCGGGCCATCTAAAGGGCGACTCCTGGGGAAACGACACACAGCATGGCCTCAGCATACTAACGGCGTCAAGCCACGCTATGCTCGCTGTGGCTGTCCTTCAGGCGCAGGCGCTTGCGTCTGAATGTCTGGCGTTGGTGAGGAAAGTGGCGTGATGTCAGGGTTTGTATTGATTCTTGCTTTTTCTTCCATCAGTTGCTGCTCTGTACGATTCCTACTCTCTCTTAGTTCATCGATGTCCAAGAGTTCATCCAACTTCCATATTGGGATAACTCCCGCCATCCCTGAGTTGGAGTAGACAAACCAGCCCTCACCGATTTCAGGGTCGTCGGTTCCCTTTTCCCGCACTGGTTCCTTGGTGTGCAAATGACACCAATCTAACCCTAATAGCCATGGCCCAAAGCAGATGAATTCCAGCGTCCCGTCAGGCTTGTGCTCTCCAACCGCTGGCGCGTGGACAAAGACAGGGGAGCCGCTATATCCTGGCAAGGAGCGAGCTTCCACAAGGAAACTCTCTTGCATGTGGCCCCTTTGGTGGTGCAAAGGCTCTAGGGGCATCATAGCGATGTTTCCAAAGCGGAGGGACGGCGTGTTACGGTGTCTACCATCATGCCCGATGAAACGCCCAACCATAAACACGTCGGCTCCAGGGCCTATCTTGTGTTGTGTAATTCTCTCCTGAGAGAGGAAATCGCTACGAGGCACGAATCGATATTTGAACTTGTCCAGCGGCAGACCTATTGGACATGCTGCAATGTCGTCGCCGTTGGGATGATGAAACCAGTTATTTTGTGTGGTAGGCACAATCTCGAACTTACCCCCGGGTGTGTTTATCCGTATGAAAGTGGCCTTGCCCTCTCGGATTACGTGGCTATTAGTAACTGCATATACGTACCACTTATAATCGAAGACTTTGGATTGTATAGCCACCATCAGGCCACTGCCTCCGACGCGCTCACCACTCTCTGCAGAAGTCTGAGCTGGGTATAAGTAGATCGAGCATTCGAGGAAGCTGTCATCGATACGCGGCATGGGCGCCTCCCATAACCAGTATAAGCTCCAACCCCGTTGTCTGGTGGGGAACACAGGGCCCAGCATACCATCTTCGGGAATCATGAATAAAGCTCGGTTGACACCCACCAATTGCCCCTGTCATACTCCCGCCGCCCTGACCCGCTGCAAAAAGGATGGTGGTTATGGCTATCGACATGGGCCCTCCACCGGCCGGGGGCACTCACGGTGTCGTGGTCATTCACGGCATCGGCGAGCCCGAGCCGGGCGCGACGCTGGCGTCGGTGGTGAACCCCCTCGCCGAGTATCTGCTCGAACGGGGGGCCAGGGTGCGCCAGGCGATGGAGGTGGGGGCCGCGGGCGGCGCCGCCGAGGCGGTCATCGACTTTGCGCCCCCCGCTGGCGCGGGCGGCCAGCCCCAACGCTGGCTGTTCCGCGAGGCCTACTGGGCCCGGGTATTCCAGCCGCCCACGCTGCAAGAGTTCATGAGGTGGGCGGTCCGCCACGCCTTCGGAGGCGGCGGGCTCCACCTGCGGGCAGTCTTGAATGGTCTTTTCGCCGCCCTGAGAGATGCGGGCAACCAGCAGCCCGATCGGGACGACCCCAGCATAGACTACGAGCGCGTCCCGGTGTCGCCCACGGAGCCTCGTGCCCGCGCCTTTGTGAAGCAGGGCTTGGCCCAGGTTGACAGCGCTGGGCGCCCGCTGTGGGTGCTGTTGCCCAGGCGCCGGCAGGCGCCCGGAGGCAAGGCGCTGCAGCCCGTGCAGATCCCCCTGGGCGGCCCGAAAGTTGCCATCGCGTCCTGGGTTACCTTCGCGCTGACCTTAGCGGTGCTTCCCCCGCTGGTGGCCGCCCTGGTGATGGGGTGGTTCCTTTTGCTGCTGCCGCCTGTGCCTGGCATCGCGGGCCTGCAGCGGCGGCTCAGCGCTTCGCTGGACGACTTCTTTCTGAATGGCATGGGCGATGCCAACCGTTTCGTGGAGCACCTGGCCTGGGCTTCCGCCATTCGCAATGTCCTGGAGACAGAGGTGAAGCGACTCCTAGACGACAGCGGGGTCGCGGATGTCACCATCATCGCCCACTCTCTGGGCGCCGTGATCGCCTACGATGCGCTGCAGGAAGAAGGCGGGCTGGGGGCGTTCATCGCGGCCGATCCCGTGCGACGGAAGAAGCGCATCACCTTTGTGAGCCTGGGCGCTGGGCTCAACCGCGGCTGGCGGCTGGCCAAGGATGCGCCCGTGGCTGGCGCCCTCAAGCGCTTCTTGCGCCCGGTAGACCCGACGATCGCGGCCCCGCTGCCGTGGAAGCCAGCCGACCTTGCCTCAGGCTTCAAGTGGGTCTACATCTATGCCAGATATGATCCCGTGTCTGCCGGGCCCCTGGACGCCGAGGTCTGGCATAGCTCCAGGCTTGACCCCAGCCAGCTGAAGCACCGGCGGGTCATCAACCGGGACAGTCCCCTCTCCGACCATAGCGCTTACTGGGAGAACAGGTGGCTGGTGGTCCCGCGCTTGGCGGAGGCCATCAGCGGGGACTATCCCTGGCCCGGCCTGTCCCTCTCCCGCGACCAGGCCGGGTACTGGGTGCGCCGCCAGGTGAAGGGTGCCCTGGCCCTGGTCTGGGCTCGCGGGCTGCTCACTGGCCTGGTGGTCGCCAACCTGGCGTTCATGGCCGGCTTTGACTGGTGGTGGACCCACGTTCGTGATGCCTTCCTGGCGCTGCCCAAGCTTCAGCCTGTCATCGCCTGGTTCGACCAGCCCCTGGGTCTGGGGCTAAACCTCCAGACCCAGGCGCTCTGGCTCCTGGTGGCTGCCCTCACATTGAGCACCGCGCTCGGCCTGTACCGCCTGGCGAGCGAGCTGAGGCAGGTATTCGACGATCTCGCCCGCGCCCAGCGCTTCAATACGTAGGTCAAGAGCCGTGGGAGCCTTGCACAAAAAGGTCATTCTGAGCCCGCCGCAGGCGGACGAAGAATCCGTAACCCTTGATATGTGCGCGGCGTCCATAAGCGAGACCCTTCGCCCGCCTCAGGCGGGCTCAGGGTGACAGTGGTGGGGAGAGGCAGCTGCTATCGTCCGCCTGCTGATGTGTCCTCCCGACTTCTATAGCATCGAATACGAGATCAACCCCTGGATGGACCGGCGCCGGGGGGCGGACCCGGCCCGCGCTCGGGAGCAGTGGGCGCGGCTAAAGCAGGCCCTGACCCAGGACATCGGGGCCACGGTGGAGCTGGCGACGCCTTTGCCGGGCCTGCCCGACATGGTGTTCACGGCCAACGCCGGGTACTGCGAGGGCGGGCTAGCCGTCCTGAGCCGCTTCCGCCACCACGAGCGGGCGCGGGAGGAGGAGCCCTTCCGCCGCTGGTTCGCAGAGCACGGGTTCCGGGTGGCCCTGCTCCCAGAAGAGCTGTACTTCGAGGGTGAGGGGGACGTCTTGCCCTGCGGCGACGCTCTCTACGCCGGCTATCGCTACCGCTCTGATATCCGCTCCCATCTGGCGGTCAGCGAGCTGCTGGGCAAGGAGGTCCTCTCCCTGGAGCTGGTGGACCCTCGCTTCTATCACCTGGACACCTGCTTTTGTCCCCTAGACGGCGGCTCGGCGCTGTACTACCCAGGGGCCTTCGACAGCTACGGGCGTCGGGTGCTGCGCGACCGCATAGCCGACCTGATAGCGGCGCCCAAGGAAGAGGCGCTGCGCTTCGGCTGCAACGCCATCGTCCTGGGCCGCCAGGTGGTGATGAACAGCGGCTGCCCGACCCTGCGGCGGAAGCTGCAAGAGAGGGGCTACGCTGTCCATGAGGTCGAGCTTTCGGAGTACATCAAGGCTGGCGGCAGCGCCAAGTGCCTGGCCTTATTTCTGGACCGCCCAGCGCTCGCCCGCGGAGGCGACAGCTAGCCTCGGGGCCACCACATGATGATGGCGACCCCGGCTATGGCCACCGTCCCGCCGAGCAGATCGAAGCGGTCTGGACGCTGGCCGTCTAGAAGCCACCCCCACAGCAGGGACAAAGCCACGAAGATGCCTCCATAGGCGGCGTACACGCGGCCAAAGTGAGCCGGCTGAAGGGTGGGGACGACTCCGTATAGGAACAAGACCCCTGCTCCCAAAAGCGCCAGAAAGCCGCTGCGGTGCTCCCGCAGCCACTGCCAGACCAGATAGCCGCCACCGATCTCCAGCAGCCCCGCCAGCACAAAAAGCCCCAGGGACTTGAGCACCAACATCGGCCTCTCCTTTTAGGCGAGTTTACACTGGGATATGGTACTGCCTGGGGAGCTGCGGGGCTTGGCTTGACAAGGGGATGGCGACGCCTTTATACTCGGATTGTCGATAAAGTCATACATTATAGTCAACTTTAGGAGGTCCAGATGGCGGGCCCAGCGGCGGTCTATTCGGCGGAAGAGCTGAGCATGCTCGGCGACTACTTTGAGGCCCGAGGAGCGGAGGCGGTGTTGGCGTGGGCGCTGGAGCGCTTTCACCCGCGCTTCGCCCTCTCCTCCAGCTTTGGGGCCGAGGATGTGGCGGTCATCGATATGCTGTGGCGCCTGGAACCCAAGGCTCGAGTTGTCACCCTGGACACCCTCCGGCTACCCAAGGAGACCTACGAGGTCATCGAGCGCGTCCAGGACAAGTATGGCATCCAGGTCGAGGTCTTCCGTCCGGAGCCCGGAGCCGTGGCGGAGATGGTGTCGCAGCGTGGGCTCAACCTGATGTACGAGAGCATCGAAAACCGCAAGCTCTGCTGCCACATCCGCAAGGTGGAGCCCCTGGAGCGGGCGCTCTTGGGCCTGGACGCCTGGGGCACGGGCTTGCGCCGCGACCAGGCCACCACCAGGACAGAAGTGAAGAAGATCGAGCCCGACCCCGCGCGCCCGGCCAAGGTCAAGGTCAACCCCATCGCCGACTGGACCTCGGACCAGGTGTGGGACTACATCCGCAAGAACGACGTCCCCTACAACGCGCTGCATGATAAGGCCTACCCCAGCATCGGCTGTGACCCCTGCACCCGTGCCATCAAGCCCGGCGAGGACCCCCGCGCGGGCCGCTGGTGGTGGGAGCTGGACCCGACTCAGAAGGAGTGCGGTCTGCACGTGGCCGAGCCGGCGCCCTCCCTAGGCAAGTAACTCTCATGGGACTCTGGTTGTCGCTCCTGCTCCTGTCGGGCGGGGCCCTGGGCGGCCTCGTCGACAACGTCGTCGGCATGGGCTTCGGCGCCATCTCCGCCACCGTTATGCTCGGCGGCGGCATCGCCCCGGTCGTGGCGGTGGCCACCGTCAACCTGGCGAAGGTCGGCGACGGCGCTCTGGCCAGCCTGTCCCACTGGCGGCTGGGCAATGTGCGCTGGGCCTGGGCGCTGCCCCTGGCCCTGGCCGGCGTTGTGGGCGGCGTCGCCGGCGCCCTGCTGCTGGTGCACCTGCCGGCCCAGTTCATTCGTCTGGCGATGCCCGCCTTGTTGTTGGCCACGGGGCTCCTGATCCTGTACCGGTTCCGCCCCTTCGGCTCCCTTCCCGCCGTCTCCGGCGGCAGCGGGGCGGCGTTGGCCGCGCCCTCGGCGTCAGGGCGTTGGCGCCCGGCCCTGGCCCTGCCCGGACCCTTGGGACTGCGGCTGGCCGGCATCGGCGGGTTGGCGGGCCTGCTCAACGCTGTCAGCGGCGTTTTCGGCCCCTTCGCGACCGCTGGGGTGGTGCTGATGGACCGCAGCCATCCGCGCTACGCCGTAGGCACCGTCAACCTGGCAGAGTTCTTCGTCGCCTCCGCCGTCAGCATCACCCTTTTCTGGCAGGTTGGCCTGGGCGAGCTCCGTTGGGGCCTCGCCGTGCCGCTGCTGGTGGGCAGCGCCATCGGCGCCCCGGTCGGCGCCTATCTCAGCCGGCGCCTGCCCGCCCGCGTCCTGGGCATCCTGCTGGGCCTGGCGCTAGTGGCGCTGAATGCCTGGTCCCTCCTGCGGGCGCTTAACTGAGGCCTTGCGCTCGCACGGCGCTACAGGTTATTCTCAAGCCTCATGCCGGGCTATCTAGTCAGCGTCTACCTCCACCAACTGGCCGCCCTGATCTGGGTGGGCGGGATGCTCTTCCTGACGCTGGTGTTGGTGCCGGTGGCCCTGGGCCTGGAGCCCCAGCGTCGCGGGGCGCTGCTGGCGGCGGTGGGACGGCGCTTCCGCTGGGTAGGATGGGCCTGCATCCTGGTCTTGGTGGTCACGGGCCTGCTGTTGCTGGACCGCCGGGGCGTCACGCCCGTCGGCATTTTCAGGGGCGATTTCATCTCCGAGCCCAGGGGCGTGGTACTGCTCTCCAAGCTGGTCCTTTTCGCGGCGATGGTGCTGCTGAGCGCTCTGCACGATTTTGTTCTGGGGCCGCAACTGGCGCGGGCGCTCCAGACGTCGCCCCAGCGTGCCCCAGGCCTGCGGCGGCGCACCTCCTGGCTGGCCCGGGCCAACCTGGCCCTGGGCCTCGCGGTCTTGGTACTGGCGATGCTGCTGGTCAGGGGATGAGTCACCTGCTACCCTGAAGCGTCATAATCACCGAGCCCTGGAGGACGACGCATGGCCGACCACAGCGAGCTTGCTTTCACCCCGGCCCACCAGCTCGCCGGCCTCATCCGGCGCAAGAAGGTGTCGCCGGTGGAGCTGGTGGACACCTATCTGGAGCGCATAGACCGGCTGAACCCCCGCTTGAACGCTTACCTGACCGTCTGCCACGACCTGGCCCGAGCGGCTGCCCGGGAGGCCGAGGCCGCGGTGTTGCGCGGAGGCGAGTTGCCTCCCCTCCATGGCGTGCCGGTGCCCATCAAGGACTTGAACTGGACCAAGGGAGTTCGCACGACGGGCGGCTCCCTGGTCTACAAAGATTTCATCCCCGATGAGGACGCGGTGGTGGTGGAGCGTCTCAAGCAGGCGGGGGCCATCGTTATCGGCAAAACCAACAGCTCGGAGTTCGGCCAGTCGGCGACCACCGAGAACCGGCTGGGCGACGATTGCCGCAACCCCTGGGACCCCAAGCGCACCGCGGGCGGCTCCTCGGGTGGCGCCGCCGCCGCGGTGGCGGCGGGCCTGGCACCGCTAGCCCAGGGCAGCGACGGCGGAGGCTCGATCCGCATCCCGGCGGGCTTCTGCGGGGTCTACGGACTCAAGCCCACCCAGGGCCGCGTGCCCGGCCACGGCGGATTCGGCGGGATGCCCCTCTTCTCCCAGAGCGGCCCTCTGGCGCGGACGGTGCGGGATGCCGCCCTGATGCTGGCCGCCATCGCCGGACACGACCCCCGCGATCCCGCGTCGCTGCGGGAGCCTCCGCCACGGTTCCTGACCGCCCTGCGTCGGCGGGCGCGCTTCAAGCCCTGGCGCATCGCCTGGAGTCCGGATATGGGGTACGCCGCCGTGGACCCGGTAGCGCTGGGAGCCGCGGAGGCCGCTGCCCGCGTTTTTGAGGAGCTGGGGCATAGCCTCGAAGAGGCGACGCCGCCCCTCGACGACCCCTTCGCGGTGTTCGGCCCCATCGTCCTTGCCGACGGCTACGCCGTCAGCGGCGACCTGCTGGAGGAGCACGCCGTCGAGCTGATGCCCTACGTGAAGGCGGGGCTGGAGAGGGGTGGGCAGATCCCTGCCCATGAGTACTCTCGGGCCCTGCGCGGGCTAGAGCGCGTCCGCCTGCAGATGGCGGAGTTCTTCGACCAGTACGACCTGTTGCTGACGCCGACCCTGGCGGTGCCGGCTTTTCCTGTGGGCAAGCGTCCCCGGGTCATCGCCGGGGTGAAGGTCAGCGCCCTCTGGGGCGCCTTCCCCTTCACCATGCCCTTCAACCTCACGGGCAACCCGGCGGCGAGCCTGCCCTGCGGTTTCTCGCCCGAGGGGCTGCCCCTGGGGCTTCAGGTCGTGGGGCGGCGTGGGGACGAGGCGACGGTGCTGCGGGCCTCGGCCGCCTTCGAGGAGGCGCGGCCCTGGGCACAGAAGCGTCCGCCGCTGAGCTGACCCACACCCTCTCCTGGGAAGGGGGCAGGGGTGAGGGCGCCGACCTTGCTCGCCGCCTCCTTGTCGTGCTACCCTGAATCATTCTGGACAGGAGCGGTTGTGCCTAAAATCTCTCGCATCGGTCTGATCTCCGACACCCACCTGCCTGAGTACCACAAGGCGGTGCCGGAGCAGGTGGAGCAGATTTTCCGGGGCGTGGACATGATCCTCCACGCCGGCGACATCTACGCGCCCTACTGCCTCGACTGGCTCGACCAGATCGCCCCTACCCTGGCAGCCCGGGGCAACGGCGACTTTTTCCGTAACATCGAGGACCCCCGTATCCTCGACGCCCAGGTAGTGGAGGTCCAGGGCCTGCGCATCGGCGTGACCCACGAGCTCCCTCTGCCCGAGCACCCACCCTATCGCACCCTGGAGCAGATCATGGCGCGGGAGTTCGCCGGGCCGGTGGACGTCATCGTCCATGGCCATACCCACGTGGAGGAGATCGACAGCCTGAAGGGCGTCTATCTGGTGAACCCGGGCAGTCCAACCCTCCCTCATAACCTGACACACATCCTGGGGTCGGTAGCCGTGCTGGAGATCGTGGACGGCGTGCCCCACGCCGAGATTATCAAGGTGGACGACTTGCAGGTGCTGGACCTGACCAGCGGCAAGAAGTATTTCACCTATTCTTCCCCCTGAGGCGTTGGGTATGAGCTGCGCCGGGTGCCACTACTATGACAGCGAACTCCAGTGTCGCCTCCACGGGGCGCTGGAGGACCTGGAGTGCTGGCTGCGCTGCGACGACTACCTGGACCGCGACGCCGAGTATCGGGGCAAGGTGGGCGGCGGCTGCGGCATCTACAACTACCCCTGGCCGGGGCCCGTCATTCCGGCGCAGGTTAGTCAGGAGACTCCACGGCCCGGCCCATCTTAGCCGCTGGGCATAACTTTTCGGCGGCTGGCGGCAAGAGACATCCCTGACGTTATCTTAACTATCCGCGCTCCGGTCCCACGAGTTGTTAGCTGCGCGCTGCAGAGAACCTGTCCATGTACATTAGAAACAGCCCCTTTTTCCAGATGGATAATTCATTGTTGAATAGTTTCTTAAGAATAGAATGCTTGAGGCTGGAGTCGTAATTCAGGTCATTCAAGAGTCCCGTAGCAAATTCCCTGAGCTTGATATGAATAGTCGTAAGAGTTTGATCGGGATGTTTGGCGTAATAATCGCGGAAGCGCGCACTGTTGTTTTGAGAATAGTGTATAACTGAGGACACAAGCGAAAAGTTATTCTTGGTCAAGAAATCCCTTGCGTGAGAGCCAATCGCAATGCGGCGTGGACACTTGAAGAACATCAGTTCTTGTTTGAGAATACCTAGCCAGTTCCCGTATCGTTTCGTCCTCTGTGAATTTGCCACCTCAGTCTTCATCGCACCCTTCGATATGTCGGTGATATGGTAACCAAATGAACCATTACAAAGAAACGTGTACGCGCAATAGTGGAGGATAAAATCTCCTTCAGAATAGAGGAAATTCAGGAATCCACGATTGACCCACTCGTGGAACATTTCAGGCGACATCCCACCAAGAGATGGTTCCATGGCAATGAGACAATACTCGGGCGTATCAGTGAAGACAGGATTGGGAAGATAGATCGAGCATATACCAAACTGGCTGTTATCTTGATTCACCCGATCTTCGCACAGCTTGCGAAGGAGCGGCTGAATAGAACTTTCATCCTTCATATTTGCGACCTGCCCCCAGAAGAAATCAGGGCATTGTCGGCAGGCTTCCCAGGCCGGGCTAGCCTGGGAGCTGGGCTATGTCACCCGCGGCTGCGGTTGCGCAGACTGGGCCTGGCGCTTGAAATAGGCCAGGAAGGGCTGGATCGTCCCCCCAAAGGAGCGGCGCGCGGGATAGCCATTGCGTTCGCACCACTCCTGCAGCTTGCGGTCGATAGCGCTGGAGTCCTGTCCGCTCTGGAAACCCTCCCGAATGATCTGAGCGAACTCTTTGGTGCTCCGGCCCACCGCCGCCATCGCCTCGGGGACGGGCCGCGTGCCATGGCCGTGGTGGGAGTAGTAGAGTTCCGCCACGTCCAGGTGGGAGAGCTTCTCGATGGTCCGCATGGCGTCCTCCACCTCGAAGAGGGGAGGGGAGGTCGGAGGCCCGACCATCGCGCTATCTGGGCTGGGCAGGCCCATGGCCTCGCCGCAGTAGAGGATACGGCGCTCCTCGTCGAAGATCGCCCAATGATGGGGGGCGTGGCCGGGGGCGTAGTAGAAACGGTGGCGCCGTCCACCCAGAGGCAGGGCATCGCCCTCGTCCTGGACAAGCAGCCGGTCAGCGGGCACGGGCAGGATAGGGCCGAACCCCTCCTCCCAGCGCTCGCCGAAGACCATGGCGGTGCCCTGGATGAGGCGGCTGGGGTCCAGCAAGTGCCTGGCGCCTTTGCTGTGGACGGCCACCTTGAGCCGCGGCAACTGCTGCGCGACCCACCCGCAGCCCCCTCCATGGTCCACGTGCACATGGGTCGGCACCAGGTATTGGATGGCGTCCGGGTCATAGCCCAGGGCCTCGATGGCCTGCAGGGCCTCCTTGGCGACCACGGTGGGGCCAGGTTCGATCAAGGTGGGTGTCTCGCCGCTGAGGAACCACGCGGCGAATTGGGAGTATCCCGCGCTCATCCCCGGCAGCGGCGGCGTGCCTGTGGCGTGGATGATGATTTCGAAGACACCCGGTGCGACTTGCTGGCTCTTGTACAAGGTGGCGCTCCCCCTGCCGGAACTGGGTGGCATTCTAGCAGCGGGGGCCCTGTCTTCACAAGCGGCCCGCCTGGCGGACGCGGATGAGGGGAACCTGGCGTCTGAGCCTCGATCCCAGAGGTGGTATCATAGAAGTAATCTGTAAGAAGGCTCGCATTTTATGGCCAGAAAGGTACTCTTTGGGCAGGAAGCTCGCGCCGCCCTCTTGAAGGGCGTGGATGGCGTCGCCAACGCCGTCAGGGTCACCCTGGGACCCAGGGGTCGGAATGTGGTCATCCAGGACGGCAAGGGGAAAAGCCCCATTATCCTGAACGACGGAGTGACCATCGCCCGGGAGATCGACCTGCCGGAGCGCCTCTATAACCTGGGCGCCCAGATCCTCAAGCAAGCCGCGACGCGGACCAACGAGGTGGCGGGCGACGGGACGACGACGGCCACCGTGCTGGCCCAGGCCATGCTGCATGAGGGCTTCAAGCTGCTGGAAGCGGGGGCCGACCCCCAGGCGCTCCAGCGGGGCATGGAGCTGGCGCTGGCGGCGGCCAGGGCGCAGTTCAAGCGCATGTCCAAACCCCTGGAGACCGACGAGGAGGTGGGCCAGATCGCCAGCCTGGCGGCCAACGACCCTCAGCTGGGCCAGCTGATCATGGAGTGCGTCAAGAAGGTGGGGCGCGATGGCGGCATCGCCATCGAGGAGTCCAACACCGGCTCCGACGCCTTCGAGTTCACCGAAGGCATGCAGCTAGGCACGGGCAGCGGCTGGATCAGCCCCTACTTCGTCACCGACCGGGAGCGCATGGAGTGCGTCATCGAGAAGTGCCACATCCTGATCACCAACCGGCGCATCTCCATGGTCAACGACATCGTCCCCACCCTGGACAAGCTCCTGCAAGTCAGCAAGAACCTGCTGATCGCGTGCGATGGGCTGGACGGCGAGGCCCTGAACACCCTGGTGGTGAACCGCATCAAGGGCAATCTGAACGTCTGCGCCGTGAAGATGCCGGGCGTCAGCGAGCGGCAGCGGTCCCGGCTGGAGGACCTGGCCATCGTGACCGGGGGCCGTCTCTTCACCGGCGAGACGGGGCTGTCCCTCAACAACGTCTCGGTCCAGGACCTGGGGCGGGCGCAACGTGTCCTGGTGACCAAGGACCAGGCCACCATCATGCGTGGCATGGGCACCAAGGAGGCGGTGGAGGACCGCCTAAATCGCTTGAAGCATCTGGTCCCCCTGGCCAACGACGCCATCGACCAGCTGGGCCTCAAGGAGCGCATCGCCAAGCTCTCGGGCGGGATCGCCGTCCTCAGGGTGGGCGCGCCCACGGAGGCGGCGCTGAAGGACAAGAAGTTCCGGGTGGAGGATGCCCTTAGCGCCACCCGCGCCGCCATCGACGAGGGCATCGTGCCTGGCGGGGGCCTGAGCTATATCAAGGCGACCTTCGCCGTGGGCCGGGTCCAGGCGGAGGGCGACGAGTCCCTGGGCGTGCAGATCGTGAAGAAGGCCCTGGAGCGTCCCCTGTGGCAGATCGCGGAGAACGCGGGGCTCAATGGCAACGTCGTCGTCCAGATGGTGAAGGACACGCCCGGGCCCGTGGGCTTCGACGCCCGTACCCTGGACTTCGTGGACGTCTACCAGGCGGGGATCGTGGATCCCTTGAAGGTCGTCCGTAGCGCCTTGGACAACGCCGTCAGCGTGGCGGCGACCCTGCTTACGGCCGCGGGCACGGTCAGTATTCTCCCCGGTACTGAAGACCTGGCGGCGGAGGAAACGGACTACGAGTCGCCCTTCAAGAAGGCGATGGGGATGAAGTAGGCGCCGTAGCCTGGCGGTCTACTCATACTGGGCAACTCCAAGGCTTTATGGGAGCGTTCAGCGTCAGGCGGTCCTCACAGCGCCCGGTAGTACAGCACCCCGTCCCGCTCCTCTCGCGCGAGGACGCGTCGGTTGATGAGCAGACGGAGGTGCGCCATGGCCTCCATGAGGGCCATGTTGCGCGTCCCGGCTGACATCTCTGGCCAGGGGTTGGAATCCCAGGTTAGCTTGGCTGCGATCTGGTAGGGAGTGCGGGGACCCTCGCGGACCGCCTCGACTGCCTCCGCCAAGCGCTGCCGATGGTGCTCCAGCAGCTCGTCGACGCGCCCCGCCAGGTCCGTGAAGGCATGCTCGTGGGCTGGCAGCACCATGTCCGCCTGCAGTGCTCTCGTCTGACCGAGGGACGTCAGATAATCGGCCAAAGGGTCGCCTTTCACCCATGCCGACAGGCTGACATTAGGGCTAATCCGCGGGAGAATGTGGTCGCCGGAGAATAGCAGCTTCCTGCGCTCGTCATGCACGACAAGGTGCCCGGGGCTGTGCCCTGGAGTCCAGATAGCGTAGAGGTTAGCTGAACCTGGGACTACGGTCCTGGCTTCGTTCACCGCTCTGTCGACCTTGAAGTGCGGCATGATGCCGCCCATCCGCCGGTACTTAGAGTCCTGCCGGCCGGCGTCTTCCTCGGGGACTCCCAGCCGCCTGTTCGCTTGATGAGCCCCCTGGGAGCGCGAGTCTTCTTCGTGCCGATGGCCATCCTCTCGGGGAACCGAAGCGTCTTTGACATGCATCAGGACCTCAGCTCCTGAGGCCTCTTTAACGCGGGCCGCCAGACCCATGTGATCGGGGTGGAAATGGGTTATGACGACGGTGCCTATGTCGGTCGCGCTCACATGATGGGCGGCCAACTCTGCCTGGAACGCTTTCCAGGAGATGTCGTCGTTCCAGCCCGCATCCACCAGGATCAGGCGCTTGCCTTCTTCGATGAGGTAGACCAGGGTGTAGTTTAAGGAGCCATCCGGGATAAGCGTGTTCTTGGGGATCGGTATCTTGAGCTGGAAGACACCATCAGCTACCTGAGCCATTACGCCTCCTCGGTGTTTCTGACGCACTCCAACTGGACCGGCTAGATGGCCAATCTATAAGCCAAGTATAGCGCGAATGGGCCTAGTCGGAAGTCCCGCGCCTGCGGCGTCGCGTGGGCACTCTGAGCGATCAGGCCCCTGCTATCGAGAGAGAGGCTTGTTTAGCTCAGTCGCGCGTCATGGGGCCGGGGTGGCCTTGCTGGCGTAAACCCGTGCCGCCCGGCGCTTTTTGGCGATCTCCATGATGGTGGCGGCGAGCTTGGCGGCGTCGTGTCGCAGGAGGGTGCCTGCTGCCAGCAGGGGGGCCTCCACCACCTGGCGAACGAGCTGGCGGCAGGCCTCGACATCGCTCTCCACCGGGTGGGCGTGCTGTAGCGCGTAGCGGCGCAGCAGCCTCGTGGGGAAGCCGGCGTTGTTGAGGACCACGTAGTCCAGGTGCGGGCGGGGCCCCATGTAACGCAGGACCTCCCCCACGAAGTCCGACGCCCTGTACCCCTCGGACTCGCCACGCTTGGTCATCAGGTTGCAGACGAAGACCACCTTGGCGCGCGAGCGCGCGATGGCCTCCGGCACGCCCTCCACCAGGAGGTTGGGTATGAGGCTGGTGTAAAGGTCGCCGGGGCCGATGACTATGGCGGCGGCCTCTTCCAGCGCCTGGACCGCCGGGGGATGGGCGAAGGCCTGGGGGGTGAGGTAGACGTAGTCGATGCTGCTGGTGGCGCCAGCCTTGCGCACGTCGATGTTGGCCTCGCCCACGATCTCCGAGCCGTCCTCCAGCCGGGCGCAGAGCTGGGCGTTGGTCAGGGTGACGGGCAGGACCTGGCCTACTATGCCCAGGATGCGACCGGCCTCGGCGATGGCCTTGTCGGCGCCTCCGGTGATCTCGGTGAGGGCGGTGAGGAACAGGTTGCCGAAGCTGTGGCCGTCGAGCCCGGCGCCCTTGTCGAAGCGATAGCTGAAGAGGTCGCGCAGGGTCTGGGTGGGGCGCTCGTCGGGGCTGAGGGCGATGAGGCACTGGCGCACGTCGCCCGGAGGCAGGTGGCCGAACTCGTCGCGCAGGACGCCCGAGCTCCCTCCGCTGTCGGTCATGGCGACGACGGCGGTGAGGTCGACGGGATAGCGTTTCAGGCCGCTAAGGACCGTGAAGCTGCCCGTGCCGCCGCCCACCACCACTATCTTGGGCTTGTCCGAGATCCGCATCGCCTGCCCCTTGTCCTCTGATCGCGGGGCTACACCGGCCAGGCCAGATTGTAGCATGGCCCCTGGCAGAGGGAGGACCCCTCTGCATTCCCCCAATTGCCGGCGGGATGCCCTCTTCGTGCAAAGCTGAGGGGATGAGGGAGAGGAGGGGAAGGTTAGGTTGGGGCGTTTCTGGTAACTCGCCGCCGTCGGGTGTATTCTGTCCCCATCCGTGAGCAAGGAGTGACTGATGAAGGCTGTATACATAACCCAACAGGGGCCGCCCAGCGTTCTCACCCTGGGCGAGCGACCCGACCCCAAGGTGGGCCCCGGGGAGGTGAAGGTCAGAGTGAGGGCCGCTGCCCTCAACCATCTGGACGTGTTCACCCGGGCAGGCGATAAGGGGACCAAGGCCGAGTTCAAGGAGCCGCGCATCCTGGGCTGCGACATCGCGGGGGAGGTGGCGGAGGTGGGCCCCAGTGTGAGTGGCTTTAAGGCTGGCGAGCGGGTCGTGTTCGACCCTGGCATCACCTGCGGTAGCTGCGAGTTTTGCACGCAGGGGCGCACGAACCTGTGCCCCCGGTACACCATGATCGGCACCGCCGCGGACGGCGGCTACGCCGAGCTGGCCAAGGCCCCCCAGGAGAACGTACACCGCATACCAGAGTGGATGGGCTACCCCGAGGCCGCAGCCATTCCCCTGGTCTTCATCACCGCCTGGCACATGCTGAAGGTTCGAGCCAACCTCCAGCCCGGCGAGGTCTGCCTGGTGCAGGCGGCGGGCTCGGGGGTGGGCTCCGCGGCCATCCAGATAGCCAAGGTCCTGGGCGCCCGGGTCATCACCACCGCCAGCGCCGACGACAAGCTGAAGAAGGCGAAGGAGTGGGGCGCCGACGAGGTCATCAACTATAAGCAGGAGGACTTCACCAAGCGCGTCATGGAGCTGACCAACGGCCGCGGCGCCGACGTGGTCTTCGATCACATCGGCTCCGACATCTTCGAGGGCAACGCTCGCTGCCTGGCCCAGGAAGGTCGCTTCGTCACCTGCGGCGTCAGCTCCGGGCACATGGTACAGCTCCACCTCGGTCGCACGTTCACCCGCAACCTCAGCTACATCGGCTCCCGCATGGGCACCAAGCGGGACATGCACGAGTTCATGCGGCTAGTGCACCAGAAGCGGCTGCGGGGAGTGGTGGCGGCCGTCTTCCCCCTCAAGGATGCCGCTAAGGCCCACGAGCTGATGGAGAGCCGCAACTTCTACGGCAAGATCGTCCTGGAGGTGGCGTAGTGACGGGGAGCGAGTCAACGGCGGTGCTACACTGGATGGATGGCTGCTGAAGCGCTCCCCGAGCTGGTCAAGTCGCTGCCCATGTCGCCTGGCGTCTATCTCTTTAAGGACGAGGCGGGCAAGATCATCTACGTGGGGAAAGCGGCCAGCCTCCGCGCCCGCGTCCGTTCCTACTTCCAGACCCCCGGCGACGAGCGCCCCAAGCTTTTGGCTCTGGTGCCCAGGGTCGACGACCTGGAATTCATCGTCACCGACTCCGAGGCCGAGGCGCTCTTGCTGGAGAACACCCTCATCAAGCGCCACCAGCCCCTCTTCAATACCCGCCTCAAGGACGATAAGACCTACCCCTACCTCAAAATCCCGGTGAACGAGCCCTGGGCGCGCCCCTTTATCACCCGGCGGGTGGAGAGCGATGGCGCGCGCTACTTCGGCCCCTTCGCTAGCGCCAGCTCCCTGCGCCAGACCATGGCCCTGGTCAAGAAGCTATTTCCCTACCGCTCCTGCAACCGGGTCATCACCGGCAAGGACCCCCGGCCCTGCCTGGACTACTACATCCACCGCTGCATCGCCCCCTGCATCGGCGCCTGCACCAAGGAGCAGTATGACGGCGTCATCGACCAGGTGGTGCTCTTCCTGGAGGGCAAGGAGGACACCGTGGCGCGCCAGCTCAAGGGCGAGATGCGGGCGGCCAGCGGCCGCCAGGACTTCGAGCGGGCGGCGCTCTTGCGGGACCGCCTCCAGGCGGTGCAACGGGTGGGCGAGCAGCAGAAAGCCGCCGCCCCCGGCGGCGACGACCAGGACGTCATCGCCCTCGCCCAGGGGCGCGACGATGCCCTGGTGGACATCTTCTTCCTGCGGGGGGGACGGATCATCGGGCGCGAGCACTTCCCTCTCGCCGGCGCTCAGGGCGAGACGCCGGGTCAGATCCTGACCAGCTTCGTCAAGCAGTACTACGACTCCGCGCCCCAGGTGCCCAAGATGGTGCTGCTGCAGCACCCCGTGGAGGACCAGGCGCTCCTGGAGCAGTGGCTGTCGCGCAAGAAGGGCGCTCGGGCCGTAATCCAGGTGCCCCGCCGGGGCAAGAAGCGGGAGCTGGTGGAGATGGTGGCGGCCAACGCCCAGGAATGGCTCCAGCAGACCCGGGTGCGCTGGCTGAGCGACGGCGGCAACCTGCAAGGAGCCCTGGAGGAGCTGCAAGAGCATCTGGGCCTGCCGCGGCTGCCCCGCCGCATCGAGTGCTACGACGTCTCCAACATCCACGGCACCAACCCCACCGCCAGCATGGTGGTCTTCCTGGACGGGAGACCGGCCAAGGCCCACTATCGCCGCTTCAGCATCAAGGGCGTCCAGGGCATCGACGATTACGCCATGATGCAAGAGGCCCTGCGGCGCCGGTTCAAGCAGTTCGCCAGGGTCGCGGCTGGGCCTGAGGCTGGCTTGCAGGGTTCCCCGGAGGCCCAGGAGACCCGGGTGCCGCCCACGGAGCCCACCCTGACGGCCCAGTCCCGACCGCAGTCGGGACGCCGGGCCCAGCCGTCGGGCGGCGGTCCCCGGCGACAGGGCGCCGACCCCTCCTTCGCGACCAGGCCCGACCTCCTCCTCATCGATGGGGGCAGGGGGCACCTGAACGCTGTCCTGGAGGTGGTCCTGCAGCTGGGCGTCGAGGACGTCTCCCTGGCGAGCATCGCCAAGCAGGAGGAGCTGCTCTTCACGACCGATACGCCGGAGCCCGTCGCCTTGCCCCGCACCAGTCAGGCCCTGTACCTGGTGCAGCGCATCCGCGACGAGGCCCATCGCTTCGCCATCACCTACCACCGCCAGCGCCGGTCCAAGAGCGAGCTAAAGTCAGTCCTGGACGACATCGCCGGCATCGGCCCCAAGCGCCGGCGCGCCCTGCTGCGGCGTTTCGGCTCCGTCCCGGGCATCCGCGAGGCTCCCCTGGAGGAGATCGCCGCCGTCGTGGGCATGACCCGGCGCCTGGCGGAGCGCCTGAAGGCGCAGCTCTAGTATTTGCTTTCGAAGTCCTTGTAGCCCTGCTTCCGTTCGCCCTGAGCTTGTCGAAGGGCGCGCCGCGCCGTGTCCCCTTCGGCTACGCTCAGCAACTGTTTTGGCTGTCAAGAGGTCTAGGCATGATTGGGCTCCCAAGCGGTGTGGTGTTTGAGCATGGCGTTGAGGATGGTGAGGAGCTTGCGCATGCAGGCGGTGAG
>Ga0209514_10004604_pt1 | contig 18382 bp, 16 predicted proteins | sample Subgrocontami58m_FD_187452 | JGI IMG/M metagenome (GOLD analysis project Ga0209514, IMG submission 187452) | Subsurface groundwater microbial communities from S. Glens Falls, New York, USA - GMW37 contaminated, 5.8 m (SPAdes) (version 3) | ecosystem: Environmental > Aquatic > Deep subsurface >...
GGTCGCGAGCAGTTCCATCAGGCGCTCGGTGGCGCCGGCGGCGCGCTGCAGATCGCCGATCACTTCGGACACCGCGCCGAAGGCGCCGGCGACCAGCACCGCGTAAAACACGAAGGCCGACAGTTCGCCCGCGCTGATGCGTCCCGCGAGCACGTCGTGCCCGCCGATCCACAGGATCACGCCGACCGCGCCGAAAGCGAGCAGCATCACCAGCGCGATCAACAGCGCGCGCTGGCGGATGCGCTCGGCCGCCGTGGCGAACGCCTGCTCGACGCGCTCGCCGAAACGCTTGCGGTCCTCGTTCTCATGGCCGTAGGACTGCACCGTGCGGATCTCGTGTAGCGCCTCGTCGATGTAGACGCTGACATCGGCCACGCGCGCCTGGCTCGCGCGCGACAACGTGCGCACGCGCCGGCCGTAGAGCAGGATAGGCGCGATCACCAGCGGCACGCCGAGCAGCACCAGCGCGGTGAGCTTGGGGCTGGTCACGAACAGCATCACCAGGCTGCCCGCCATGATCAGGGTGTTGCGCAGCGCGAACGAGGCGCTCGAGCCGATCACCACTTCGAGAAGCGAGGTGTCGTTGGTGAGGCGCGAGATCACCTCGCCCGTGCGCGTGACTTCGAAAAAACCCGGCGACAGATCGAGCAGATGGCCGAACACGGCGCGGCGGATGTCGGCCGAGACGCGCTCCCCTATCCAGGAGACGAAATAAAACCGCGTGTAAGTGGCGAGCGCCATGACGATGATGACCGCGAGCAGGCCGATGAGCGCGGCGTCGAGCAGCGCCGCGTCGCCGCTGGCGAAGCCGCCGTCGATCACCCGGCGCAGGCCCTGGCCCAGCACCAGCACGCAGGAGGCGGCCACCACCAGCGCCACCATGGCGATCGCAACCTGCCGGCGGTAGGGCGCGAGAAAGCCGAGGATGCGCGCGAGCTGGCGGATGTCGCGGTTCGCCGGTCGTTCGGGGATATTGTCTCTCAACCTTGCCACTATCGTCCTTATTGATCTACAACAAAGGCGCCGTACACTCTAGCGTATTGCCCGTGCGCAAGGGAACGGCGCACCGCTCACGCCAAGGAGAGCCTGCGCGCGATGGCGGGTCTCATGAGGCGGCCACAAGCGGAACCCTCCACGCCGTAAGCATTTCCGCAATCCGTGCCGTCTGCCCGCCTGGGGACACATACGGGATGCAAACGTCATCCGCCAGTGCTGCAACAATCTCGTTCCGGCGTGCCGCGGATTCCTTGGTGACACGCCGGGGCTCCTTGGCGAAGGCTGAGAGGAACAGCACTCGGCCAGCATCAAACGCAGCGCGGCATTCAGTTGGAATGCGCATCGCCTGGATGGCACGAGCGGGGCAGACGATAATCGGCTGCTTGCCGCGCAGGAGGATGCGGAGGCACTCCTTTTCGATGGTCGAGTGAAAGCCGCTAATGACGGTGACGCCCTCGTCGCGCATGCGCCGGGTGGCGTCGTGAGCGCGCAGGATGGCATCGCCGGGCGAGCGGGCGGAGCAAAATAGTGCCCTCCTTCGATGGGCGAGGAGCGCGACGGGGCCAATCGCCGTCAGTGTGCCCGGAACGTTTGCTCCCAGACGCGCCAGCAGCATGTCCGGGTAGGGCGGGTGTCCTCGCTCAAGGCGTTGCGCGACCGGCGGCTGTCTACCCCGTTCAGCCACCGTCCTTCATCTCCCGGCGCTTTTCCTCCAGGAAACGCTGAAGGTCTTCCTTGTTTGCGGGGCGTCCGGAACGCCCGAAGTACAGCATTGCGGGCGATCTTGCCGAGACCGGGGAAGCAATCCTACGCAAGCTCGAAAACTTCCAACGGGACAGTCTTGACCGGACGACCCGCGCCATGAACCAGCAGGCGGATACGCTCGGTGGTTTCCCGCGAAAATGCCGCCTCCGCGCAACGCGTGCAGACCTGCGCTGGAATATGCTCAACCAACACGCGCCGGCCATCCACATCCAGCACCTCGCTTACGAATTCGTCCCTGGCGGTCTCGCCGCCGCAGACATGGCATTTGAATGTCGACATGGCTACCTCCGTTTTCGAAACTCTGCCTACTCGCCCGGGTCCGGCGCGTAGCGCCCGTCTGTTTTGTCGTTTATACGTGGACTGCACGCCGTTGGTTTGGCGCATTAGGCCACCGCGCGTGCTTGGGCGATCTCCCGCCGCCCCACGGGACGCACCTGATGGGGAAACAGTGAAACCACCCTTAGCGTCTGACCATCCAGCGTCATGAACTCAACTTCATAGCCCGCCGCTGCATGGATTAGAACAACGGTCCCCACGTCGCCCCGCTTCAGACCGTGTTCCGGCAAATCCTCCGTCAACACCACCGTGTCTAGTTCTTTGATCATTAGTCTGCTCCTTCGAGTGGATAGGCTGTGACAAAACGTGGTATGTCCTGACCGGCTTCCACGAACCACACGGAACGAATGCCCGGCATTCGTCCACACGGTGTTTCTATTGTACCTTCCACGACATACCGGGTTCCAAAGGGCGTGCTCTCCACCTTGACGACCTCGTGATCCGCCGCGTGCTTCAGCAGTGCGGCAGCCAGCGGCTGCCCGGAGTCGCCAGTAAAACCGAAGCTGAGGAAGAACGCCGCCTTGTGACGCCCGTCCCGATGTGTCGGCTAAAGCAGGTAGCCGATGATCTTGTCATCCGAGACCACTGCCGCTTCCACGTTCGGCAGCTTCATTCGTCCTCGTCCTCCGCGTCGCGGCTCATGCGGTATTTGATATCGTAGTTGATGATGAAGTCCAGTTCCTCTTCCGTGAGACCGTACTCCCGTGCAAGCACTTGGTCGATATCATCAAACAGCGGCTTGGACGACGACGCGTCAAGTTCGTCATACTCGATCTCGCGGCCTTGCTTGGCATTAATCGTCTTTCGGCGCGAGTGCTTTTTTTAGACTCTGAGCGAGACCGCTCTCAATAGCGCTCCGATCGTCCTTACTCCAAGAATTCGGTACCCTGAACGTCCTAATAAGAGCATCGTTTATGTGTTCGCAGTCCGAGAAACAACTGTAAAACCAGTAAAAGACGGATGAATTCAACAGGCGTGCAGCAAATGCGCAGGCGTCACGATTCTGAAAATACGCGGTCCTGCCATGCGGCGCCGATCAGCCCGGCGGGAGCGTTCATTTCAGTTTGCGAAACAGGCGCTGCTGCGCGACCAGCCCGGACTCGCGCTCGATCCGCTTCGGTACAGGGCCGTTGAAGATGGTCGCGATGATTTCCCGAACGTCATCATCGGTCATGGCGCGTAGCCGCGCGACGCGTTCGTCGGCCAGGTACGCGCTGGCAACGCTCCAAGCGCGCGCCCGGCGCTGCAGATCCTGTGGAACTTGTTCGAACATGGACGTATTATAGGCGTCCCGTGCGAGATCGTGACGCGGGGCTTATCTCAACTTGCCAAACGCCGCTCCAGCGCCACGATCCAATGTTCCAGAGGCAGAGCGGTGCCGCTTTGCAGATGGCTTAAGCAGCCGATGTTGGCGCTGACGATGGCCTGCGGCGAGCCGGCGTGCAAGGCGGCCAGCTTGTTCGTTTTCAGCTTGGCCGACAATTCGGGCTGAAGTATCGAATAGGTGCCGGCCGAGCCGCAGCAAAGATGACTGTCCGCGACCGGCGTCAATTCGAATCCGGCCGCTACAAGAATGCTCTCGATCAGACCCGTTATTTTTTGCCCGTGCTGCAGAGAACAGGGCAGTTGCAATGCGAGCTTCGATGTTCGAGGGCCTGCAATGGTGGAGGCGAGCAACAGCTTCAGCCGGTCCAACTCGGCAGCGATCACTTCGCTGATGTCCTTGGTGAGGGCGCCGATCCGTTTTGCCTTCGCGGCGTATCTGGGGTCATGCGCGAGCAGGTGGCCGTACTCCTTCACCGTGGTACCGCAACCGCTGGCGGTCATGACGATGGCTTCCACTCCCCCGGCGGCAGCGGCATCCGCAGCTTCGACATAGGGCCACCAGGCGTCGATCAGCGCGCGCATGTCGGCGAGGCCGTCTTCCTGGGTATTCAGATGAAAGCGCACCGCGCCGCAGCAACCTGCTCCCGGCGCTTGGATCAGCGAAATGCCCAGCCTGTCGAGTACGCGTGCGCTCGCGGCGTTGACGTCCGGCGCGAGCGCCGGCTGCACGCAACCGGCGAGCACCAGCATCCTGCGCGCATGCCGCGCGACCGGCCAGACGCCTGCCGCGGGCACCGCGGCGGGTACCTTTTCCCGTAGCGCGAGCGGCAGCGCGGGGCGCAGCCAGCGGCCGAGCCGCAGCAGCGCCCCAAACAGGGCGCGCCGCGGCAGCACCACGCGCAGAACCAGGCGCAGCAGGCGCGCGGACAGCGGCCGCGGCACCCGTTCCTCCGCCAGCCTGCGCCCGATGTCGACCAGATGCCCGTACTGGACGCCGGAGGGGCAGGTGGTCTCGCAGGCGCGGCAGGTGAGACAGCGATCCAGGTGCAACTGCGTCCGCGCCGTGACTGCGGCGCCTTCGAGCATGCCCTTGATCAGGTAGATGCGACCGCGCGGCCCGTCGAGTTCATCGCCCAGCAACTGATAGGTCGGGCAAGTCGCGGTGCAAAAGCCGCAATGCACGCATTTGCGCAGGATGGCGTCGGCCTCCCTGCCTTCGGGCGTATCCTTGACGAAATCGGCGAGCTTAGTTTGCATCGCCCTACATCGATCGCGGTGAACAAGCGTTCATAGATCCGGGTACATCCGGCCGCGGTTAAAAATGTTCGCGGGGTCGAAAACCTGCTTCAGCTTGCGCTGGATTTTCGCCAGCGCGGGCGCAAGCGGCGTGAACACGCCGGCGCCCTTGTCGGAGGCGCGAAACATGGTGGCGTGCCCGCCCGCCTGCGCCGCCGCCGCGCGGATAGTGCGTCCATCGGCATTGCTCGCCAGCCATCTCTGCGCGCCACCCCACTCGATCAACTGCTCGCCGGGCAAGGCAAGCGGCGGCGCGACCGAGGGCACGGACAAGCGCCACAGGGGTTTATCGGTGCGGAAAAAGGGAGCCGTCTGCTCGCGTATTGCCAGCCAGAAGCGCTGGGCCTCGCCGGGTTCTATCGTCTCGCCGCCGATCGCCTCGCGCGCCGCTTTGACCGCGCTTGCCGCACCCGACAGGCGCACGGCAAGATCGCCATCAGCCCAGGCGCAGGCGCTGATCGGCAGCGGCTTTCCGCCCCAGTGGTTGAGAATTGCAATCGCCTTGTCCTGAGGCATTTCCAGCCTGAGCGTCGCCTCGGCAAACGGCAGCGGCGGCGCCTTGAGCGAGACCTCGAGAATGAGCCCCAGCGTGCCCAGCGATCCCGCCAGCGGGCGCGACACGTCGTAGCCGGCGACGTTTTTCATCACCTGGCCGCCGAAGTGAAGATCGTCGCCGCGCCCGTCGAGCATGCGCACGCCCAGAACGAAATCGCGCACCGCGCCTGCCGCCGCTCGCCGCGGCCCGGAGAGCCCCGCCGCAACCATCCCGCCCACGGTCGCGCCGGGTGCGAAGTGCGGCGGTTCGAACGCGAGTTGCTGGCCCTGCGCACGCAGCGCCGCCTCGAGTTCAGCCAGCGGCGTGCCGCAGCGCGCGGTGATCACCAGCTCGGTCGGCTCGTAAGCGACAATGCCGGCGTAGGCGCGCGTGTCCAGCACCTCGCCTTCGAGCACCTGGCCGTAGAAATCCTTGCTGCCGCCGCCGCGCAGGCGCAGCGGCTTTTTCTCCGCCGCGGCGGAACGGATGCGCTCGGCGTATCCCTTGATGACTTCCTGCATGTCAGAAACGCGGCAGTTCGGGATGCGGCAACTGCCCGCCCTTGACGCGCATGCGGCCGAATTCCGCGCAGCGGCGCAGCGTCGGGATGTTCTTCTCCGGATTGAGCAAGTCCTCCGGGTCGAAGGCGCGCTTCACCGCGCGGAACATTTCCAGTTCGGCGGGCGTGAACTGCACGCACATCTGGTTGATTTTCTCGATGCCCACGCCATGCTCGCCGGTGATGGTGCCCCCCACTTCGATGCATTTTTCCAGCACTTCGCCGGCGAAAGCCTCGGTGCGGCGCAACTCATCCGGATCATTGGCGTCGAACAGGATCAGCGGATGCAGATTGCCGTCGCCGGCGTGGAACACATTGGGGCAGCGCAGGCCATATTTCTTCTCCATGGCGGCGATGAACATCAGCATCTCGCCCAGGCGCTTCCTCGGGATGGTGCCGTCCATGCAGTAGTAATCCGGCGAGATGCGGCCCATGGCCGAGAACGCCGCCTTGCGTCCGGACCAGAATTTCAGGCGCTCGGTTTCGTTCCGCGAAATGCGCAAAGCGTAGGCGCCGGATTGCTTCAGCACCGCGCTCATGCGTGCGATCTCTTCCTCCACTTCCTCCGCGGTGCCGTCGGATTCGCACAACAGCAGCGCGGCCGCGTTGAGGTCGTAGCCGGCATGCACATACTCCTCCACCGCGCGGGTCGCCGCTTGGTCCATCATTTCAAGACCCGCCGGAATGATGCCCGCGGCGATCACGTCGGCCGCGGCGTTGCCCGCCTTCTCCACGTCGTCGAAGGCGGCGAGGATCACCCGTGCCGTCTCCGGCTTGGGCACCAGCTTGACGGTGATTTCCGTAGCCACGGCGAGCATGCCCTCCGAGCCCATAAGCAGAGCAAGCAGGTCATAGCCTGGCGCATCGAGCGCCTCGTTGCCGAATTCCACCACCTCGCCCTCGACGGTGCAGGCGCGCACGCGCAGCACGTTGTGCACGGTGAGGCCGTACTTGAGGCAGTGCACGCCGCCCGCGTTCTCGGCCACGTTGCCGCCTATGCTGCAGGCGATCTGCGAGGAAGGGTCGGGGGCGTAATACAGGCCGTAGGGCGCGGCCGCCTCGGAGATGGCTGAGTTGCGCACCCCAGGCTGCACCCGCGCCGTGCGCGCCACCGGATCGAGCGCGAGGATGCGCTTCATCTTGGCGAGCGACAGCAGCACGCCCTTGCCGTGCGGCAGCGCCCCGCCCGAGAGGCCGGTGCCGGCGCCGCGCGCCACCACCGGCAGCTTGAGTTCCCTGCAGGCGCGCAGAACGCGGCCGACCTCGTCCTCGTTCGCGGGCATTGCCACCGCCATGGGCAGTTCGCGGTAAGCGGACAGCCCGTCGCATTCGTACGGCTTGGTGTCCTCCCGCTCGTAGAGTACTGCCTCGGCCGGCAGGATGGTGCGCAGCGCCTTCACCGCCTCGGCCTGGCGCACCGGATCGAGCAAGCGGAAATGGTCATTCATAGAACGTGGAATGGATATCGGCAGTTGATTTTGGCATGGACGTGCGGGAATGCGGGTGACAAAGCCATGTTAGGGACGGGATAAGGATGTGTCAATTAAATGCAGAGATAAGATTTCATATTGCAAAATAGCGGCGAGCGCTTCCGGTTCATTTGCTAAGATAGTCCATTCATACTTTCTTTTTTCGACCGCAGTGACGACCACCGGCCATACTCTCCTCAAGCGCGTTTTCCCGTTTCTTGATTGGCCCAAGCCATGCGGAAAAACACTAGGCGACGACATGCTCGCGGGAATCACCGTGGCGCTGGTCGTCATTCCTCAATCGCTTGCCTACGCGCAGCTCGCCGGCATGCCGGCATATTACGGTCTGTACGCCTCGCTGCTGCCCTCGATCGTAGGTGCGCTGTTCGGCTCATCGGCCCAGTTGTCGACAGGACCGGTGGCCCTCACCTCGCTGCTTACGGCGGCGAGCATCGCGCCGCTTGCGCCTCCGGGCAGCGATGCGTTCATCGCCCACGCGGTTCTTCTTGCCCTGTTATCCGGCCTGTTCCAGATCGGGTTCGGCCTGCTGCGCATGGGTATGGCGATCAATCTGCTGTCACAACCGGTGCTGATGGGCTTCATCAATGCCGCCGCAATCATTATCGCGCTATCCCAGTTGCCGCCGCTGGTCGGAATGTCCGCCAGGCAGACCGAGCATTTCCTGCTCGACACCTGGCACGTGATCATCAATCTCGATCTGATGCATGCGACCTCGCTCGTATTCGGCGCGAGCGCAATCGCCATGCTGCTCGGTTTCAGGCGCTTCGCCCCCAGATTACCGGGCGTCCTGATCACGGTGGCGCTGCTGACGGGAATAAGCTACGCGATCGGATTCGCCGCTCTCGGCGGCCGGGTGGTCGGCGCCGTTCCGCAAGGGTTCCCGCAATTCAGCGTCCCGGCGATCGATTGGGAAACGACCAAGCAACTGTTGCCGGCTGCATTCGTGATCGCCCTGATCAGCTTCATGGAGGCGATGTCGAGTTGCAAGGTCATCGCGATCAAGACCAAGCGCCCTTGGAAGGAAAACCAGGAGTTGATTGGCCAGGGCTTGGCCAAGATCGCGGCGGCATTCAATCACACCATGCCTGTGAGTGGGTCCTTCTCCCGCTCCGCACTGAACCTACAGGCCAACGCCCACAGCGGCATCTCCAGCCTGGTCAGCGCCTTGGTCGTATTGCTGACCCTGTTGTTTTTCACGCCCTTGCTTTATCACCTGCCCAAACCTGTTCTGGCGGCGGTAATCATGCTGGCGGTGTTCAATCTGATCAATTTCCAAAGCTTCCGCCGGGCGTGGCGCGCCAGCCGCGACGACGGACTCGCGGCCGTCATCACCTTCGCCACGACCTTGCTGTTCGCACCCAATATACAGGACGGGATCCTCGCCGGGATCATCGCCTCGCTCAGCCTGTTCCTCTACCGCGAAATGCGGCCGCGCATTGCCATCGTGAGTCTGCACCAAGACGGCACGCTCCGGGATGCCGCGCGCTTTAACTTGCCGCCGGTGCATCAGGAGATCGGCATCCTGCGCCTTGACGCGTCGCTGAATTTCGTCACCGCCGCCTCGCTTGAGGATGCCGTGCTCAAAATCGAGCGCGACAAGCCGCCATTGAAATTCATCCTGCTGACCGCCGGCGGCATCAACGAATTGGATGCCACCGGGGCCGACTTGCTGTTCAAGCTGTCGGCACGGCTAAACCAGAACGGCATCACGCTGGCATTGAGCGCCGCGAAAAAGCAGGTGCTCGACGTGATCGAACGAACCGGCCTGGATGCGGCGATCGGCGGCGCAAACATCTACGCCACCGACCGGCTCGCGGTCGAGGGACTGCTCGCACGCGTGAACGGATAGGCCGCGGCTCGCATTGCGACCTGGGCCCGATTGCGCGCTGCTTAGCGCGAGCGGCGGTAAGGAATCGCGTTCAGCGCGAACCCGAGCAGCATCGCCAGCAGCGTAAACAGGCCGCCGAAAATCCAGGAATGGTCGTGCGCTGCACTCCAGACCCGGCGCTCAATGCCGGCCAGGCGCACCTTGAATTCCCCGACGTTGCGGCCGACCACTTTGCCGGATTTCACCACCAGCGTTTCGACGGTGTAGGTTCCGACCTGCAGATCGCCCGGCAAGCGCATATCCGCGATGAATAGCCGGTTTCCGAACACCTTGATCGCCGTGTCGTCTTCGTGGTAATAGCCCTGTCTTTCCTTGAGCCGGAAAAATGCCTTGCGCCAGTCGTCTTCGGCGTGCGCCTGCAGATGCGGTTCGAGGTGCACCGGCACGCCTTCGAGCTGCAAGCCGTATTTCTGCTGCTCGGCCGGCGGCAGGATGGTAGCGATCGGCGCGGTAGCGTAGAGAAACAAGAGGCTCGGCGCACCTTCCATTTTGACGGTGTCGCCGCCGACCCAGAATGGTCCGAGCTTGATCTCGCGCGACAGCTTGGCCTCCTGTTGCGGCCCCACCAGCTTGATGATCAAATCGGCCGGACCCCTCATCGAGCCTATGGCTTGCACTTCGGTTCCGGTGAAATCCGTCGTGATCCTGACCTCGCTCGTCGCAGGCGCGACGACCAGCGGTTCGTCCGCCCATGCCGGCAGCTGCAGCGTCCAGGTCGCCGCGAATAACAGACAGCGCAGGCCGAGTGTCATCAACGCACCTCGATCGTCATATCGTAGATGTCGGCGGGCGGGATCACCAGCGTCACGACCATCTTCACGGCCACGGCGACCACCACCAGCGCGAGTATCAGACGCAGCTTCTCCGCCGGCAGTCGCGCCCCGAGCCGCGCGCCGAGTTTGGTCCCCATGACGGAGCCGAGAATCAGAATGAGCGCGAGGAAGGGATCGACCGAATGGTTTACGCCGGCCTGCATGACGCTGACTGCCGCAGTCGTAAACAGCAACTGGAACAAGGATGTGCCGACCACGATCTTGGTCGGCATCTTGAGGACATAGATCATCACCGGCACCATGATGAAGCCGCCGCCTACGCCCATCAGCGAGGTCAACATGCCGACGGCAGCGCCTAATACCAGCGGCCCCACGGCCGACATGCGCATTCCCGAAGCCGGGAACGCGGTTTGCCAGGGCAGGCGTTCGACCAAGGTTCGCGGCAACGACTTTGACGCGAGCGTGGCGCGCGCATCGCCCGCGGCGGGCGCGCCGGCGCGAAGAACCGCCCGCAGCGATTCGATCAGCATGCTCACGCCAATGAAGCCCAGCAGAATGACGTATAGAAAAACGACCACGTTTCCGAACTGACCCGCGCGCAACAGTATCTTGGCGAGATAGACGCCGACACCTCCGCCCAGCCAGCTGCCGATCAGCAGAATGAGCCCCATCTTGAAGTCGATATTGCCGTGGCGCCAATGCAGGTAGCTTGCGCCGGACGCGGTGCCCGCCATCTGCGCCGCGCCGCTGGACACCGCTACAATGGGAGGTATCCCGGTGAAAATGAGCAGCGGCGTAATCAGGAAACCGCCGCCCACCCCGACCAGACCGGAGAGAAATCCGACCAGCGCGCCGTAGAACAGGATCAGGACAATATTGACGTCCATGTGCGCGATCGGCAGAAATAATTCCATGAGAGCATCCGCAGTTGAAAACAGGAGAAAACGGGAATTCGAAAAGAGGAGTTATTCTACCCGTTACGCGACAACGCTCGGCAGGTGCTGAACGCTTTATCGCCATAACCTTCGGGACAGCAGTCATGAAATTCATTGGCGACATCGCCGGCCGCGCCCGCATTCGTGACTACGGCCCTCAGCGCGCGAGCGCGAGGGTGCGCATCGCGGCGCTAATGCTAGTCGCCTGCGCCATGGCCGGGTGCGGCGGCGGCGCACCCAAGCTATCCAAACTGCCCGCCGACGCCGTCGTTCTGGCCTTCGGCGACAGCCTCACTTTCGGCACCGGCGCGCAACCCGAAGCGAGCTACCCGGCAGTCCTAGAGAAACGCATCGGGCGCAAGGTGTGGAGCGCGGGCGTGCCGGGCGAAGTGAGCGCAGCCGGTCTGGCGCGCTTGCCCTCAGCGCTCGATTACTACCAGCCCAGGTTGCTGATCCTGTGCCATGGCGGCAACGATTTCCTGCGCAAGCTCGGCGACGCCCAGGCGGCGGAAAACCTGCGGGCCATGATCCGGCTTGCCAGGCAAAGAGGCGTAGACGTGGTGCTGATCGCCGTGCCCAAGCCGGGGTTGTTCCCTTCGCCGCCCGATTTCTACGCCGAGATCGCGAAGGAATTCGGCCTGCCCTACGAGGACGCGGCGCTGAAGGCAATCCTGCGCGACAACGAGCTGAAATCCGATATCGCGCATCCCAACGCCAGGGGATACGCCAAGCTGGCCGAAGCAATCGCGGCGCTATTGAAAAGCAGCGGCGCCTTGTAATTTCCGCCGGCGCAAGAACGAAACCCGGAGCTGCCAGGTGCACGCCGGCAGAACCCATGCATAGATGCGAGAATCGCGGAGTTATCCAACCGGGGGGTAAGGTATGTTCGATCTGAAAGACAAAGTCGCGCTGATCACCGGCTCGACCAAGGGCATAGGCAAGTCCATCGCCGAGGAGATGGCGGCAGCGGGGGCGAAGGTGGTGATCTCCAGCCGCAAGGCCGAAGCCTGCGAGACAGTAGCCAAGGAACTCGCCGGCAAAGGCTTCGCCGCGATCTCGCTGCCCTGCAACATCGCGCATAAGGAGCAGTTGCGGCAACTCGTCGACGCGACGATGAAACAGTTGGGGAAGATCGACATCCTGGTGTGCAACGCCGCCACCAACCCGGTGTACGGGCCGACCGCGCAGGCGGGCGACGAGGCCTTCGACAAAATCATGGGCAACAACATAAAGAGCAACTGGTGGCTGTGCAATATGGTGATACCGCAGATGGCCGAACGCAAGGACGGCGTGGTGATCATCATCTCCAGCATTGCCGCGTTGAAGGGCAATACCGTGCTCGGACTGTATGGCGTGTCCAAGGCCGCCGACACGGCATTGGTAAGAAACTACGCCTGCGAGTGGGGGCCGTTCAACATCCGTGTCAACGCGATTCTGCCCGGCCTGATAAAGACCGATTTCGCCAGAGCACTGTGGGAAAACGACAAGACACGTAAGGCGCGCGAGGCGGTGACGCCGCTGCGGCGACTGGGCGAGCCCGAGGAAATCGGCGGTGTCGCGGTGTTCCTGGCCTCCAGGGCCGGCAGTTACATCACCGGGCAGACGATCATTGCAGATGGCGGGGTGACCATCGCCTGACGCCGGTGCGCTGCGCCTCAACAAGCGCAATTGAGTGACTAATTATCAACATAACGATTAACATAGCGACACAATGAAACTGATGGGGGGACAATGACCCGTCCGAACAAGGTCACAATCCGAAAGGGAAGTCTGGTCACATTCATCGCGCAACCAAATGACGCATTTCGGTTAGGAGATTTCTTGGTTGAATCTCTGAGGAACCTCGACTGGTCTGAGTTCCGTGCGGCTGTCGCATTCGTGAAACGCTCGGGCACAAAACATATAAGCAATGCACTGGCAGAATTCTCCAAACGCGCCTCAGTCAACATAACCGCTGGTATCGACAGCAATGGAACGTCGGCTGAGGGTTTACAGGACTTGATTTCCGCTGTGCCGAGAACAGGTAAGTTGTGGATTTTTCACAACGCAAACAGTTCCACATTCCATCCGAAGATTTATCTTTTCAAGAATGCAACGAATGCCGAGGTCGTTATCGGCTCGGGCAATCTCACAGAAGGCGGCCTATATACGAACTACGAGGCGAACATTCGCTTCACACTCGACTTGAAAGTTCTAATACATCGGTCGATTTTGAAAGATGTGGAAACGGCGTTAAATTCTTGGAGCGCACCTGTTGCTGGAATCTGTCTCAGACTCGACGACGCGCTTCTTAAAAGGCTGATGGATACCGGTCAGGTCCTACCAGAGGCGTTAACAAGAGAAATCGAGGACCGCGGTCCAGACAACACGGTAACTGCATCTTCCAAACGAGACGCGCTATTCAAAGTTTCAGAAGTGCGGCCAGCACCAAGAACGCTAGTCCATAGCAGCGGTGTCAAACTGTCCAGGAAGGCTTTGACGAGTCTAAGTCCATCGTCAAAAAGATCCCTTAGTACGGCGACCGCCCGAACATTCGTTATGACGTTACAGAACACCGACGTGGGATACGGACAAAAAACTCCTGGCGCCCAGGCACGTTCAGCGGAAATATTTGTCCCGATTCGGGCGGTCGATGCCGACCCTGCATTTTGGGGATGGCCGAACCTTTTCACGGTCGACAACAAATGGTCAGCAAGACATGCCACGCGAATTGCTTTAAAGATGACGAGCGCTCGCCGCTCGAAAAGGCCGTTAGACAAGATGGACCGTAACAGCGTAAGAATTCGAACAGCAAAACCAAAGGGCGTAGTGACAGCGACGATTTGGTACAACCCCGAAAAGATCGACCTTCGGATTCGACACGAGCAATTAAGGGCGGCAGGAAAAGTGGGGGATATCCTTGTTTTTGCCTCCGCCCCGACAGGTGCCCGTTACGATTATAGCTTTGAGGTAATTTCACCTACCGACAGTCGCTTTGCTTCTTTTGAGGTCGCATGCAATACTAGAGTCGCTACGAACTCCAAAAAGCGATTCGGATATCTCTAACCTGTTTTGTAGAGTGCGAGGATTTCCTCTGACGCAGTGGCATTTTTCCTAAAGATGTCGCGAGACACGAGCATCTCCATCGGTAGTGAGTCCGCAACGTGGAAACCCACTTGCTTTGCAATGTCTTGCAAGAGCGAAGCGGTAAAAATATCAATTCGCTGTCCACCCGCGATAGTGTGATTGCTTCCGACAACAAAAAATGCGAAGGAACGTGGCTTGAGCACGCGATGTATGCTTGTGATCGTTTCCTTCATATCGAAAAAATATTTCGCCAAGAGCGGAGGCAAATTTCGGCGACGAAATCCTACATTTGCTCTAGCGTTGAGCTCGTTAATTTGATTTATTAGAATCTGAATTGCCTTGGGGAGCGTCTTGCCCTGTTCTTCGAACTGAGACCAGTACGCTCGTCGCAAACCGTCTGTTACCTCACGATTGCCAATCATCAGATGATCACGAGTCCGATGTTCCGGTCGCGGCAGGAGTCCCAAATAGCAAAGACTCAATCGATCCGTATCCAAATACGGAAGAGCTGTAGCGTAAGGGGGCGATGTAATTACGACATCGACGCTGCTTTTCTTCCATTTTTCGTCGATTCGCCTGGCGTCACCATGCGTTACTTCAAATGAATCCCTCGCTACGGAACCATTCTGATACAAGAAAGCCAACACGGCGCGGAAGGACCGGGTAATTTCATCCAAGAATTCCTTTCTCGGATCAATATCTGCGTCTGGGCGAATCTCCCTACGTACACGCAGGTCGTCCTCTTTTTGCCAGGATACGCGACGCAGGATGTTGCTGATTGAAATGCGCATTAGATCACGTGCATCTGCGTCGGCAACTCGCCCAACAGCTTGGCAAATACTGTCCAAGCTCATAAGGACATCTTTAGAAAACCATCCGACAAGATAGTCTTGATCTGCTAAAGGGAGATTTTCAAAATATGGTAGCCGCTTTGACCTTCCATTTTGCGAGCCTAATATCTCATTGCGAACCTGTTCATAGCTAAATATTAGCCTATTTGCATCGGCAGATAGAAGCCGGCATTTCACCTGCCCTAAAAATACAGATAGCGGATTCATATCGTTGCCAAGGCTACGGCAACCAGCTAACACGCCTTCAACTATAGCAGTCCCACTGCCGCTCATTGGGTCCGCAACAACACCATCGCTTCCGGTGCCGGACACATTTATAAGTGAACGTACGAGTTGCGGAAAAAACTTCCCGCGGTACTCGTGAATTCCATGAGTTCCGTATCTCAGACATCTGCGGTTCGGTAGAGGCACTTCGCCATTGAATGGAAGATGTTGTCCGAACATCTCCATTGCCACGCCGTTCCGAGCGGTATGCACGGTGGACTCACGTAACGATTGCATAGTAATTAACGAAGTGTGGGGGCTTTCGACTGATTCCCAATAAGCGAGGCGATTAGCCAACTCTGCGCTTGAGCACGACGACATCAGTTCAAACTCAGTGCTTGTTTCTTCGAATAAACCGAGATGCCTAGGTTCCGCGAGCGCCATGGCACGTAGCTCTTGCAGAGCAAGTCGGCGTTCAAATGGCTGGATGTACGATTTCATGCGCGCCCGTATGAGATTCATGGCGATAATCCCCGGTTTTCAAGAATCAGAATAGCCTCGTTTTTTATTTTTCCAATCATTGGATTGAACGCTTTCTTAGTGTCCTGCATTGTCCGGTCAATGCGCATTACTTCGACTAAGCCCTCCGAGTGCCCGACTTCGCTAATTAGGTTAGCGTTATTGATACGTTGACCCTTTAGAGTCGAATCACCAACCACAAAACAGGCGTAGCCCCCCTTTTTTAGGTTACGGGCCAACCATCGAAAGATGGCACTAAATTCGGCGCTGAACGTCTTTGCGGTGGCGCCATTCTTTCCTGCGCTACTGTATTTTCGATGACTACCAATCTCTTCCTTTTTAAACTTCGGTTGGTCCATTCCGAGCCAGACCATTCGAGTCATGTGATATAGATGGTAGCTGTAGGCATTTGGATAAGGCGGGGAACAGACTACGAGATCAAGCATCGGAATTTCGGGAGATTCGAGAAGGTTGGCTGCGATAACGTCGCATCGAAAGCGAGGTTCAACGAGTTCTGAGAACTCGACTGCTGCGCGTGTTGCTTGTTCAAGCGAGCGCGCAAAACGTCGAAAAGTCTCACCTGTCGGAATATTCTTGTCTCGACGAACATAACGAGTGTCTGAGTCCTGTTTGGAAACCGCAACTACGATTGCGGAAAACGCAGTTAGAGCAAGGTTGCGCGCGGGTTCGGTAGAGATTTGTCGACACCATGTGAGTACTTCTGCGAGTTCTTCTATAACGTGTAGCTCGAACCAAAAACTTAGTTTGTCATACGCTGGTCGCCACCCTGCGGACTTGAACTCGGCTTGAGGGAACAATTCATTCTCACCAGTCGGAAGCAACGAATCGCCCAATTGCCGCGCCCGCTGAGCCAACTCGGTAAGCTCTAAGCTTTCTACCTCTGAGATAACACTGGTCTTTGCCTTTGAAATCAAACCGGCCAACGGATTAGCATCCACGCCAACCGCGTGGCGCTTTAGCGTTAGGGCTTCAACAAGCGTCGTTCCGCTACCACAAAATATGTCGCCAACAGTATCGCCAACACCGGAGAGCTCCTGAATCAAAGCGTTTGGTATCTGTGGGATAAACTTAGCGGGATACGGATGTATTCCGTGAGTCAGGTAACTTGTCTTCGCATCGGCAAAGTCCCAATCGATAGCAGATAGCCTTCCAAGATACGAGGTGCCGCGCTCTGCCACATGGCGACGCTGCGACGCGTCCTCTCCGGAGGACCTAGCAAAAGCGACGACCATTTGTACTTCGTGCTCGGAAAAATATCGCCAACCATTGCGATCGCGCCGCGGCTCAGGTACAAGACCCGTGCGAAGCCAACGAAGTAGGGTGTCTTTATGCACGCCTGCCAGGCGCGCTACGTCCGCGGTTGATAGTTGCTGGAGCGCAATCGATGAGTCCATACGCATATACTTACATATACGTGCGGACTGGTCAAATATACAGTAATCTGATTTTGGCCCTGTTTCACAAAATTATAAATATTGTCAATAAAACAATTTGTTACGTTTAACCAACCTGTTCAGGGATCACTCGCTCGTGGGTCACCTTTTCGCTACCGATGCTCGATCCACCAGATCGGCGCCACCGGGAGAAAGAACGCGAATTTGGCCAGGCTCGCGAGCATGATGAGCATAGTGACGCGCCGCGCAGCTAGGCGCATTGGCAGCCAGCATCGCCGCGCTCAAGGGCAATAGCGTGATCGGACTGTACGGCGTGTCCAAGGCGGCCGACACGGCGTTGGTGAGAAACTACGCCTGCGAGTGGGGTCCGTCCAACGTCCGCGTCAACGCCATCCTGCCTGGTCTGGTGAAGACCGATTTCGCCCGCGCGATCATGTCGAAGATGCGCCGATGCAGGAGCGGCTCGCCCCAGCCCTGCAGATAGATCCAGTCGGTATGTTCGAACGCGCCGGCGATCCCCTCGAACGTCTCCCAGCCCACGTCGCGCTGCGGCCAGCGATCGACAAGCACCGTGACCGGGCACATGACACACTTGATATTGCAGCGCGAGGTCACCTCGATCTGGAACGCTTCGAAGCGCCGCGCGGACCGACGCGGCCGCATCCACCCGATTACCCGTTCGAGCGCGACAGCCATGACCGCTACCGGCGCAATGGCCGGGCGTTCCTTTGCCGCGGCCGCAGCGCGCCTGAGGAGCGCCGCGGCCGCCCCACTATTTGATGTCCGGCACCGGGAAGATGACCCCGCCGAACAGTAGGTAGGCGAGAATCAGCGTCCAGACAACGTTCACCGCCTGGGCCGCGATGAACGCCACCGCCGGTCGCCCTCCTTCCATCGTGGCGAGGTCCACGAACTTCGTCTCCAGTCCGATGCACACGAAGGCGAGCGCGAACCACCAGGTGCGGAACTGGCCGAGAGCGGATTGGGTCCCCTTTACCATGTCGCCGGGCAGGAAGAACGAAAACAGGGCGGAGGCGATCAGGAACCCGAGAACGAACTTCGGGAACCGCTCCCAGATGATGCCGGCGCTCGGCTTGTCAGTCCCGCCGGCCGCGCCCGCCTTGTAGGCCCACCAGACCACGAGTATGAAGGCGGCCACGCCGATCAGCGCGTTCTGCGAGAACTTGACGATCACCCCGGTTTTCATCGCGGCGTCGCTGATGAGGGCACCCGCAGCCACCACGCTCGCGCTGGTGTCCAGCGTCCCACCCATCCAGGCGCCGGCGACGATGTCGGGAATCTGGAAGGCCTTCACCAGCCAGGGCATGACGATCATCATCGGTACGGCGACGATCAGCACCAGCGAGGTCACGTAGGACAGCTTCTTCTTGTCTCCCTGGATCGCGCCGCAGGTCGCGATCGCCGCCG
>Ga0209514_10004606_pt1 | contig 18382 bp, 28 predicted proteins | sample Subgrocontami58m_FD_187452 | JGI IMG/M metagenome (GOLD analysis project Ga0209514, IMG submission 187452) | Subsurface groundwater microbial communities from S. Glens Falls, New York, USA - GMW37 contaminated, 5.8 m (SPAdes) (version 3) | ecosystem: Environmental > Aquatic > Deep subsurface >...
CCACCAAGTAAGCTGTCGTCTAAATCCGTGTATAATTTAAATTTTCTATTGAATTTCTTTTCCAGCCTCTTCTTTATCCTATCCATTACCTCTATTTCCAGTGGAAACGTAGTCTTTACCAGCGCCTCGACTTCTTTGCCGTGAGAATAGGCTACTCTGATATATTCGGCGATATCCAGAATTTTTTCAATCCGGTCTTTTTCCAAGAGTAATCTTAAAAAATGTATCAGTTCCGGCGAAAAATCTTTTAGTAAGTTATCGATAAAAACGCATTTCTCGGCGTAGTTTATATCCGGGCTCTGCATTACCTCTTGAAATTGCGGGTTATTGCGCATAATCTCCCGTAACTTCTTTAAATCCTCATATGCCGCCTTTTGCCCCACGCCTTCCTTGGCGTAGGCCATAAAAGCATCCGCATATCTCTTAACTATAATGCTATCTTTCATCTGAATCTGCCTTATCAATATTATCCAGGAAGTTAGAGATCAGCTTCTTGTCATCCGGCTCTGTAAACTTTTCCTGTATTACGCTTTCCGTAGCCTTAATCGTTAAATTAATAATGCTGTCCCGCAATTCCTCTTTGGCCTTGATAAGTTCATATTTAACATTCTGTCTGGCGCTATCGATTATATCCTGGGCTTCTGAATTGGCTTTTTTCCTTACCTCGTCTGTAATCTCCCGGCCTTGAGCAATCGCATCCTTGATCATCCGGTTGGCTTCCTCTTCTATTCTAGCCAACCGCGCCTCGTATTCGAGCCGGGTTTTCTCGATATCAGCTTTTGTTTCTTCGATTCTTTTGAACTCAGACGCGATACGCTCTTTGCGTGAATCCAATAATCTCAATAATCTTCTCCAGGCGAAAATACGCAACAAAAAAAGCAGCAGAAGAAAACTGATTATCTGAGCTATGATTTCGTTCAGGTTTAACAGCTTGAATAGTTCCATAAATCGTTAAAATTAGCCCCTAGAATTTACCGGCAAGAACGAATACGAAAACCAGCACATAAATCGTTAACGCTTCGATAAACGCGCAACCGATAGTCATGTTTATCAAAATTTTGGTTGCCGCTTCCGGCTGCCTGCCAATTGATTCCATGGCCGCAGAAATTACTTTGCCCAGGCCTATTGCCGAACCAACCGCGGCAATAGCCACGCCTAAAGGCATGAAGATTGATAATGCTACTTTGTAATCCATAACTCCTCCTTTAATGAACACACAACTTAGCGAATCAATCTTTGCGATGAGCTAAGTTGTTTGTGTGAATTAAACCCAGCACCAATTTTATGATTCAAGCGATCTTTTAAGCCTATCTTTAAGATAGGTTCTTGCTTGGCCATAGTGCTTTAGCTTTCTTTCTCTGTCTCTTGCATCTAATTCTGCAGCGTATCCTTCACAACCGATAAATTTCCATTTCTTTTCTATATCGTGTTCCTTTAGACGCCTGTCTAAATTATTCGTATAACCGTAATAAAGCTCACCGTCGTCCCTACTCTTTAAAACGTAAACCCAATACATCATAAAATTAGTGCTGGGACAAATTCGGACAGATAACTTAGCTTCACTTTTCGTTCGCTAAGCTATGTCCTCATTTGCCTCTTCTCCTAATGCCAATGCAAAATATATCGTGCTTAAAAGCGCGAAAACAACTGCCTGTACAACCGCGGTCAACACCGACGCCAACATGTTAAAAAGTAAAAGTCCTACACCCTTGACGCCGAAACTGGCTAAGACCGCAAGCAGTAAATCTTCACCCCAGATATTGCTTCGAAGACGTAACGACAAACTGATAGGTTTTATAAACTCGGAAATGATATGTAACACTAATATTAATAACGGCAGGACAACGGAAAAAGCCATGATCCCCCGGGGTTTACCGGCCAAATGGTCCATATAACCTAAAAAACCCATTTCCCTTACTGCCGTATACTGGACATAACAGAATACGCAGACTGCCAACCCAAAAGTCGTTGACCAGCTCGAAGTCGCTGATTTCATGAACGGGATCAGCCCGAATAAATTCATGCAAAGTATGTATATGAATAACGTGCCGATAAAGGGCGTGAATCTTCTCCCCTTTGGCCCGAGGATCCCGCAGACAAAATCGTCGATTCCGCCTACGATTGCCTCTGCAGCATTTTGCAGCCGTGAACCGGGTATAAGCTCATGTTTACGCGAGGCAAATATCGCCAGCAGGGTCAAAATCAAAACTATGATCAGGGAATATATCGCATCTTGAAAAGAATAAAGATATTTTGCTATTGGATGGGATTTATAAGCATCCGCTAAAAGCGTTACTATATCCGGTAATTTCGGTTCAACCATTTTTATCGCTGGGATAAATTGAACTCTTTTTATTTGCGTCGTAAACCAACTTAATTATCCTGACAGTCTCGGAAACGCTGGCAATAAGTCCTATTGCCACGGTTACAGAAGTAGTGTAGGGAACAAAGTTTAGTTTTTTCTCCAAATATTGTCCTACATAATAACCCGCGAGCGGGCCGGTAAGCAAAATAAAAGGTATGAAAGAAAGCATGCCTGCTATCTTCAAGTGTTTATAAAGATTATCCCTGTTTACTGTCAAAATCAGCTCCTTTTGTTTTCCTGCCTGGCTATATTTACCCCGTTAGAAAACACTATCTTTCTAATGGGGTCTATTTATTATATTACCGATTTGTCGATTTCACCATTAAAATTTAACATAACCCCATGCTAAATTTAGGTATGCGTCTTAAGTTACTATATGTGAATCCTGCCCCAGATCCTCGTATATCGGCTGAGTAAGCTCTCCTAAATTTTTTATCCTGGCGGCAAAGAAAAAAGAAACAACAGCGCAAGACAACCCCCCTACTACCAAAGTATTGGTTACTCCGATCCAGCTGGCGAAAATTCCCGCTAATAAGCTGCCTAAAGGAGCCATCCCCATAAAAGCCATGGTATAAAAACTCATAACCCTGCCGCGCTTATCATCTTCGACTATAGTCTGTAATACAGTATTGCTCGCGGCGGTATTTACCATGAATCCAAAACCCGTAAATGCCAGTAATACGAGGGACAACCAGAGCAGACGCGAAAAAGAAAACAAAATCAAACCCAGAGAAAATATTGTCGATGAAACCGGGATTATGCTCCCCAGCTTTAACATCTTTTTTTGCGACGCAAGAAAAATAGTTCCGATCAAAGCTCCGACGCCCACCGATGCCATCAAGAACCCCAGAGTTTCCGGGCCGCCTTTAAGAACCTGGTTGGCAAAAACCGGCATTAATACCACATAAGACATGCCCATCAGGCTTATCGAGCCAAGCAGGATTAAAATATAGCGGATAGGAGCAAAGCCAAAAGTATATTTTACGCCTTCCATCAATTCCTTTATCACGCGGCGTTTGGCGTATTTCCTGGGCCGGACATTAATATTCATCATTAAAAGGCAGATGATTACGGCAAGGAAACTTACGCCGTTAACCAAAAAACACAAGCCCTCTCCTACTATGGCAATAAGCATACCGGCTACTGTCGGGCCTAAAAGCCTTGCCACATTGAACATCAAAGAATTTATGGCAATGGCGTTGCCTAGGATTTCTTTTTTCTCGACCATATCAATTATGAAAGATTGGCGCGACGGTATATCCAGGGAATTAACGCAGCCTAAGAATATGCCCAACAAAATTATATGCCATACCGCGATAAGCCCTTTAAAGATCAGAAAGGCGAGGATAAAAGCCTGCAGCATTGAAAGCGTCTGCGTGACAAGGAGTATTCGATGCCGGTTCCACCTGTCTACCATGACCCCGGCCAAGGGGCTTAAGAGAAATGACGGAATCTGGCTGGCAAAGGCCACGACTCCTAATATCAACGCCGAGCCGGTCAAGCGGTATACCAGCCAGCTCATGGCGATCTGTTGCATCCAGGTCCCGATCAAGGATATGCTCTGGCCGACAAAAAAAAGACGAAAATTCCTGAACGCCAAAGCGCGGAATATCGTCTTAAACGGAGACTCTCTTAAAAGTTTAGGCTGCATTTAGTTTTTTGGATTTTTCATGACTTTAGGCTTACTGGCAGGAAACTATTGTTGGCCTTGAAGCGGCGGTTCAATAATTGTGCTCGGCCTCACTTGAATATAGCCCTGATAACTCCGGTAAGGATAAAACATACTAAGCCGCTAAAAACCAGGATGTTACCTTTGCCGGGCATGACGTTAAAAGCCATCATCAAAATAAGGATTGCTCCTACTGCTACCAGGATTGTGCTGATAATTCTCGCTTTTTCTTTATCCATAGTATTATTTATGGCGCTTACTCGACCTCTTATGGGCCTTTTCCATCCGCTCCAAGGCCTGGTTAACGGTGTTGCCTTCAGTAAGATTATCGCAACAGATTGCGGCGTACCCCTTACGGTTCTTTATCTTGAAAATTTTTACTCTGCATTTACATGTCTTCATGATTAATAGCCCTCTGGTAAATCGTTGATATCGTCCTGCACCTTAGCCTTTAGGCCTTTGGCTTCCTGCAATAAAGAATCGTTCTTAACTTTGGTGTTCTCGTAATCCTTGAACAAATCGATCAATTTATTCATATAGTCATTGACGTCTATGTCCAGCTGGTTCATATCATCAAGGATAATGCCCTGATTGGCTTCATTAAATTCGCTTTTGATATCATTCATCTTGTTGGATAAATCAGGGTATGGCGAGGAAGTATCAAAGTTATCCAGCAACTCATTGATTTTATCCTGGGCTTGATTATAGTTGTCCAGATACTGATCCATGGCGCCTTCCTGCGCCCTGCAGGTAACTACTGAGATTAAAAAGCATGCCAAAACCAGGCTTATTATTTTCATCTTACTACCCTCCTATCAGCTATTTAGGATAATAAATTCTCCCTGCCTAAAAGCGCAGAAACGCGGTTACCCTATTAGCCAATGCAGTTATTTTACTAGAAATATGAAGAACTTTCCACTTGAATTTTGTTAAAATGTCTCTAGAGAAGTGCGGATACTTAAGAGGTGTCCTGCTGCCGCTGAGCAATGAGCTATGAGCTACTTTTTCGTCTTTACTGCGCAGCCCTGAATACCGTGTTTAGCGTAGTATTTCTGATGATATTCTTCTGCCTGATAAAATTCGCTTGCCGGGACAATTTCAGTAACAACCGGATCTTTGAACTTCTTTGTTTTTTCGAGTTTCATCTTTGAAATTATAGCCGCTTCTTTTTGATCGGGCGATAAATAGAAAATAGCCGAACGATACTGGCTTCCTTTATCCGGGCCCTGGCGGTTGGGTGTTGTGGGATTATGTATGCTCCAAAATACGTCAAGCAACTGATTATAAGTAACCAGGGAAGGATCAAATGTCACTTCCAGCGCCTCGGCGTGGCCTGTCTTATCAGTACAGACATCTTCATAAGTCGGATCCTTAAAATGGCCGCCGGTATAGCCAACGCGCGTTGATATAATGCCTTTGACCTTGTCAAATTCAGCCTGGACTCCCCAGAAACAACCCGCAGCAAAAATAGCTTTTTCTGTCTCTTTGTCGGATTTTTCCATAGGTTTGCCCTTAAGTTTGGCAAATTTCAAAGCAACCAAGTTCATGCAAAAGCGTTTGCCTGTTGGCGCAGGGCCGTCATCAAATACATGGCCCAAATGCGCCTCGCAACGAGCGCAGCGCACCTCTACCCTGTGCATACCTAAACTATTATCTTCCACAAGCTTTACGTTTAAATTCGAGACCGGCTCCCAAAAACTCGGCCAGCCGGTATGCGATTCGAATTTCGTTTCAGCTTTAAAAAGGTCAGTGCCGCAACAAATGCACTGGTATACGCCTTTTTCCTTGGGGAATTCACAAACGCCAGAAGGCCTTTCTGTACCGCCTTTACGCGTAACCCGGAACTGTTCAGGCGTAAGTATTTTTTTCCATTGCGCGTCGGTCTTATTGACTTTTTCAACCTGTTCGACTTTGCCCGTGCTCGCGTTAAAAATCGGTATTTTTTCGTTTTGAGCGTTTGCGTTTTGCATATCAACCCCCAAGATAATGAGGAGTGTTAGAAAAAATGCTAATGTTCGCATAACCTCCGACCTATGAGCTATGAGCTATAAGCTAATGAGTCCGTTTCGCGGTAACTTTAGCTTTTTTTGCACTTAAAGCAATAAGTGTCGTGAAAACACTTAACCGCAGTTTTTGCAAATACGGCAATAATTATCAAAAGCACTATCTGACCGAATAATCCCCAGCTCATAAACCCCTCCTTATTTAGCGATTAGAGTTTAGCAACAAACTTTATTTTACAATAGTTAAAGAATTAGTAAATAGGCCGGCTCTACTTTCTTTTGACTTTTTTCTACCCCCGGTTAAATAAAATGCCCTGATTGAGTACATCAACCAGGGCTTTTCAGCCATCAGCTATGAGCTATGAGCTATGAGCTAAAATCTATGACCTAAATCTATTTCTTTGTTGCTTGATAAACTCCGTAAGTAACTCCGGCGCTAACAAGCATGCTTAGTAAAGAACAGCCGGAACTGCCTATTGCCAATAAAATCACTATCCAGGCAACTAATAATTTTCTTTTCAACATTTTCTCCTTTGTTTAGCCATCAGCTTCGACTGGTGACTTTGTGACGTGCCTGCCTGCCGGCAGGCAGGGTGACCTGGTGACTTGGAAAAACCCCTGTCCCCGGAACTCTTTTTAAGTATTAATGATGCCCGATAAAATAATCATCAAGTTTAATTACTGCCCCGGCATTATGAATTTCAGGGCCGAAATAATCCGGGCCTGATACTGTCATATAGGTCCAAGACATTCCTGAGTATGAACCAAGCGCGTGCGGGCACTGAATGCTCCAGAATTCCCCCGGACTCTGAGTACCCCTAAGATAAGCCCAGGTTTTACCGTCACCCGGAGGAGGAAACCCTCTTTGACGCGGAGGAGGATTCTCTAAAATTGTGAACGGGTCCCAGAATGTATCTCCGTCCGGCCAAGCATCATATTTAGCTTTATATAAAAGGACTGCTGTCCGGAATGCATCCATTGTAGCATTTTCTTGAATACCTAAAGCCTTATTGGATAAGTCTACAAATTTGGCAACGGCAACAGAAACAAGAATAGCCAGAAGCGCTAAAACAATAATTAACTCTAGTAAAGTAAAAGATTTTTTATTCATTCAGCGTTTATCGCCTGTCCGCCCTGGGCTGAAGCTAATTGTTATATCCATCCTCTAGTTTTTCAGTAGTTAATATTAGTAAAGCTTTCTAATTTATCATTAACAAAGGTCAGATAAGTATTGCGCACTTCCCAGGTTTCAGTACACCCCCAAGAACTACATGTCCTTGATTTTTGATATAAGTATAGATACTCTTCTCCCGGAATCCCCCAGCTCGCCCTGACTTCTTCTTTGGTCATACCCGGCTTGATAAACCCGCCCCTGATATCGCTTTTAGTTTGTTCGCTAGTTTTGGGATGTGTAGCAATATAATCTTCCCGGCCTTTTGTATAATCAAATGTAGTTGCGCACCCGCTTACTACCATTGCCAAAATAAATAAAAAGATTATTTTGTTATTCATTTAATCAATTTGGCTCTTAGTTGAAGTTCTCTTTTAATTAAATTAAACTCTTCTTCTGCAGTCCCGCCCATTGGCCATTGCACGTTCACCATTCTTAATGTAACGTTCGTCTTGCCATTGCCTAAATCTTTTAACCAAAATCCAAAGTTATGAGATGGCTGTTGAAAATCGCCTAATGCATACCCTATGGCATTCTTAGCAAGTATCACTCCATTATCAAAATCTTTCTCGTATATAACTGTCCCTGTATCATTCAACACTTGAACTATCGCCACAAAAACGTCTTTATACGGATAATCAAAAACTTTTTCCGCGGCCTTATTCGATCTTTCCACATCTTCTCTAAAATGCGCCAGATGCTGCTGTGCCGGCGCGCATCCACTAACCACCATTGCCAAAATGAATAAAAAGATTACTTTTTTCATATGAAAATCAGGACCGTACCCTATTTTTTATGAGTCTTTAAAAGTTGATTTTCTCTTTCTTCGCATTCCTTAATTACCAATTCCTTAACTGCAACTTCTTTCAAGGTCTTATAGCTCGGGTCTTTTGGTACACGTTCGGGCACCTTTTTGCCAAACACTTCTCCTAGTATTGTATTCATAAGTTCAATTCTATAATCAAATAAATAGGATTGTATTTTAATAAGTTCATCGCTAACCCTATAACATTTTCTTTCAAACTCAGAATATCCTTCTGGCTTATCTAAAGTAGATGGGGATGAATTACTAAAATAATCTATAAATTCTCTAATTGTTTTATGGACATCATCAATTCGGTTTTGGATATATTTTCTATAGTGATCAAACTCGACAACAGCAATTTCATTCGATTCAATTACTATTATAAAATTAGCAGTTCCGCCATATAATTCTCCAGCTTGCCTATGGAGGCTTTGGGCAATTTCACTCTTGTCGAATTTAAAAATTAGCGGTTTATCAATATGTATTTTCAATCTACTGGGTAATGTAATATATGGGGTAACCAAGCTTGTTAAAATACTAGAGAAATCACTTGCCGCTTTATTAATCTCCCTAAAAGCATTTATTTCTAGTGACTTCTTAATCTCTTCTCTTTTGGAAAGCTGATTGTCTCTTCTTGTCTTTATTAAATGAATCTCAGCAATCGATAGCGCTATTATCCATCCAACAAATATTGTGAAGTTGTTTATAAAATCAGAAGGTGATAACGCAGCATTTTTCTGAAAAATATATAGAAATGTTACATAAGACACAATGATTAATATCGTTATGACATATATTAATTTTCCTTTAAAAATTTTTTTAATTTTTAATAACATTTTTAATAATTCTAATAAGTTCAACTGTTCTCTATTGTATCTGGTGCGGTCCTATTTAAAAAATAAAAGCGGAAACTAATTAATTATTATGTCCCCGGAACTCTGTCCATTCATTTGTTTAATCTTAATAAATCCCAGCGGTTCAAGTATTCCTTTTTCTCATCCCAAAAATTACGCATAGGATTATCTTTGTGCTTTTGACCTTTTTTTCCTGGCGTTGCTAACCATTCTTTATGATATTTCTTTACGTATGAAGCTACAATTTTACTGGGCACTACGAAGAAATCGGGTTTCTCTCCGTTATTCAAATTGACAAATACATAGAACAAATTATTCGCAAAGTAGCCTTCCGCCTTATCGGTTAAAAGCCACCAATCTGAACCTCCTTGATTCGTCTTGACCTGAACGCCTACAGTTTTAGTGGCGTCCTCATTAGCAACCATAATATCTATGCCTTTTGTATTTCTCAGCGTCATTGATGCGATATAACCCTGTTTACTCAGTTCTGCGGCAGCACTATAAACTCCAGCAATGCCTGAAGTTATCTTGCTTAATTTTTTCATATACGCCTCCAACAAAAAAACAGCCCCCTATTTAAAGAGTTGCCTTAGGAGTTCTTTATCACTTTTTAAATCTAAAATATGCATTTTTCTATGGCAGTTCGGACATAAAGCCACGACATTTTCTTCTGTGTCTGGCCCGCCATTTGCAAGGCTTATAATATGATGGCCTTCCAGGAACGGCTTCCCAAACTTATCTTTAAAAGGAGCATCGTTGTTGCAGAGTACACATTTCCCCTTAGCTTTTCTTTTGGCTAATTCCTTAATTTCTTCGCTACTATCATACTTATTACCGATCACTTGTCTTCTGGAGGCTTTATTTCCTGTTGATTTGATTCTTTTTCTGAGTTCTTCCTCAGACAGCTTTTTTACATTATTTTCTCTAGCCATCCTTACTTTTTGAAAGTCTTTTTCAAGAATTGGAGCAGGGCCAGCTTGATCAATTAACTTTGATGGAAAGATCCAAACTTTACGATTATTATTATTTATATCCAGCTGCGTTTCTTGAATAGGGGTGGAATCAAGCTTTACTCTTCCCTGATAAATATACGCCCCAGCATTAAAAACCTCAAATAGCTGTATTGTCACATTGTTGGCTTTAGATTGCGCTAGCGTTTTATTTTGGCTAAAACTTATGGATTGATCCCCTTTTAAACCCATTCCTGTATAATATAGAATATTCCCTTCCCATCTATCTTTATAAATTCCCCTTGTATGATCAGAAACCAAAATTAGAGAATTCGTCCTATGGCTTCTACGCATACCTCCTTGCAAACCACAGCGAAAAATTCTTTGTAAGTCTTTATTCTGTAATATATCCCCGGGCTTTATCATCAACATCATTATTTATCTATCATCCCTGCTTTAAAAATGCCTTTATCAGCGAAACTATAATATACATCATTGGCAATTATTATATGATCTAGTAATGTTATCTGCAAAATTTCTGCTGCTCGAGCCAACTCTTTTGTAAATTCTTCATCTTGAGGACTAGGTGCAGAATTCCCTGAAGGATGATTATGAACGCAAATAAACGACTTTGCGAACTTCTGTAAGGCTGAATGGATTATCTCTCGTACAATGGGTAAAGAATAGTCGACTGTTCCTGTAGCTATAGTCTCAATATCAATAAGCCTGTTACTACTATTGAGATAGGCGACTTGAAATACCTCCGTCTTTAAATCTCGAATTTGCGGCTTTACGATAGCAACTATATCTAGTGATGAAGAAATTTTTTGTCTGCTTGCATTTATCTCATCTTCACGAAAACGACGCCCAATTTCAAGCGCAGCTCTTATTTGACAAACTTTTGCCAAACCTAAACCTTTAAATGCACTCCAGTCTCGCATATCAGTGTGACTCATATTGCGAAAAGTGCCAAACTTATCTAAAATTTTTCTGGCTAAATCAATAGCACTCTCACCCTTAACTCCTGTTCTCAACAAAATAGCTAAAAGTTCAGAATTACTTAAAGACCACTCGCCCTTTTTTAATAGTCTTTCTCGTGGCCTATCGTCTTTAGGCCATTGTTTAATACTTCTTTTTATCATAAAGAAATTATTTTTAAATTAAATTATCGAAAAGCCGAAGTCTTTTCCAACTGGCTTTAAACAATCTTTCTCGCTTAACGCTACACCTATATTCAAACTATTAATAAATTCAATATATCGATTGTCTGAAGGAATTTGGGATGGAATAATTAATTTGTGCCTCTCATTAAACAACAAATTATTATCTTGAGAGAATTTCTCAACTTCAAAGAAATCGTACTCAAGAAGCTGTGCAATTCCTTTTCTTGCTTGTATGCGGAAGTTCTTATTCTCTGTACTTTTTATTTCAAAAAGAAAGGCTTTATCCTTATTATGTGCAAAAAGATCAACAGTTCTGCTAGATCTAGTTTCATATCCATGTTTCTGAAATAAAACTATAAGTTGTTCTAAAATTGAAGCATGCATAGCGTTTGCTCGATCAAGTATCTCATTATCTCTCATATATTGCGAAACCGGTTCCTTAATAACCGTCCTAGCTTTAACGCTATCAAAAATTCTCAAAGTATCAACATAACGCAATGCTTCTCTGGCATTTTTAATTTTATCAGATAGTCTGTCTACGCGTTCTGTTTTAATATCTAACTGAGATTCAATTTGAGGCATTCGGGACTCTTCAAAACCAAAATAAAGATAAAGAGGTCTTTTATCTAGCAGTATCCTATTAGCAACATTTGATTTTACTGAGGAAAAACTACCCATCGGAGGAAAACCAGGTATTTGTTTTAGCGGAATTAAATTTGCTAACAATAAATTAATTAAATTTTTTGTCTTTTCGGTATTATCGGGTGAGGGATTATCCCAGCTATTTGAAGGAGGCAATTCACTAAAAAGATAAATTTCTGATAAGGGAACTAGTAATGGCCATCGATTTACACTTTTAAGTGTTTCATAGAACCATAATGGATTCTTTTTTTCAGAAAAATCTGTACCAATTACTCCTAAGCCTATAATCCCAGATCTTGCATTGCTAAAAAAAGATTCACGTGTACTGTGTATAAAAAAAATATCGCCTGGTCGAATTTTAGCCCATCTAGGCCTCAACTCTTCTTCTAGTCCCCATGTCATATATTTTATAGCAGTTAACCAATGTTCAGGAGGACCAGTAAACCTGAAAAAACTTTTTGCGTCAAAAACTGTATCTAGATCCATGTTTATAATTTGTTGTATTTAAGATGTTTGCCCTTAGCCTTTTCCACAGGATATTTAATTTCATTCTTTTTGAGTTTTCCTTCCATTGCAGTTATCAAGCTAATTCCAAGATTATCAGCTAGTTCAAAAAGATATAAAGCAATATCGGCTATCTCATCTTTGATCTCATCTTTGTTTTGTCTCGCATACTTCTCTACTTCTTCGATGGTCTTCCATTGAAAATGCTCTAAAAGCTCAGAAGCTTCAAGAATTATCGAAACAGCCATATTTTTAGGATCGTGAAATTGCATCCAGTCACGCTCATCTCTAAATTTTTTTATTTTTTCAATTATTTGACTAATTTCACCCATATTCTCTCCTTTTAATCCCCCTTAGAATTTTAGGCTCTTTTGCTCTGGTGGGGTCTTCCCTTCGACTTAGCTCAGGGTAAAAGGGGACAAAATAACCCCCTAAAAACAAAACCCGAGCTTTTCGCCCGGGCTAAACACTTCTTATATTAAAGATAAATTTTCGGTTTGCATATATTGCCTTCACAACTTATTCATTTTATCCCCTCCTGGTTCATAAGTCAAGTCCTTCCACTTGGTTCTGCTTGATCAAGTAAGCATCGCAATGCCAGGAAGCGGGCCCGCTCCCCGACATCGCAAACTCCTAGCAACATCCGCAGAATTCATGACAGGCTTTTATCAAAGCCTTCAACGATTCTGTTTTGGACGCGTCTTTTGCGCTTATATCAACCTGAATGCCCTTTGCTGTTTCCTTTACATTACATTCAAGCTGTTCGCAAATAGACTTAGCATCTTTTCCGCAACAGTTAAACATTTTAATCACCTCCTTCCATTCTATTGTTCCAATACTGTCGAACAATTAAAGCAAAAAAAATCTACTTCAGGAAATCCTTAATAGCATTAACCGCTTCTTCATTAACCCGGCAACGATACATCTGCCCGTCCCTCTCGCAGGTAATAAGCCCGGCGTTTTGAAGTTCTTTAAAGTGATGCGAAACCGTGGATCTTGAGAGCTTCATGCATTCGCAGACTTTAGTAAAAGCCTTTTCCAGAAACCCAGCCACAGGGCAACAGGCTTTATTCTTAATCCGGGCCTGCGAAGCTCCCTTATCTTGCGCTGAACAACAGCCCTTGTGGATCATCAAAAAAATATTGAGCCGCTGCTCGTTTGATAAGGCCTTAAATATCTTTACGTAGTTTGATAGTTCCATAACAATAGAAGTATAACATCTCCCCTACTAAGTGTCAAGTATTTTTCTTTTCTCTATCTCTCTTCTTCTAAATGGGTGACAAGGACTGATATGAATTTTAAATCCCCCTTAAAATTTTAGGCTCTTTTGTGAGGAAAAACTCGGTTCCGTTTTCCTCTTCCCTTCTTCTAAATGGGTGACAAGGGCTGGTATGAGCAGGACGTTGGAAATTTGAAGCGGGCACGGTGTCCGCAGGACGAGCGAAAATTTTCATCTAGCGAGATTTTCCTCGCTGGGGAAAATCAAGCGTTCCTGCGAATACAGGCCTTGGCAGGCCCCATTTCTACTTCTTCCCGCCCAAATCATCCACATACTTCTCAAAAGCATTCCGGTCAAGCGTATCGCGGGACTCAAATTTATCCATCCAGTCAGTAAGTTCAGGCTGGCTGATCTGGTTATCCGTGCTGATAATATCAAACATCCTGGTAAGGTTATAGATTGTAAACTTTTTGTCTGTTTTCAGAACGCTGCCTTTAAGTTCATTCTGCAGGGTTTCTAAGTTTGACTTGATCCCGGCCGCCTCTTCGTCAGTCAACCCGGCTATCTGGTTGGAGCTGATTTTTGAGATATCAGTAGATATCAGGCTAGCAGTATATTTATTTAAATACGCTGTCGAGGCAAAAAAGACAAAAACCAGAAGGCCCAGCAACACAATAAGTATCGACGAAAACCACTTAAAAAGCGTGCGTTTAGAGGCGAATAAACCATAAAGATAGCTGGTCAAAGGCCAGACCAGAATCATTAATATAATCCATATTGTCTTAGACTTAGTGCTTCTTTGTTGTGCTGTCGCGCAATGGATAAGCATCCATATCGGATATGCCAAGGCGCCAAAAATAAAAATTCCCAGCACAATAAGAGTAAACGCTAATGCGATTATATTCGCCATATATAACCCCCTTTTAAGTAAAAATACATATAGTCACCAGGTCACTCCCTCGGCTTCGCTCGGGACTCCCTTCGGTCGCAGGTCACATGTAATGCTTTTGCGGGTGACGTTGTGACTTTGTGACGTTGTGACCCAACTGTTTTTTCTACTGTTTCAAATGTATTACTATCTTATCCCCGGTAATCTTTGCGTTAGGAACAATAATCTTTTTCTTGTCCGGCGCGATCATGATTGTGCTGAATATCTGGATTTCTTGCACTGTGCCGGCTGCTCCGCCTGCCTCAATAAAATCTCCCACTTCAAAAGGCGCGAATATAACAATCATTACCCCGGAAGCAAAATTTGCCAAAGAGCCCTGAAGCGCAAGGCCTACTGCCAAACCGGCAGCGCCGATAATCGCGATAAATGATGTCGTTTCCACTCCCAATTTGCTTAAAGCCGCAAGTGCGGCAAAAGTAAGGATGGCAAAGTAAACAAGATGCTTGGTAAACGATAGAAGCGTTGGCGGCACCTTTGACTTGTGCATTACTTTTCCCACGACATGACTTGTGGAACGGCCTACCCACTTACCGATAAAAAATATCAGTATTGCCGCGGCAACTTTAAGGCCGTATTGAATCAGTAGGTCGTAAATCTTATCCGGCGTAACCTGCATAATCTGTCCCCTTTATGAAATAGTTGAAAAATACATATAGTCACCAAGTCACCCTGCCTACCGGCAGGCAGGCATGACACCATGTCACATGTAAAGTCACCAGAGCACCAGTCACCAAGTCACCAGAAAATTTATTACGGGTGACGTTGTGACTTTGTGACGTTGTGACCCAACTTGTTTTTGCAGCTAATAATTCTCAGCAAGAACTTCGTAGAAACTCTGCGGGTGCTTACAGGCCGGGCATTCTTTCGGAGGCTCTGCGCCTTCGAAAACATACCCGCAATTAATGCAGTGCCACTTCACCGAAGACTTCTTTTTAAAAACTTCGCCCTTGGCGATATTATCAATCAATTTCCTGTATCTTGACTCGTGGAACTTCTCGACTTTCGCAACCTGCTCAAAAGAGCGCGCTACCTCGGGGAATCCTTCTTCCCTGGCGATTTTTCCAAAATCCTGATAAAGTTTTGTCCATTCTAATTGTTCGCCCGCAGCAGCAAGCTCTAAATTGCTCTTCGTGTCTTTGATCGCTCCGGCAGGATATGTGGCGGTAATCTCAACGTCGCCGCCTTCTAAATGCTTAAAGAAAACCTTGGCGTGCTCTTTTTCGTTTTCAGCAGTTTCAGCAAAAATATTGGCAATCTGCTCCAAACCTTCTTTTCTTGCCGCGCTGGCAAAATAAGTATAGCGGTTTCTCGCCTGGGATTCTCCGGCAAAAGCCGCCAGTAAATTCTTTTCTGTTCTTGTGCCTTTTATTGATTTAGACATATCTACGCTCCGTAAGCTTTGGTCTCATTCGCTTTGTTCCGGTTTTGCGGCAATATTCAAATTTTTAACTCCCAATTCGTTCAGGATATCAAGTACAGCCACTATTTCTTTAAAATAAACAAGTTTGTCGGAAAACAAAATAACATTGAGGCCGGAATTATCCTTGACCATTGACTCGATCTTTCTCCTCAATTCTTTTTTTGAAACCATCTGGCCGTTTAAATACAGCAGGTTTTCGTTACTCAAGGTAACATAAGCCTGGCTGGAATTTTTGATGGGTTTGGCGCTTGAGGCGTTAGGCAGGTTTACCTTAATACTCGCTTGTATTATCAGAGGAGTCGTAACCATGAATATTATCAACAAAACCAAAACCACGTCCGTAAACGGCGTGATATTGATTTCTGCCATTAATTTCTGTTTTCTGGATTTTGCTCTCATTTCTGTTTAAGGGTTATCAGGTCCAGGGTTTCGCTCGCGCACAATTCCATATCCGTGACAAAATTATCTACTTTTTTTATAAAATAATTGTAAGCTATGACCGCAGGTACTGCTACGCAAAGGCCGGCTGCGGTGCAGCCCAAAGCCTCAGATATGCCGCTTATGACAACGCTGATGCCGCCGCTGCCGGTAAGGGCAATATCATTAAAGGCGCGGATTATGCCTAAGACCGTGCCGAAAAGCCCGATATAAACAGCAGTGCTGCCGATAGTGCCGACTATGGTCGTGAAACGCTCCAGTTTCGTCGTTTCAACGGCAATCTCGCGCTCCATGGTATTTGATATAACCACTTCGCTGTGGCCCAGGAGATTAAGGCCGGAATGCACAACGCTGGCAAAAGGCGTAAACGTATTTTGAGATATTTCCAGAGCCTGTTTTATATTGCCTGACTGTAATTCCTTCTTTATAAGGCTCATGAACTCCGTCCTCTTTACCCTGGAAGACCTGCGATAATAAATTATACGCTCCATAATAACCGCAAGCGAAAGAACAGAGCAGCCTAAAAGGATAAACATCGTTAACCCGCCGGCTTTGATTATCTGCCAAATTGACATCTAAGACCCCCTTATTTTTTAATGTGCAGCGTCTGCGAATAAAATTCAGCCTAACAACTTAGCTTAACTTTTCGTTCGCTAAGTTATGTCCTCATTTACACTTCTTCCCATTATAAATCATTCTGGTAATTTTAAAAGCTAAAAATATAAAGATAACAAAAAGTAAGATAAGTAAGGCAGGTTTTTTATATTGTATTATCACCGCACCGAAAATTGCTAAGATGTAAATTCGCGGCACTACGCCGATAAATGTGCAGATTAAAAAAGGAAACCATGGGATATTAGTAATGCCTGAAGCAATGGAGAAAACCTTAAACGGAACTATCGGCAGCATCCTGCCTATTAACACTCCCCAGGCGCCGTATTTTTTTGCAAAGGCCTCAGCCTTACAAATATGGTGGGGTTTTATAAGTATGAATTTGCCGAATTTTAATATTACGGGTAATGCCGCATAGCGGCCTAACAAATACCCGAACATCGCCCCCAGCGTAGAACCCAAAGCGCCAAATATGATTATGGATACAAGCGGAATTCCCAGGGCTCCGGCGCCGATTATAATAACTTCTGATGGGATCGGGATGATGCTCGACTCTAAGAACATGGCGATAAAAACGCCCAGGTCCCCCAATTCAGTCATCATTGCCGCGATATTATTACCTAGAGTATGAACTGCCATCTAAACGGTCCTCTTTTCTTGTAAAGATAAGTGCTAATATTATCTCTTATTTCTTAAGATTGCTCAATAGGAATTTATTATGCGGCAGGATTTAGAAATAAAAGAGGCAAAAGAAGCAGAAACTCTTCTTTTGCCTCTAGCGATCTTCTAAAAACTTGAGCTTTTAATACAAATAACGGCGGATTCTCTTTAAGATTGTATCCGCTGCTGCCTTGTCCGAACTTACGCCGCCCACGCGCACCTCAATTTTTGAGCTTGTGTTTGTAATGCGCTTAACATCTATCCAGATGGTTTTTCCGTCCGTGTATTTACTCATAATCTGCGCCACATCTTTTTCAACAGTCTCTTTGGTTATCGCAAGCTTAAGCGATTTTAAACCTGACCTCGCTGCCCTTATGCTATGTTCAAAAGGAGCGTTTACCTCCTGGGTCAATTTTCCCGAAAGCCAGACCGAAGTGCCTGCGCCGCCGGCTGCTCCGGCTAATAAAGCGACGCAACCATAAGCACTTATTAAAAACATGCTGCAAACAATTACCGCTGCTATACGCTTGAACATATCTACCCTCCCTTTTTTTAATGAGCAGATAATTTACGCGAGTTAAAACGAGTGTAAATTATAGCCTGTAATTTTAATAGTGAGGCGTCTGCGAATTAAATCCCTCACCTTTTAAATATTCAAACTCTTTTTTATTTCCAGATTTAATTATCCCGTGCCTCTTAATACCTAAAAAGGTGAGGGATAAATTCAGCCTAACAACTTAGCTTCGCGTAATACTTGTTCGCTAAGTTATGGCTTCATTTACTTAATATGTTCGTTAATATGATAAAGCACGCCGTTTGCCACTTCCGGCTTTGGCATTTTAAACTTTCTTGCTGAAATATTAACCTGGCTGGACCTATTGGTTACCTGTTTTAACCTCAAGGTTACGCCTACCCCATTGACATCCGCAACAATAAGCCCTCCGGACTTATCCTCTTT
>Ga0209514_10004607_pt1 | contig 18378 bp, 14 predicted proteins | sample Subgrocontami58m_FD_187452 | JGI IMG/M metagenome (GOLD analysis project Ga0209514, IMG submission 187452) | Subsurface groundwater microbial communities from S. Glens Falls, New York, USA - GMW37 contaminated, 5.8 m (SPAdes) (version 3) | ecosystem: Environmental > Aquatic > Deep subsurface >...
CCCGACTCAAGTTCCATCACTTTCAGCCACGCTAGATAGAGCGCGCGATAGTCGCCTTGAATAATGTCATCGCGCAGGCGGGCGAGTGTGGAAAGCACGCCACCTGTCTCGACCCACTCAGTGTCTTCTTCATCGAGTCGAATTTCCAAGATGTGAACATTGCCGGCAGTGGTTAACGTGAGGTGATCCTCATCGCAATAAGACTCGATGGCAGCTTTATCCACTGAGCCTTTGGGGAAGCGGAAGGCGAGACGGCGACTGCCCCAATTGGCGAGGTAGAGGTGCGCGTCGAAGTATTTTGCCAAGACCTTGAGGGCGTCGTGCTTAAAATCGCTCCATTCGTAAGTGACGACTGCACTGGTAGAAGAAACATCTATGTGACTGGAGAGTCCGTTGACGGCGCCCTGCTCTTCTTCAGTAAGTGGGCGATCCAGTGTTTGCCATTCGTAGTATTGATATTCGCTCATGGTCAGAATAATTCAAAGTAAGAGTTCGGTATTTTGATTTGACCTTGTTATTATTTTTCTGCGCCGATAATCATTGCCAAAGGCAACGCCACAATTTTTTCATCCAAACATCGCGCGTCTTGCCCGCGATAGATCATCACGCCCGCCGTGGCTTTAGGGTGTTCTGCCATGACGTAATCCAACGTGGCAGATAATCAGTTTCGACCCTTGAATGAAATCTATTCATGCTATGAATAATAACGCAGATGGGCGCGCAAGGGTTAGCCGTGCTTCTTCAGAATAAAATAAAACCCGCCCGTCCATAACGACGGGCGGGTTCAGAAAATTCGGCTGAGTGATTTTTGTCTTTATCCATCCGATGGCGGACCGATCAACGACATCTCGCCGCGAAGCACGTTGATCAACTGCGGCAGCGTGTCCATGCTCAAACGCCGCAACCAACGCCCGACGAAGTTAGACGGTGCTTGTAAGTAATACACATCGAAAGTTCTGCCCCCTGCATCTTGATGTCGGCGCGTCGTCAACACTGGACCCGACGCAGTCAGGCGAATCGCCAACGCGAATATCAAGAGCAATGGCGCGCACAATAACAACAAGCCAGCAGCAATGACTATTTCCACAAATCGTTTCATTGGTATGATCTCCTCACTCACGATGTTGGCACAGAGCGTTATTGAGCGCATGACTCGTCCACAACGTTTTGCCGCCGTTTGCCGAGTGTCCACTCAACGATCAATCTCTTCGCCCTCAAACTCTTTGCAACCTTGATGTTCAAACGTGAGCAATCCGCAACGCGGACTCTTGGGATTGGCGCACACGCCCCAATCAAAACTTAACTTCCCTTCAAGCGGGAGATAGTGCCGACACCCGCATGAACAATCGTAACCATAATCGGTCTCACGGCTGCGCTTGCCCATCGGCTCAAAATCTGTGTCGAGGCGTTTCACTATCTTGAGTAGATCAGTATGGGTATACATTGAAGTATCTGCAAAGAAGATAATACACTACCACGCCAATTGGCAAGATCAACTTTGGCGCAGCTCTGATGACGACCCTATTTTATTACCCGACACTTTTTTTGCCACTTATCACCCTCCCTTGATGGGTTTATGCGATGTTTTATGGAGAGAAGTGTCGCACAAGGGGAGTTGAGCGAAACTTCGCCAAGGTCATCAAAAATACTATCTGCCTGAAGGAAGTGTAAGGTCTCATAAATGCTGAGAATGTCGCAAATATTGTATTGGACAACAACATTGTGGACACAATGATTTGGTAGGGGCGAAGCATTCGTCGGCGAAAACATAGCCAATTACAGCACTAAATGGCGAATGCTTTTTGCCCTACGATGTCAGACGTGTTGCTGGCCATTACAAATTGTGAGCAATTTGTGAGATAAATGTTGGACGCCGTGAGCTTCGCTTTGCTCTAAAATCTATCTAGACTCTCGCTATATTTTTATACTCAAAAAAATCATGTGTGTTTATCAGATAGGGCAACGCGTTACAGCAACCGTCGAACGAGTTCTACCTTTCGGCATATTTGTTCGCCTAGATGATGGCGCGCGCGCTTATATCCGCCGACGTGAATTAGATATTGATCCAGATACCGATCCTCAACATGCGGTACGCGAGAGCGAGAAGATTTCTGCTATTGTCATTGAGTTGGGGGTGACAGGAAAACATATTGAATTAAGCCGCCGCAAAACATTGCCAGACCCCTTACAAGAATTTATTTCTCGACTACGGTTGGGAGATGTGGTTCACGGAGCGGTGGCGCGGCTTTCGCCAGCAGGCGCTTACGTGCGACTCGCACCAGGTGTAAACGGTTTTGTGCCGCTATCGGAACTCGCCCGATGGTCAGTTGCAAAACCAGACGACTTGTTATGGGTTGGCGATGATGTTGAAGCAGCTGTAATAGAAATAGAAACGAACTCCAAGAAAATATGGCTAAGTATCCGTGATTACATGAAGCAACGTGAAATGGCGACAGCGACAGCAGAGCGCCTGATATCCTTGGATGATGAATCAATATCAATTGCCAACTCCCGGCTTACCAAGACAGAAGATGGTATTAACACTATCACAACAGAGGAACGTGATCGGGTAGGGTTCATTCTTATTGCCGATGACCACGATGAAATCCGGGAACCGTTAGCGACTCGACTAAAACAACGTGGTTATCAAGTTGCAACAGCTCGGACAGTTACTGAAACATTGCAGCAAATTGAACAACACCCATCTAACGTCCTTTTACTTGATCTCCATTTACCTGATGGCGATGGAATAGAGATCGCACGCCAAGCACTTAACAGCGATCAGCAACCGTATGTGTGTCTTATGAGTAGCCCAGAATGGTTGGAAGAACGAGACCCAGAGATCAGAGAGGTAGAAATTGATCAAGTATTTAGCAAGCCACTTGATGTAGATGAGATTGACGCCTTCCTACTTCGTATTGCTCAAGACGGGGAGTTCCGCATAGAAAAGCGATCACCGCCTCGAGAAGAAGCCCTCACACCCTTGCGCCAATTATTTGCTCCACAAGTGCAAGGGCAAATGTATGATCAACAGTTAATATCGGCAATGAGGAGAACGTGTCAGACAATAAATGCTGAAAAAGGAATACTATTTGAGATGGGACCAACATCTCCTACCGTTTCAATCGTGGCAGAAGTAGGAGAGATAAGTCTACATTTGGAAGCGCTCTATGGATTAAGCAATAGCCCGGTCAAGGATGTGATCCGTGAGCGAAAACCTGTCTTCGCCAACGGCATTGATGAGCAAGCCAGACGCCGCTTCGGTAAGCTCCTCGATCTGTTGTTGTTCGAATCGTGCCTTGGAGTGCCGGTTGATGTTTTCGGAGACTCTCGGCATGCCGCCTTCTTTTTTCATCGACAAATGGGGGTTTTCCCACCACCACACTCGCGAGATATTTTGTTAGCATCGTTTTGGTTTGGCGCAATTCTTGAGATGCAGAGCCTAGAAAACCGGATGCGCTCTTCTGCCGCTCTTTTGCTCAGTGGTGAGCTCTCTTTGGGCTTCTCACATGAAATATACAATAAGCTTTCTGGTATAGAACTTATGCTGTTGAACTTAAAGAGCAACACTAGCAATGTGGAGGAACAACGAGCAGGGTTTTTGGGCGTTGGTGAACTCGTAAGAGGTACCAAGGAGATCGCCGTCGTGTTCCAACAACTCATCCATGCAAAAGAAGAATATGGAACAGTAGATGTTAACGAAACACTCTATCGGGCAGAGATACTGATCAGACCTCTGGCGCGAAAAGAACGCGTCTCTATATCGTTTCATTTGCAGAGTGATCTGCCCCCTGTGCTGGGGAGCAGTGTATGGTTTCAACAAATATTCCTGAATATTATGTTAAATGCGATTCAGCAAATGGCGCTCAAAGCAGATAAGCATCGACAGTTGGAAATAAAAACTCTTTATGAAAAAGAAGCAGAAAGGCCAATCAAAATCCGCTTTACAGATACGGGTTCCGGGATTCACAAACAACTTTGGGAGAAAATATTTACATTAGGCTTCACTACCCGGCGCGGGGGAACAGGATTAGGACTTTTCCTTGTGAACAATCTGTTAGCAGGAATGGGCGGCACTGCCAAGGTTGAAAAAAGCTGTATTCCTCTCGGAACAACATTTCTGATCGAACTACCGATTTTCGAGGAGACGAAAAAGAAATGACTGATGATACGGTGCGAGTCCTATTGCTCGATGATGAATCTAGCTTACGAGAGCCATTGGCGGACTATTTGCGAAACCGCCACGGCTATGTGGTAGACGCGACGGCTAACGGCATACATGCCTTTTCGTTGTTAGAGGAAATTGGCGGCGATTACGATGTAGCGATTGTTGATGAAGTGTTGGCTGAGGGACCAAGCGGCTTGGAAGTTTTAAAGGAAATCAAGAGACGGCACCCTGAGGTCGAAGTTATTCTATTAACTGCTTGGGGAACGGACTCTTTTTCCGAAGCTCAAGAGGCAGGAGCATTTCGCTGCTTTTCCAAACCATTTTCTCCTGATCATCTAGCGCTTGCAGTCCATTATGCCGCGTATCGACGACGGTCAAAACGCGAGCAACAAATGCTGAGTACATTGAATCATGTCTCGGCAGCCATCAGTGCAACAGTAGATTTTGATGAGATTGCTCGCTTGACCTGCCGATCAGCCGTAGAGCTAATAGGGGTAGATCACAGTAACTTGGTAATGTTCGACTGGGATGATTTAATCGGTCGTGTTAACGCAGAATATCCTGAAGAGGGCTTTCACACACGAGGTACTGTGATTCCGATCAAGGGCATTCCCGCCGAGGAGCGACTCGCTTATCATAAAGAAATATTGAATATCCCCGACATCGCCAGCGATGATTCACTTGGTGAAGTCCGAAATATTCTAGCCTCGTTTGGTATTCGATCTATTTTGATCGTTCCTGTAGTTATGCGCGGAATAGTGATCGGATCGTTCAGTTTGGATTCAATAAAGCAACGAACGTTTTTGAAAAGCGAAGAAGAACTTTGTCAAAATCTAGCAGCACAAGTCGCTATTGCTATAGACAAAGCACAGCTATTTAGGCGGTGGCAAGCGCTTAGTGAAGCAGGTGAAGCACTGAGAAGCACTCTGAATCTTAATGAAGTGACGGAACGCATTCTACAATTGGCATTGTCCACTTTTCCTCAGGCTGAGCGTGGATCGATTCATCTTTATGATGAACGAACGGGCTACCTACATTTGCTGTCTCATACTCATCGCTTTAAACCTGCTGCGATCAAAGCGTTGGATTTGAAACCGGGGGAAGGAATTTCTGGTTGGGTATACCAATATGGCGAGGGAGTAGTGCTGGATAATACAGGACAAGACCCGCGCTACAAACGAGTTGAGCATCCCGATGTGCCAACACACAAGTCAATGGTATGTGTCCCGCTCCGTACCAAAGAACAAGGTGTTATCGGTACGCTTAACCTGTCAAACATCCACGCAACAAGTGTATTCCGACAGGATGACCTTGAATGGTTGTCCGCCTTTGCCAACCACGCAGCAATCGCAATTGACAATGCACGTTTATATCGGGAAACGCAGGAGGGTCGAGATTATCTGGGGTCACTATATGAAGCAAGCATACAGCTCATCTCACCCAATAAACCTGAAGAATTGCTCCGAGACATTGTGGAGAGAGCGCGTGAAGCAACAGGAGCGCAACGTGTTGAGATGCTTTTATTTGATGAGGCAATGCGCCCTCGCCTTGTGACTACAAGCGATAAAGAAAGGAAGTTGGATTTAGCCACAGTAATTAGGCCGAATGGTATTTCGACCCAAGTGATCCGCACCGGGCTGCCTTACTTTCTTTCAAATACCGCTGCTCTGAATGAGTCTATGGTTCTCAACCCCAACATGGTGTCTGAAGGGATACAGGCGGCTGCGTGTATACCTATGTCACTACGAGGAAGAAATATTGGTGTCTTGTGGTTTCAATTCGACGATACTCATACATTTTCGGAGACCGAACAAAAAGCGCTACAACTCTTTGGTAACCAATCGGCAATCGCTTATGACAATGCCCGCCGAATGTACGAACTCGAGCATATGCGCGACGCTGTCGAGAGCATTGCAAGTGCTGCTGGAATCCTAGATGTCTTGCAGCGGATCGCGACCTCTGTGAAAGAAGTGTTGAGGGCAGATTCTTCGCTGATATGGTCTTATGACGAAGCCCGTGACAGATTCTTTCCTGAAGAATTGATCGCTGCTGAAATTCCTGACCGTTGGTTAGAGAGGTTCCGAAACGATGAGCCTGAAGCCGGGCGGACAACCCGGCGAGTTTTGGAACAAGGCTACATATCAATTACAGATATCACTTTGCCAGAATCGGAATTCATTGGCTCTCGCACTCGTGAATTTCTGGTTGATCTAGGAGTAAAGTCATTTCAAGGTATTTGTCTGGAAGTTGGTAATGAAAAACTTGGTGTCCTCTTTGTAGATTACAAAGACATTCGCGCGTTTGACAATGAGGATCGGAGAATCCTTGAAACATTTGCTAATCATGCCACCCTTGCACTCAAGAAGGCAAGACTTTCTGATCAGGTACGCAAGGCGCGCGATGCGGCTGCTGTTGTGGCACAAGTTAGTGCCCTCGCCAAAGACGTGGAAGAAACTTTGGATTCCATCACCAAAGCCGCTCAATCCGCTCTCGGCTGCGATGTCGTCACGCTCTATCGATACAACATGGCGGTAAATGAATTTGAGTATCCGCCCGCAATGGTGGGGGTGAGATACCCTGAGCGAGTTAAGTTGCTTCCCGGCATAAACAGGGATTCCATCATCTGGGAAGTGCTGGAAAACAACGAGTTAATAATTGTAGAGGATGCGGATTCTCATCCCTTGACACGGCAACGTCGATTTACAGTGGAAGAGGAGATCAAATCGCTTGCCGGAATTCCTCTTTCGGCTAGGGGCAAAAAAGTGGGGGTGTTGTTCATCAACTATCGAAGTGAACATCGCTTTACTAATGATGAGCTCAATAATCTAACGCTGTTCGCAAATCAAGCTGCTGTCGCTATTCACAATGCACAACTATATAGGGAAATTGCGAAACGAACAGAAGCCTTAGAAGCGCTTTACGATGCAGGAATGGCAATCACCAGTACTTTGTCTCTGGAAACAACGCTTTCTGAAATAACGAGGCACGCTTTGCGTATTATTGGATCAAACTATCAGGACAAAGGTTGCTTTAGCCATGTTGCCCTGTTTGAGAATGACACATTATGGTTTGTTGCTGCGAATTCCCCCGACATTCTCGACAGCTTGCAGCAGATGGGAACAATCAATTTGGAGAATAGTTCACGTATCGGAATTTGGGGTCGGGCAATAAAGGAAAAACAAAGTGTATATATAAGAAACGTACACGATCCTAGCCAGACCATAGACTACATTCCTCTAGAGACTCATATTAATTCACAACTGTCAGTGCCAATTATGATAGGTGACCAATGTATTGGTGTCCTTAGTATTGAACACCCGCATCCTAATGCTTTCACTACAGATGATCAACGAAACGTTGAAGCATTGGCGGCCCAGGCGGCGATTGCCATCAAGAATGCTCGTCTGTATCAGGAACTGAATCGCACCAAAACGCAAATGGCGGCGCGCACAGCTTTAGCTTGGGCTGGGATGATGAGCTCAACATGGCGTCATACCATTGAAAAACACGCTGTCACAATTCGAGAGCAGATTCAATTACTCCGACTGGGATCAACTAAAGGGCAAAAGTTTGATACTGCGGGTGAACGGTTGACGATCATCGAGAGACTCGCCAACAAGATTCTTGAGAAACCGCTCACTCCTCCGTTGGGCATTGAGGAGGGTGCGGAATCTGTTTACATCGATCAACTTATTCGCGAACGCACAAAACAGTTGTGGACTAATGATCCTTACAGAACAGTGAAGTTAAATTTAGAACTTGGGTTAAGAGAGAACGTAACAGTTCGATCAAGCCCAGAGTGGCTGAGACGCGCGCTGGACATTCTGGTCGATAACGCCGTCGAGTCAACAGCCGATCAGGCTCAACCTAAGATAACATTTATTACTCGCGATGTAGGAGACCAAGCAGAAATATCAATTGTAGATAATGGGAAAGGGATAGCAGAGGACGTGCGATCAAAAATTTTACGCGAACCTATCGCTAAGCTAAGGGATACTAAAGGGCTGGGGATGGGGTTGCTTTTCGCTCAAGTCATTGTGCAAACGTATGGGGGTGAGATACAAGTTGGTTCTACTGGTCCCACAGGAACTAAAATGGTTATTTTATTGCCGTCAGAAAAGCAGTAGAACTTTTACAAGGAGGATTTCTAGTGAAGGCTATGATTCTGTTAATTGGTCGACAGGAGAAATCTGTCTGGCATCAGATTCTAAGCGAATCTCTGACTACACTTGGTAAATTGGATCTTGTCTCAGAGGAGGAACTTAGCGCAGAAACAACGCAGACAGACTATAATCTAGTAATCGTAGACGCCGCAACCGTAATAGACGCAGAGAATCTGTTATCACGTTTGCTTATAGAGAAGCCCTATTTAAAAATTGTGGTCGCTACTCTTAGTCCAACATGGCAGGAGGCGCGTGCAGTATTACGTGCCGGTGCTGCAGATTACTTAAGCAAGGCATTAACCCGGCGCGAGCTTCTGGTTGCGATAGAGAACGTCCTCAATATCCGATAGATATCACTTGGGAGAGGACTTAAATGGCACGATCTCCGCTTATCTTATTTGCTGATAACGATCCCGACTTCTTGGCTACTCGCAAGGAATTCCTTGAACGGGAAGGCTATGATGTAGCTGTCGCTCATAATACTGTCGAGGCAAGACGAGCTCTTGATCGAAACGACGTTCAATTGGCTATTTTGGATATTCGTTTGTTAGATGACGATGATGAAAAAGATATAAGTGGGTTAGCTCTTGCTAAGGTATCTGCACATCAGGGTGTTCCCAAAATTATCCTTACTAATTACCCATCATACGCAGCCGTTCGTGAATCTCTTAAGCCAGATATCAATGGTTTATCTCCAGTTGTGGCTTTTCTATCCAAACAAGAAGGTCCGGACGCGATGCTGGCGGCAGTCGGAGATGCCTTAGATGCTTCAAGGAGGTTGCGGCCATCTCTTTTGCGTCTATTCTTGCCTTTGATAATGCTTCTGGCTATTGTATTGTCTGGTGTTTTCGCTGTGGTGTCTTACGATCCAAGATGGTTAGTTGTAACAGCAGGATTAGCTATCTTCTATGCTGTCTCAACTTGGTGGTTTGCATCTGAGTGAAACGAGCGAGTGGTGAGTAAAACTACAAGGAGATCGTTCTCCGCTTCTATTCGACAGAGTTATTCCCACACACGGGAAAAACTCAAGTTAATGCTTTTTCGCCGGAAAAGAGCGCCGAAAATCTTTTCACCTGTCCAGCGACTCCTCCTGCGAATCTCAGTGTTGCTTGTACCAACATTAACTTTGTTTTCCCTGTTTTTCGGCAACTTCTCACTTCCTCGATATTCAAATCAGTGGGAACTTGCGCCGCTCACTATCTTGTTATCCTCCCCATATTATTTTGCCGCCAATGAAGAAGAAATAATGCGTATCGCGGTAAGAAACCGGAATTCAAAAGAGATCAATGTCTCGCTAAAGATCAGCGCCAGAAACTCAGCACTAGGTTTTATTGGACATGATGGGAGTAATTTAGTATTTCGAGGAGCACTACAAGATCAAGAGCAAAAGGAACAGGTAGTTAAAGTTTTCTTCCCATTTGATTATGGGAAAGGATACGCTAATGATACGCTTGGGAAAGAAGGGATGCTGGTTTTGTTGGTAAGTGTAGATAATCAACCAGATACTCAAGTAGCAGAACTTCCTATGGGAGTAGCGCCGATTCCAGCCCCAAGGCTGTTACTTAATGGATCGCTCACTATGTTATCGGGTTTCTCACTGTGGTTTATCAAGGAATGGTGGGATGTTGTAAAAAAAGAACTGGAGAAACAAGGATGAAAAGTGTGCTTTTCGCCGATAACGATGCTGATTTTCTTGATACTCGTGCTGAGTTCTTGGAAATGGCGGGATACAACGTTGTAAAGGCTTTGAGTCCAGCTGACGTAGAACGCTGTTTGCAGGATATCTGGTCACCTTTAGTTATCTTTGATATGCGTTTGGTTGATGACGATGACGAGAATGATTTAAGTGGTTTGCACCTAGCTAAGCTGGATGCTGGTCGAGCAGTTGCTAAGATTGTTCTAAGTGGACACCTTACTCACGAAATAGTACGAGAATTGCTTAGGCAGCAAAGGAAGGGACGATTAAGCCTCAATGTTTTGGCGAAACAAGAAGGAGCAGAAATTCTTGTCGAAGCAGTGAATTCTGCCTTTGCTCATGATCTTCACATCAACTGGGATCTTGTTATTCGCTGGAATGACTCCCACCCTCTCTCTTTTCCCCATATTGCTAGTCTGATTGAGCCAGATATTAAAGGCGCGCGTCTTTCTGATCGCGCGGGCGAACTGGAAGACTTATTCCGCCGGTTGTTTTATGAAAAGAGTCAAATCACCATAGATCGTTTACTTTGGCAACGGCAGGGGCGCGTTGTGGTTACAGTATTTTCGTTTGCTCCTGACAAACCTTCGGAAAGTTTTGTTGTCGTCTGCGGCTCTTCTGTTCAAATCATGGGTGAGTTTGATCGAGTTAAAAATTTCGCCCCACTAGCTACAGATGCCTCTATCCCCAGCGAAGCCACTGCCTCTGTTCTCGGAGAATCGGCTGAGACTACTCATTTTGCGGCGTATATATTAGTCGGACTGCCGATAGAAACTTTTCAAACTTTTGCCGAGCTCTACCATTCTAACCCTAAGCGCGAATCGTTTCAGATAGCAATTGATTCTCTCACTTCCACCTTTGCCACTTGGCATCGTAACCAACGGGTTCCTCCAGAACGCGAAATATCGGAGCGTCAATTGTGTCGTGAGAAAGTGGGGCTGGGCGAATCGAGTTCACAGCTACTTGAAACACAGGTTGTCACTTTGTGTAAAGAGTTAGCGGCGCAGGGTTTGGATGTCGTATTCGACAAGGAAAAGATCTCTTTCCAAATGGGCGGAGATCAGTTAATTCATTACCAGAATCCTCTCCTCTATCTTTTTGATCAGATGCCTAAGGAAGAGGGAACTCAATGCGTTAATGCCCCTGGGATATTGACCTCGTATAACATGTTAATCGCGCCAGATCATAGAGTATGGCTGACTGATTTTTCGGACGCGGGTCCCGCTCCCATGCTTTGGTGTTTTGCTGCTTTGGAAGCAGTTATCCGTTTCGATTTAGTGGAGTCCGATGACATTCGCCAGATATATCAAATGGAACTACGCCTCACCAACTCGAGCAGAATCGAACAAATAGATTCGCAAGACGCAGATGCTCCAATACGAAAGGCTTTACAAATCATCCAGTTGATCCGCCGCGCGGCTTTTGCAACGATGGATTGGAAGTCCTCGTCATATATGCAGGCGATGCTTTTTCACTCCGCTGGGAGAATAGCGGCTTTTCGTTCTGGTCGCTATACCCGCAAAGAACTGTTGCCTGTCTTTCATGCTTTGCTTGCACTAGCTATGATTTATGATCGGGGATTGAAAGCAATTGGGGAAGGCAATCTAAATACACGTGATTCTGCATCAAGCGGTCTCCAAATTGAAGTAGCAAATCGCGTGGTGTCGGTTGAAGGGAAGAAAGTAGATCTGACGCCGATCGAATTTAAATTAGTGACTTACCTCTACGAACGCAATGCTCAACTCTGCCTCCGCAAAGACATCTTTGAGCATGTATGGGAAGAAGAGAAGTATGATCCAAGCACAAACGGCGGTCGCTTAGATACGAACATGGATCGTCTGCGGAAGAAGATTGAACTCGACCCTGACTCCCCTCGTTACTTAATGGTCGAACGCAGTGTAGGTTACCGCTTGGTGACAAACCCCAACAAATAGTCCCAAATCACAATCGGCTTACAGAAACAAATGCCTGATGGGAAACCGTCAGGCATTTGTTTTGTTGATGTGAGTTTGGTTTACGTCATTAGCAACAACTCGCGACGTAACTGTTGGACAACTGGTATCAAAATAATTCGGCGCATGGCTTTATCCTTTTCATCAGATAAGAAGTAAGTAACGGATGATGAAAGGAGAAAAGCCATGCGATATTTAATTCTCTTCGTAGCAGTAGCAGTTGTATTCGCCCTGTTGTTCGCCCTGCCAACAAACACGGCAAGCGGCGCCGGCACCTCGTCCGGATATACAAACGATCTGGGCGCGGTTCTGGCAGAAGTATGGCACAGTGGGGGAACTGCGGCGAAAGCAGGTATTGACTTCTTGGACGCGGTTGGCAATATTACCCGTAACATGGCCAACCAATTGTCCAACGCCTGTCTTGGCTCTCTTACCTGTCTCGTCCTTCCCTTGTCTATTTTGGGACTTTGGACGTTGCGCAACTTCGGTCGCATCCTTAGGGTGCTGCAATTCCAAGACAGCTCAAAAGCTTTTTGGAACTAGTGAAGTGAAATCACAGGTTTCGAGGCAGGCGATGGCGCCGTGAAATGCTCCAAAAGATTCTGATCATGTAACGACCCATTGGGGTATTTTGGTATGCGATGACCTTCCCAAAAACGCCTCACTCTTTGGAGTGGGGCGTTTTCGCAGAGGCAATTTATTAATTTTGTGATGTTTGTGATATATGAACTTTCGAACCATTCGAAGAACCATTGAGGTAAGTGCTGTTTTTGTCAAGCGAAAAAGTCGCCATTTTTTAATCGAAAAGAACCGCACTTGGGCTAACCTACCCGAACTCTAATAATTGAAAAGAGCACCATTTTTTAATCGGAAAAGTCACCACCCGTTTGTGTGACACCCTGAGGATGAAGCCGGTGACAGTTAGGGCATCGTCACACTACGCTCGGTGTTGAGATCGATATACACTTCATCGAGTGTGATCGGGGGGCGCTCGGCATTACCGCCGATCTCGGTCAGAGGCAGGCGGCGGCATTGGCGCAACAGATGTTTCAGATACCGCTGACGTAGATCGCTGGAGAGATGTGGAACACTGCTTTGCAGGATCAATTGCTTAACGATCACCTGCGTATCAATATGAACGATGCGCCCCACACTGCCACCCAGCGCAATGCCGCCCGCGCCAGCCGCCACGCCGCCGTCCGCCGCCCCGGGTCCGCGATTGATCAACTTGATCACTTCACGCACGATCTTGGCAGGCAGCGCATCCACTTGATTGGCTTTAAGTTGTTCTTGTGTCTGCGGATTTTCGCGCAAGGTGTAAAAGCGTTCCAAGAGCGAACCCCACACCGCATCTCGAGTCAATTCGCGTTCCAGCACTTTAAAAAAGTTGGTCAGGGGGCGAGCATGTTTGGGGTATTTCTCTAACCACTCGGCGGCGGCAACTTTGACGTTGAATGGCGAGTCAACAGAATCGAGCAAGGCTTTGACGATGGCTTCTTGAAAAGGGTGATGTTCCAACAACGGCATCACCGCTTCATCCTTGATGGCGCTCTTGGCTTTTTGATACGCCGCGTCAAAGGCAGTATGACGTTTGCGCTCATCGGTCTTGAGCCAGCGGTCTTTGAGGTCGCGCAATAAATCGCTCAAGCCGACTTCGGCGAATAAACCGAGTGTGGTTTCAATAGTGGCGGTGAGGAGGGTTTGTATAAGCATAAAGAATCACCTACATTGCTTCTCCCTCTCCATCACGTCGTTTGTGATGGGGAGGGCAGGGGTGGGTCATTTCTTTTTCTTCTTTGGCGGTATGCTAAGGTTAATGTCGCCTTTCACATCATCTTTCACCGCCACGCCTTTGCTTTTCGTTTTGCCTTTTGATTGTGAGAAAGGTTTAGCAATGACACACTTTCAAAAAAGTTTTAGTAACCACGAGTTGACTCCCCTCTCCCTATGGGAGAGGGGTTGGGGGTGAGGTCGAAAAAAGATTCAAGTGCGAGAGCCAAGGGAGACCACGACCCGAAACCCGCAGTCGCTGCTGCGGCTGATCGGGTTGTCGCCGAGGCGGCACGCACAGCGCGCGCCCCAACGAAAGACGTCGAACGACCCGCCGCGCACTACGCGACTCTCACTACTTTGATTAATCTTCTCTCGCCCATCATCCGAACGATAAGGGTATGGCTGCAACTTTGACAAACACCTCTCCCATACATCGCCGGCCATATCCAAACAACCACATAAGCTGGCGTTGTTAAAAATTCCAACGGGTGAAGTACCGCTTAACCCTAACTCTTCTGAGTTACAACGTAGCTCTGCCCATTCATCGCCCCACGGATACTCACGTTTATCTTTATCACCGCGCGCGGCTTTCTCCCATTCGGCTTCGGTGGGCAAGCGCACATCACGGTTAATCTTTTCGATTAGCCAGGCGCAATAATTTCGCGCATCGTTCCAACTTACATTCACCACCGGGTGATTCTCTTTGTTCGTCGGTGGTTGCCCTTTTTCCCAATGTTCGGGCGCTTCTGCTTTGGTCTCTGCTACATACAACGCATATTGTGCATTGGTGATAGGCACTTTGGCGATTTGAAATTTGGCGACATACACGCGATGCAAAGGCTTTTCATTATCTCTATCTCTACTTTTCTCACTCCCCATCCAAAATTCTCCCGCCGGCACGGTCACCCATTCGGGTTCGCCGTAAGGCAACTTCCAATACTTACCTGCGCCGCTCAAGGTGCCGCTGTCAATGCGCCCCAACGCGCTCACGGCAACTACTTTGCGCAGGATGAGATCGCGGTTGCCTTTTTTGAAAGGTGTGTCAGCTTCTTTTTGCAACTTGGCTTTTACCTCACTCAACAAGTCGCCCTCTACCCGCGCCTGCCCCACATCAAATAAACACTCGGCGGCTAGCACCAAGTGGTGGCACGATTCGGGTTCGGTCTTGGGGTCGGCTTCCATAATGGCGCGTATCAGTTTACTCACCCGGGTTGGACCGCCTACACTCAAAAAACCTGCTTCTAACAAAATCACTTCGCGCCACCAGGCATCGGGCAAACGCTTGAGGGTGTAGTCGATCAAGTCTTCGCGATCTACGATCACACGCGCCGTCAAGTATTCTTGAAAGGTGAGATGGGCAAAACCATACACGCCTGTGCCGCGCTTGATCAACAGTCCGCTGCGCTCGTTAATCAGGTTGATGAATTGGTCAACCGCTTTCGCGGCGGCGGTCTTGTCGTTGTTGGCTAAGGCAGTAAACGGAGGGAGCAACAGTTTTCGCAAGTCATCTAACTCGATCTCGCGGCGCTTCTTCTCGTGCAGCCAAAAGGCGACGGGCGCCAGCAAACTGCGGCTGTCGCCGGCATCCAACGCGCGCCCGGCTAACACCATCTCGGTCTCCATACCCTTCGCTTCATCCCATTTTCCCAACAACACTTCTACCGCTTCTTCATACAACTCGGAGCGGCGGTCGGGCAACGAAGCGCGGTAGCGATGAACCAGCGCGATGACTGTGAGCAGTAAAGGGTTCACCGCCAAGTCGTTCACGCGTGGGTTGTTCTCAATAGCGGCGATGAGTTTTTCGGCTTGGGCGTTTGCCAGGCGTTGCAGTTCGAGCGTGTCGTGTCCGGCTAGAGTCGCTTCGACGGCGTGCGTCCAATCACGCACGAAGCGTCGCACTTCGTCGCGGTTGAAGTCGCGCACTTTCGCCAGACCAAACTCTTCGCCGAGTCGCGCCGCGCCTTCGTAGCCCACTTCGCGGCTGGTGACGATGAAGCGATTGCCAACGTGCTTGTAGCGCACGACAAATTTTTCGATGAGCCGCGCTACGCGCTGACGCAACTTCACTTCGGCCACTTCGTCCATGCCATCGAGTAACACAATCGCCTGACCTTCTTCAAGATAAGTTGAGAAGAAGTCTTTGGGCAGAGCGATGTCTTGCCCTTCGTAATATGCGCGCAAGTAGTTGAGCAACAGCGCCGCGCCATCTTTGCTGGAGTCGGAGTGATTCTCTTTGAGATGCCGCCCGAAGTCGCGCAAGGGTAAAAGAATCGGCAAGTGTTCGCGCTCATCCAACTGCAAACGCTCTTGCACGCTGTTCGCACCGTCGCGCAACATGCGGGCGTAGGTGAGCGCGAGATACGAGAGCAATGTCGTCTTGCCACTGCCCGGGTCGCCGATGATGACCAGCCGCTTGTAGCGTTGCAACGCAGTGGCGATAGTGAGGATGCCCGAATAGTCGCGCTCGTGAGGCGACATCCCCTTCATTGCATCCATCGCTTCACGCCGCACACTTTTCTCTATCGCGGTGAGCGAGATATACACTTTTTCTAAATCAATACTCAATGGCTGGCTGCCAGCGCGAATGCCTTGCAAGCGCAAACGTTGATGCGCTTCGATGAGATAGTTGAGGTAATGCCGTAATGCTTCGGGGAGGGAGAGGGCAACATCAGTGGGCTGTTGAATGACTTGCGTGATGTTTTGAATAGTGACATCGCCACCGATCTTATGCGCCGCCACCCCGCCCTCGCCAGCCGCCACACCATGTGCTGTTGCCACTGCACCCGAGTCAGTATTCTCGATTTGAGTAGGTTTCTCCAACGCGAGTACGCGACGCGTGTACTCATCCAGATCGATGTCACCACGTTTCAACAACTGTTTCAGTTCATCTATTGCACTAGAGTTTTCAACAGGCATGATCACCTCGTCGGCACACTATTCACTTGATGAAGGGAAAGGGGAAATAAAACTCCCCTCAAAACGGCGGCGGGGACAAAATGTCGCACAATTTCACAGGGGAGTATAAGACGAAGGGGGATGAGAGGCAAGCGAATTTCTATTCTCGCATACGGTGTTCAAAAGGAAGCACAAGAGCGCAGGCTGTGATAAACACGATTGAGATTGCCGCCAAGAAAATAATACTCATCCAGTGGGGCAATTGGGATACCCACGGCATAAAGAACCAAAACGCGCCAGCGCAAATCATTAGCGACCCTAGTGCTTGCCGGCAGAGATCGTCATGACGATTTACGTCGGTGATGATACGTCCGGTTTTATTAAGTTGGCTCATACCCTTAGAAATTTTATCTCGGACTTTGCCATCATCCTCATCAAAATTGAAATCCTTTGTGCGCTTGACAAGCAAATAATGAACACCGGAACCCGCCAGCACAATACCCGCTAAATTAACAAGTAGTTCAAAGATCTCTAAACGCCGTAAGGTTGGACCAATCATCGTCAGAAAAATACAACTTTGAACAATTGCCCATATTAAGAACGACCATCGACTAATCGTAGGGCGGTTTATATAATAAGATGAGGGTTTCATTTTTTGTTCCTTTCACTTGGTTAAAGCAGCCTTCACCATTTTCAAGAGCATTTCTTTTTCTTTCTTGCTGTCAAGTTTTCGATACATTTCCACTAATTCTTTAAACTGCGGATCCTTCTCGGCTAGCCTTTCTAGTTCCTCAAAGATGGCAGTTTTGTCATTATCTTCCAACCACCCTGCGTAACGCAAGACTTTTACACGCGGATCTCCAAAAGCGTCAGCAATAGCAATGCACACTTGAGCTTCGGGTCTCTGTTTACCTGTCACTATCTTAGATAGATATGAGGGGCTAATGTCAATTAGTTGCGCTGCATCTCTCAAGGAAAAACTCATGTCACGCATACGGGTTTCGATATATTCGGAAATTTTCAGCTTACCCGAATCGGTCTTCTTTGATTTGTTCATGGGGTCTCCTAAAATTAACACTTGCAAAGAAATAAAAGTGGTGTTATATTTGTGACACAATCGTTACTTATGTGACACAATTGAAATATGGAATCTTCCACTAACCGTACCGATAATTTAATCGGGGTTGATCCCGCAATACTAACCGCATTAATAGAAAATGCCGTACAGAGCGCCTTACAGCGCGTCCAAACATCTTCGGCACAGGAAACAAAAATGGTTATCCAAACCCCGCCAATTTCGCAAACACTTGATGACTTCTCAAGTTACAACTTATGCGAGAGAGGCATCCGTCAAAGCACATCTAACTGTTATGTCACCGACGTGAAAACATTTGAGAAATACATCCTCAGTACATTTCAGCGGCCAGCGATTACATCTGATCTCACGCCCACTATGCTGCGCGAATTCATCGGGCGCAGACGCAAGCAAGCAATCGCCGAGGCGACATTGGAACGGCAAGCTCAGGGACTCATTGCCTATTCCGAATTCTTGTGTGCGAAAGAGTTAAGCTTGTCACCTTTGACTCTCAGGAAGGCAAAAATGCGATTCAGAAAGCAGTATCAAAATCTCCCACGCATCGAAGAAAACACCTACAGGCTTCTCATGCAACAACCTCACTTTGAAACATCAGCCCCTCTGACTGTTCGAAATTGGGCGATGTTCAACATTCT
>Ga0209514_10004608_pt1 | contig 18375 bp, 17 predicted proteins | sample Subgrocontami58m_FD_187452 | JGI IMG/M metagenome (GOLD analysis project Ga0209514, IMG submission 187452) | Subsurface groundwater microbial communities from S. Glens Falls, New York, USA - GMW37 contaminated, 5.8 m (SPAdes) (version 3) | ecosystem: Environmental > Aquatic > Deep subsurface >...
TGGGGGTGGAGGGGGCGTTATGGAGACTGTAACAGTCGCCGTGCATGTGGCCGAGCCACCGGGCCCCGTAGCGGTGCCGGTGTATGTAGTGGTAATCGCAGGAAAAATCGTGCGTGAACCGAGCGCGACCGGTGTCACCGAGCCGATACCCTGATTGATCGAAAATGAAGTTGCGTTCGCGGACGTCCACGAAAGAGTGGATGAGTTGCCGGTCTGCACGGCCGTCGGATTCGCGGTGAGCGTACAGACCGGCACTGGCGGTGGAGGCGGGGGTGGTGGAAGCGGGGGCGGGGGCACCACGGGAGCCACAGGAAGAACGGGGATGAGAGGCACAGGCGGTGGCGGGGGTGGTGGTGGGGGCGGCGGGGGTGGAGGGGGCGGGGGCGGAGGTACGCTGCAACAAGGAGGGCCGACAACTTGGGCGGAGACTTGCGATGGTGTGACAAATCCAGCTGAAAATACAATCGACATACCGATGCTAGCAGTGAACAGTACGGTAAAGAGGCCGGTAATAACTGGTTTCTCGTGAACGTATATTAGAACTTTTCTTGTCATGATTTGTGAAATGGCATCGTGCCGCTTGCGCGGCGTACAAAAGGGAGAGAAGCAACGGATAAGAACCATTACTCACTCGCCCACCCCGATCTGGGGATTTATCTTGGACAGTTCGCATCGTCCCATAGCCACATCAAGTCAGGGATCTCGACGCGATACCGTCCTTGCCAGTCCTGTGGCCGCATATACACGCCGCATGACTGTTTACCGGCCGCATCTTCGATGCAAATGTAAACCAGATTGGTCCATATCTCGGTCGAGAAGCGGACCGTCTGCTTCGTGTGAGTCACTGGGTACAGATACTTGTGAGGTATCAGTACCGAGTTGCCGAGGATACTGCGTATGTAGCCGATGGCGGGAATGCAGACGTCGCATTCTCCGTACCACGACGTCCACGCCGCGTCGTCCTGCCGCTGAGCATTGCACTCATCGGGCGGAATTGGACCCTTCGTGGTCCCGACTCCCCATCTGACGTGCCCGCCGATTGGTGCATTGAACACAAGCTCAACACATTTCGGGGATACCGGTGTCGGTGGTCCAAACGACCAGCTCCAGTTGTAGCAGACCCAGGGGAGATACAGCACGAACGTTTTTCCTTCATACACGAACGTCCACTGGAATGCCGCTGCCGCTTCGGCGACCGAACCCTTACGGTACAGCCGCCCATCAGGTGCTTTCAACACCGGCAGTTCCCCCACCTTTTTCTTCTCCATCACGTGTGGCTTCCGTCCACCGCTCCACATCTGTTCAAGCGACATATCTGGCGTGAGCCAGACCTTTTTGCCACCCTTACAGGTGGTCCCGAGGGTGGTCTTGAAGTGTTCCTTGACCGCCGACGGCATGCTGAAGCCATCGATAGCCGCAGACAGCTTCCTGCACGCTTCTTCCTGCGAAGAAGCGTACGGAGCGACGCCCCATGTGTCCCACTTCGATTCGACTGCCTGTGCAACATTCGTCAGCGCCGTGAGAGCGAGCGCCAGCCCCACGATGAGGTTTCTCATCGAATTTCTCCTTGCTGTGCCGCGCGAGCGCGGACGAGTTATGTGGACTGTCCTAACAAAGAACAGTGCTCCCCCTTCAAATTGCGGAGAGTCACTCGACCCCGTTATGACGGGATGGAATGACTTCCAACAAAGTCTGCGGTGACAACGAAACGGTCTTCCTTTGCGCCGAACGAGTTGCAGGTTACGAGTGTCAGGACCTTTCCGGTAACAGAGAGCGGGATCGCCGCGTTATTATCCGCCTTTTCTTTTGCAACGCTTTTCACCTCATAAGTATATACCGTGTCGGATGCGTACACGACTACAACGTCTCCGGCAACAAGTTTTTGTATCTCATTGAATGCTTTATACGCTTTATTCCCGACGACCGGCAGATAGCTCGAATGGCCGAAGAGGACCACATTGCCAGTCTCACCGAGCTTGGCAGAGGTCGGATAGCGCACAACGCCTTTCAGTAATTCTGTATCAAGAGCTTCTATGCTGGTCGTTGTCGGATTCACCACATTCGCCGAGAGATTAATTTTAATAATCTCTATCTTCGCCGGTAATTCGGCGACTGCCGGTGACCGAGTTTGTATGCTCGTCACGCCAGACTGATTTGCCGTGAGGCTGACTATGGGAGTGATGGACGATTGCGACATCTCTGGCAAAAGACCTAAATATCCGAGCACGATGACGTTTCCGAGAAATGCGATAGCGAAAAGACCGAGGAAGTTCCACTTCTTGGTATAGACCCGTCTGCCGGCTTCAATAAGCCGGACGGTGACTTCAATAATCCCTCTCATATCGTCTTACCAAGAAATACACTAAGACGTCGACAATGTCAACTTGACACAAAAAATGCGTCGTGGTATGTATTACCTATCACATGGACTTCGGTAAATTCATCCCCCCGACCCGCCAGGCGACGATCAACGGACTCGCCGTGGTCGGCTTTGTCGCACTCGTCGTCGCGGGCATATGGCTCGCTGCCTACTCCACGCGTTTTGTCCCAACAATCGTAAACGGCGTCGGGGGAGCGGCCGTCTACCTCGGCTCGGTATTTAACCGGGCAGATGAGCCGACCCTGTCTGTAGTCCCGACCGCCTCTTCGACTATCATCTTCTTCGGCGAAGCGAGTTCGACTGTCTCAACAGGCGCAAGTCCGGCGACTCCGGAACTCGCAACGCCAGTTCCAGTGACGCTCGCGCCGACGACCGCGGGCGAAAAAACGACGAGCACGTATCAACTGAATGGATCGAGAACGACACCGGTTCTCTCCGGTCTTCCCGACCTTGTGGCCACTATCAATGCGGTCGGCTATCTCACGACGACGGCGGCGGATTCATTCATCGCGAGCTCGACTGTCCCCTCCGGCCTCCGTCCGGCGGTCAATTTCACTATTAAAAATATCGGTACAAATGCGACCGGCCCTTGGTGTTTTAGCGCATCCATACCGACGTCATCTATCTCACTCTATGAATCGGCCCCGCAGCAGAGCCTTAACCCGGGCGACTACATCGACTATACGCTCGGTTTTGACCAGGCGAACAGAGGTGTGGGCCAAACGATCTCGGTCACCGCGAACATTGCGGATACGGCAAATGCGGCGACCTGCGCGCGCGTCGTGACCGAATCGAATTCGAATAACAATACCGCCTCCGCGAGAATAACTATTATCGGGGGTTAAACATCCAGAGTTGCGAGTTTGGCGTTGCTCTGGATGAACGACTTGCGCGAGGCGACATCGGTGCCCATGAGGATATCGAAGATGCGGTCGGCCGCCTCGGCGTCCTCGACGCGCACCCGCTTCAGCACGCGCCGCGCGGGGTCCATCGTGGTCTCCCAGAGCTCGCTTGGATTCATCTCGCCGAGACCCTTGTACCGCTGGACACTTGACTCACCCATCTCCTTCAACGCTTCTTCCTTTTCTTTATCCGAATACGCGTACGCGATGGCCTTGCCTTTGGTTATTTTATACAGCGGCGGTTGGGCGATGTAGACGAAGCCGCCGTCGATGATGGGCCGGAAGTGACGGTACAGGAGGGTGAGGAGAAGCGTGCGGATGTGCGCGCCGTCGACGTCGGCGTCGGTCGCGATGATAATCTTGTGGTACCGCAGTTTCGAGAGGTCGAAGACGTCGCCGATGGCGGTGCCCATCGCGATAACGAGCGCGCGTATCTCGACCGAGGCGAGCATCCGGTCGATGCGCGCGCGTTCGACGTTGAGTATCTTGCCGCGCAGCGGGAGGATGGCCTGCGTGCGACGGTCCCTGCCCTGCTTGCTCGAGCCGCCGGCCGAGTCTCCCTCGACGATGAAAAGCTCCCCTTCCTCCGCGCTCTTGGTCTGGCAGTCGGCGAGCTTGCCTGGGAGCGTCATACCCTCCAAGGCGCCCTTCCGGAGTACCGAGTCCTTGGCCGCCTTGGCGGCCTTGCGCGCCTTCAGAGCGAGGAGGACCTTATTGATGATGGAGCGCGCGTCGTCCGGATTCTCCTCGAGGAAGGCGGAGAGCGCCTCGCCGAAGACGGTCGCGACGGCGCCCTGCGCCTCCATCGAACCGAGCTTGGCCTTCGTCTGGCCCTCGAATTGGACCTCCGGGAGCTTCACCGAAACGACGGCCGTGATGCCCTCGAGCACGTCGTCGCCGGTGAAGTTCTCGTCCTTCTCTTTCAGGATGTTCGCGCTCCTACCATAGGTGTTGAGGCAGCGCGTGAGCGCTGTCTTGAATCCGGTGATGTGAGTGCCGCCTTCGCTGTTGTAGGTGTTGTTCGCGAAGGCCGTGATACGCGAGGTGATGTCGTCGACGTACTGGAGCGCGACCTCGACCGCCACGTTGTCCTGCTCACGGTCGACGTAGAAAATATTTTTATGGACCGGCTCCTGGTGTTTGTTATAGAAGGCGACGAGCGACTTCAACCCACCCTCGAAGTAGAAGGCCATCGAGGGTGCCGGGAGCGAGAGCTCGCGCAGATTGAAGCAGTCCTCGTCCTCAACCTTGGGGAGCGCTCGCGCGTCGATGAGCGTGATGCGTACGCCCTTCACGAGATATGCCTGCTGGCGCAGATGGGCGGTTATCTTTTCCCAGTTCCACTCGATGCCGTCCGTGAAGATGGTCGCGTCCGGCTTGAACTTCACGATGGTGCCGTGGAGCGCGCTTGAGCCGACCTTCTTCACCTTGGCGAGCGGCTTGCCGATCTTGTACTCCTGGCGGTGGATGCCGCCGTCCTGGTGGACCGTCACGACCGTGTGCGTCGAGAGCGCGTTGACCACCGAGGCGCCGACACCGTGAAGGCCGCCGGATATCTTGTACCCGCTCTCTTCGCCGCCGAACTTCCCGCCGGCATGCAGCGTGGTCATGATGGTCTCAAGCGCGGAGACCTTCGTCTTCGGGTGGATGCCGACCGGCACGCCGCGACCGTTGTCCACGACGCGCACGTAGCCGTCGGGGAGGAGCGCAACCTCGATGTCGTCGGCGTAGCCACCCATCGCCTCGTCGCGGGCGTTGTCGAATATCTCCCAGATGAGGTGATGGAGGCCGTCGGGACCGGTCGTCCCGATGTACATCCCGGGGCGCTTCCTGACCGGCTCCAGGCCCTCCAGGACGGTGATGGAGGAGGCGTCGTAGGCGTGCCCGCTCCGCTTCGCCGGAGCGCCTTTTTGAGCCCCTTTTTGAGCCGTTTTAGCCATGTTTTATTGTCTTCATTCTATCATAAAATGTGATATTCTGGAACAGTTATGGATATCAAGATTCCAAGGACCGAAGAGGAACGACTGCGCAAGGAAATCGAGGGTAGGAACGATTTTGAAGCACTGCGGATCCGGCGTTATCTGGGCATGCCGGACCTCTCCCGCACACCCTCCTCTCCGCTCGGGGAGATAGTGAAGCGGGTGAAGGCGCTGCCGCGTTTTAAGGACTTCGACGATATCGAGATCCCGGAGATCGTACCCGCCGATATCTCCTTTGACCTTTTCGACTTTCCTGCCGACCATCCGGCGCGTTCAAAGTCCGACACCTACTACGTTGACGACAAGAACATCTTGCGTACCCATGACACCGTCTTTTGGTACTACTATCTCCACGATCCGCGCATCAAGGAAAAGATCGCGGAGCAGGAACCGCTCGGCGCCGTCTGCTACGGTAAGGTCTACCGCAAGGACGAGATCGACCGCAAGCACATGAACGTCTTCCACCAGATCGGCGCGTGGTATCTCGTACCCGATAGTAAGCAGAAGCTCGAACTCGACGATCTCAAGGCGGCGCTTTCTGAGATTGTGGAAAGTGTTTTCGGCAAGGAAACGGAATATCGCTTTCTCGATGATACCTTCCCCTACACCGACCCGTCGACTCAGGTGGAGGTAAAGGTCAACGGGGACTGGGTTGAGATCCTCGGCGCGGGTATGCCGAAGAAATCGGTGCTTAAGAAGATGGGTGTCGAGGGCTACAACGGCTGGGCTTTCGGCTTCGGACTTGAACGGCTCGCCCTTCTCGGTATGAAGCTTCCGGATATCCGCCTCCTCTGGAGCGACGACGAGCGTGTAAAAAAGCAGCTCGTGCTCGGCCAGGAATTCGTCGAAGTGAGCAAGTACCCCCCTGTGGTACGGGACATTTCCTTCATCGTCGAGAGAGGATTCATACCGAACAATTACTTTGATCTTGTCCGCGACATCTGCGGTGACCTTGTCGAACAGGTCGGGCTTATCGACACCTACGAGAATGCCGAGAAATTGGGCACAGACAAGGTGAGCTATGCGTACCGGATCACCTACCGCAGTATCAGTAAGACGCTGACAAATGAGGAGGTGAATACGCTCCACGCCGAACTGGAAGCCGCGACCGCCAAGAACTTCGGGGCGACCATTCGTTAAAAAATAGCTCTGTGATACAGTAGAGCTATTATGAGCCCGGAGGTCCTCGTATACCCCTTTCTCTTCATCACGATATTCTTTGAGTCGTTCTTGCTGGTGACCTTTCTCTCCCAGCCGGCGCGGACCTGCCGCCTCACGACGACCGTGAGGTCCTTCCCGAAGGTGGCGGTCATCGTCCCCTGTTGGAACGAGGAGACCACTATCGCCGGCACGGTCGAGTCTCTCCTCTCTCTCGACTATCCGCAGGAGAAGCTCTCGCTCGTCCTGGTGAACGACGGGTCCGCCGACGGCACCGCGGCCGTGTTCGAGCGATTCTCCGCGCATCCGCAGATCACGGCTATTCATAAAGAGAACGGAGGGAAGTTCAGCGCGATGAATGCCGGTATCGAACATACCGCGGACGCCGAGCTTGTCGGCTTCCTCGACGCCGACTCGTTCGTCGCGCCGGATGCTCTGCGCGAGATAGTCGCGGCGTTCGAGGAGTCGGATGTTGCGGCCGTCACCGCCTCGATGTCCATCCACCAGCCGCGCACCCTGCTGCAGAGGATGCAGTATGCGGAATATTCGCTCTCCATCACGCTCCGCCACGTTCTCGCATCTATCAACGGCCTGTATGTAACACCCGGACCCTTCTCGTTCTACCGCCGCTCGGTCTTCACTGAACTCGGGCTCTTCAAGCACGCCCACCTCGCGGAGGATATGGAGATGGCCATGCGTATCCAGCGGGCGGGACGCCGCATCGGTAATGCCATCCGCGCGCGCGTCTACACCAAAGGCCCCCCAACCTTCAAAAGGCTCCTCAAGCAGCGTATTCGCTGGACGACCGGGTTCCTGCGCAACCTGCTGTTCGATTATCGCGACCTCATCGGGAATCGGAACAACGCGGTGCTGGGGATGCTTATTCTCCCGCTCGGCCTCGCCGCGATCGTCGGCGGCATTTCTCTCTTCATACAGGCCATAGTCCTGGGTATCGACCGCGCGCTCCACGCGCTGTCGCTGGTCCGGACCGTTCCCCTTTCCTACACGTTCTCCTGGCACCAGGTCACCTGGTTCTCGTTCCCCCTCACCATGACAATACTGCTCGGCGCGATGCTTATGATAGGTACCCTCGCCTGGATGGCCGTCGGGAAACGCCTCTCGAAGACTCCGGGGACGCTCGCATTCAATGTCGTGATATATCTCCTTCTCTACGGCATCGTCACGCCCATTTGGCTCTTGTACTCGGTCTCCGACGTGGTGCGCGGCGCCCACACGACGTGGCGCTGACCGCTCCTTATCGAACACTATGTCCCTTTTTGTCCGCAATACCCTCATCGCTCTCCTCATCGCCGTCGCCATTACCGGCACCGTTGCCTACGCCATTACCTATCTCAATAACGCCCGCATCGCCGAGTTGTCGGCTATCGAAGACCAGCTTTCTATCGACACGCTCTCGCTCGATACGCAGTTCTCCCTGCTCGAAGCGGCACCCTGCGAAAGCGTGGCCTCCTCGACCACGCTTACCGACAAGCTCGCGGACCTCGGCAGCCGCCTCTCCGTCGCCGAGAACCAGCTGGGGAGTGATAACGCGCAGGTCATACGGCTGAAGGAGCAGTACTCTCTGCTCGAGATACGCGATTATCTCATCACCAAGAAGCTCGCGGCCGCGTGCGGGGCGAAGCCGACGACCGTCTTGTATTTCTACAGCAACGCGGGGGACTGCGCCGATTGCGACAAAGCCGGCTATGCGCTCTCGTACCTGCGCGATACCTACCCCAGCCTGCGCGTCTACTCCTTCGACTACAATCTCGACCTTGGTGCCTTGAGAACTTTCATCGCCGTTACCAAAGTGAAGCGAGACTTGCCGGCCTTCATCATCAACGGCAGGCCGTACTACGGCTTCACCTCGCTCGCCGACCTCGAGAAACAATTCCCGAAGGGAGTGCTCTCCACGTCAACTCCTAAATTTTGAGCCGCCTCTCGGATTCGAACCGAGGACATCCACTTTACAAAAGTGGCGCTCTAGCCAACTGAGCTAAGGCGGCTTTTCTACTGTATATCCGGCACTTCAGGGCGCGACGCTTTCAGACGGTCCTTGAAGTCGGAGAGTGTCTTCACGAACGGCCGCGCGCTCTCGCGCGGTGTCGTATCGACCGCGTGCCGGACACGCAAGTGTCGGACGAGGCGGGTGAGCAGCCGTTCGGCCGCGCGTACCGCCTGGAGCGAGAGGTGCGCGATATCATGCCCGATGCGGCTCATGAGCAATCGTATCTCGCTTCGCAGGAAGGCAGCAAGGTCGACGCGCGCGAGGAGGAATTCGACGCGTGCAACGTCCCGGTCGAGGCGGTCGCGCTTCTCGGCGAAGAGCCGCTGGCCTCGACGCTTCTCGAAGTCGGTCAACACGAGGAAGCCGCCGAGAAGCGCGACCGCAACCACGATGAAGATGAGCGGCGCCACGGCAATCAGCGGACGGAGAGGCGCGCGAAACGGCTCACCTCGACGCGCTCGCCGAATTTCTGTGTCGCTTCGTTCAAGAGCTGTTGCACCGTCTTACTCTCGTCCTTGATGAAGGGCTGCTCGAGGAGCACATGGTCGCGGAAGTGGCTCGCGAGCTTGCCTTCCAGTATCTTCGCCTGCATCTCCTTGGGCTTGCCCGCGACCTCCTTTTCGAAGACGGCAATTGCCGCCTGTTTCGCCTCCTCCGCTATCTCAAGCATCGCCGTATAGTGCGGGTTCGTCGCCGCGACCTGCATCGCGATATCGCGCGCGAGCGCTGCGAACTCCGGGTTCTTCGCGACGAAATCGGTCTCGCAGGAGAGCACGACTATCGCGCCGATGGCGCTGTCGTGAGTGTAGCTCCCGATGACGCCGGCCGCGAGCGTGCGTTCCGCCTTCTTCTCGGCTGAAGCGGCTGAATGCTTCTTGAGGATGACCTCGGCCTTCTGTAAGTCGCCGCCCGCCTCTTCGAGCGCCTTCTTGCACTGCATGACGGACACGCCGCCGGTCATCTCACGCAACTTCTTAATGATGTCAGTCGTGATCTCCATATTTGTTTAAAATAATAGCATAAACTCATTTCAAAACGCACGCGAGAGCCGATGAGCCGAAAAAAGGTAGTAAGACTTGGCCTAGCGGCCCGGAGCGCGACCTTTTTTTCGGTTCGTCGGCGAACGAGTTTTGAAATGAGTTTTAAGCGACCTGCCCCTTCTGAAACGCTTCAGTGAGCTCGGAGAGGATAAGCCCGACCGTCTCGCGCGACGTGTCGTTCGCGACGATCGGATATGTCGCGTCCGTAAGGTCGCAGTCCGAGCTCATGATGGCGATAATGGGGATGCCTGCGTCATTCGCCTCTTTCACCGCGTGCTTCTCGTGCTTGGTGTCGACGACGAGAAGCGCGTCCGGTTTCTTCGCCATCGTGGTGATGCCGTCGAGCCTTTCAGTGAGCCGTTTTTGCTCGCGTCCGATCTTCACGAGTTCGAGCTTCGTGTGCTGCTTCGTGAGGGCTCCGGTCGCCCCCTTCTCCGTGAGCTCGGCGAGACGGTCGATGCGCTTCTTTATCTCGGCCCAGTTGGAGATAGTGCCGCCGAGCCAGCGTGCCGCGACATAGGGCGCGGCTATCTCCTGCGCCGCCGACTTCACCAACGCGGCGATTTCGACCTTCCCACCCACAAACAGGATGGTTTTGCCCTCTTTCGCCAAGGTCGCCATCACCGCCTTCGCAGCCTCGAGCTGCTCGGTCGTCTTCACGAGGTCGATGATCTCCTGACGGCCCTTCGTGCCCACCAAGAAGGGCTTCATCGAGGGGTGCCGGCGGCTCTTGACCTGCGCGAAATGCGCCCCTGTGTCGAAGAGGCGCTTTAGTTCTGCCGTATCAGTCACGGTCGTCATTATCCAGCCACTTTACCTGAATCACGCGGCAGATGCAAGACGAAGCGCCTCGATAAGGTCGTCGATGCCGCCGGCGAGAATCTTGGGCAGATTGTGCCAGGATTCTTTCAGCCGGTGGTCGGTGACGCGGTCCTGGAGGTAATTATAGGTACGTATCTTCTCGGAGCGGTCGCCGGTGCCTATCTGCGCCTTGCGCTCGGCGGCGTGCTTCTTCGCCTCCTCCTCTTCGTGGAGGAATTCAAGTTTGGCGACGAGAATCTGCATCGCCTTCTCGCGGTTCGCGAGCTGACTGCGCTCGGAGGACGAGCGCACGTCGATGCCGGTCGGTGTGTGGATAAGCCGGACCGCCGTCTCGACCTTGTTCACATTCTGCCCCCCTGCTCCTCCCGAGCGCGAGAACTCCATCTCGATGTCGGCGGGGTTGATGGCTACGGTCGACTTCGAGCGGATGGGCAGCACGGCGATGGAGGCGGTCGAGGTGTGAATGCGGCCCGACTTCTCGGTCAAGGGGACGCGCTGGACTCGATGCACGCCGGTCTCGTAGCGTAGCGCGTCATACGCGTCAGCCCCGGATATCTCGAGTGTGAGGTCGTCGATGCTGCGCGTCTTCCATCCGCGGCCTTCGGCGTACTTCTGATACATCTCCTTCAGGTCGTGCGCGAAGATGCCGGCCTCGTCGCCGCCCGCACCCGCGCGCAGTTCCATCACCACCGAGACCGGTTTCGCCACCTCCTCTTTTTCTTTATCTAAAATCTGTTCTATCTCCTTCAAAATTTCGGTTTGCCGCAAGCGGAGTCGAACGGTCTCTTCCTCCGCCATTGCCTTCAGTTCGGCATCTTCTCCCGCGGCGGAAAGCGCCTCCGCCGCCTCCCGCTCGAGACGCTCATATTCCTCCGCGAGATACGCGGTCGCGAAGTTCTTTTTAAATTCAGGCGAGTATTCCATACCGTTCCATTACTCTACCACCCTCAGCGAGTGAGGAGCGAATTGAGAGTCTCTCGGAGGCGAAGCAGCATGGCAATTCCTGCGCCGAGGGGGGCTGCGCGGGAATTTGCGAGCCGAGAGTGAGCGCGTTCCGCGGCTGGGCGGAACGACGCGTGCTCTCAATTCGCTCCCGCGAGCGCCCTATTTCTTCTTTGCCGCTCTCTGCTTAAAGCGCTCCACGCGACCGGCCTTGTCGAGCGTACGGTCCTCGCCCGTATAGAAGGGGTGCGATTTGCTCGATATCTCCACGCTTGCCTTCGGGTACTCCTTCCCCTCGAACTTCGTTGTTTCCGTAGTCGCGATGGTCGAGCCAATGAGAAAGGCCGCGCCCGAAGCGACGTCCTCAAAGACGACCGGGCGATAGCCCGCCGGATGGATATCTTTTTTCATCCTCGGGATGATATCACATCCCTAGAATTCTAGGAAGCTGGGAATGAGGTTCACGGTCACCGAATCGGTGGCGTCGGGGCCACCGCCGCTGGTCTTACAGACGATGGTGAAGGTGGACTGGGAGGTGATGGTGGCAGTGTACGGCGAGTTCCGGGAGAAGTTGTTGCTGTTGTCGGCATTCCCGCTCGCGAGCTTGGTGCCGGAGGGGTCGGTAACCTCGCAGGAGGTGACATTGCTCCCGCTCCAGGAGATGGTCGAGGTAGTGCCGGAGCGGACGCGGCCGGGACTCGCGGTAATCGTGGCCTGCGGCTGGGTAACCGTCACCGTCGCGATGTTCGAGAGCGCGGAACCACCCGGACCGGAACAGGATATCTGGTAATTCTGGGTGGCGGTCAAGGCGCCGGTGGAGGCATTGCCCGAGGTGGCGCCGCCGGTCGAGAAGCCGCCCGCCGAAGTGCAGGAAGTTGCATTCGTCGAGGACCAGGTCAGGGTCGAGGACTCCCCGCTGTCGATGGTGGTCGGATTAGCGGAGAGGAGGGCGGTGGGAGCCGAGCCGGTCACCGAACAACTCTGGTTGGTGTAGCTGCCGGAAAGGGTGCCGTTCGTGCAGGTGCGGGTCTGCGACACCGAGGCGCAGGTCGTCGGAGAGGTCACCGAGGGGAATTGGTATGCGGTGACCGAGGAGCCGCTCGCGAGCGTGCCGCCCCAGGGGAGCGTGCAGGAAGCGGCGGTCACCGTGACCGTCACCGACTGGAGCGGCGAAGTGCCGCCGGGGCCGGTGCACTGGAAGGTGAAGAGTGTATCGGAAGTAAGAGGATTGGTGAGGCCGCTGCCCGAGAGTGTTCCTTGATTGGACCACGGGCCTCCGGCGGTGCAGGAGGTTGCGTTAGAGGAACTCCAGGTGAGAGTGGAGCGGCCGTTATAGGCGACGGGATTCGGAGAGGCGGTGAGACTGGCAGTGGGGGCCGGCGAGTTGTTGTTCACCGAACAACTTTGGTACTGATACGAGCCGGAGAGGTTGCCGTTATTGCAGGTGCGGGTCTGGGACACGCACGATGCCGGGGATGTCACTGACGACGACTGATACGCGGTGACCGAGCTGCCGTCATTGATGGTGCCGCCCCAGGGGAGGGTGCAGGAGCCTGGGGATGGTACGGCGGCAGGAGCAGAGATAGAGAGAGTCTGCCACGCGCCACAATTATTGTTTGTGTTCGATTCGGTGATGGACGTATTGCCGGACGTATTCATGTTCGCGCAGGCGCGGACGCTGTAGGTACCGGGAGAAGCGAAGGTGTAGGAGCCAGAGAGGGCGGCGCTGCCACGCGCAGACAGTCGGGCGACAGTCCCCGCGTTCACTCGCGCGATGGTCGTGGTCTGGGAGCTATCGGCAATCTGGAATATGTTGGGGAAGCTGGCGGCAACACCGGACCCGATGTTCGTGGCCTGTGCAGAGAACGATTCCTGCTGCCCCACCGTCCCGGAGGAGGGGGTGGCCGTCGTCGCTCCGGCAGTGAGGTCCGGATATTTCGACTCCGAGCAGGAGGCGGTCGTGCCGCCGCCCGAGCCGGTACAGTTCCAGGTCCAGGTGGAGGTGTTGCTCTGATTGTTCGAGCTTGTCCCGGCGGAACAAGCATAGTGAGAGGGCGGAGAGGAACAAGCGCCGTTGGTGGAGGAGGACGTAGGAGGAGGAGGCGTCGGCGCCGAAACCGTGTGGGTGACACTCTTCGAGTCGGTGCCGCCCGGGCCGGTGCAGGAATTGGTGGCGACATAGGTACCGGCGATCGTAGTGGACAGATTCAGGGGGCCGCCGCTCGTGGGGCCGCTCGAGATGGTGCCGCCGTCGTCGGGGCCGGTGTACGAGACCGTACAGGAGGTCGCGTTCGTCGAACCCCATGAGATTGAGTACTGCTCCCCCGGAGCCGTTGTACTCTTCGATTGAGTGAGGGTGGCGGTCGGCGGTGGAGAGGCGACGGTTATATTGAAGCTGGACCCGTTGCAGTATGAGGAAGAATACCAGCACCCGCTCACGTTAACCGTGTACGTCCCCGGTGTTGTGGGGGCAGTGAAGGAACCTGATGTGGTGCATCCTCCTCCCTGGCTACACTGCGCGAATTGGCTGCCGTTCCGTGAAGCATTTACACCAACTTCGTGAACAGTAGAACCGCTACAGCCGAAGAAAAAACACTTTATAGCGTTCAGCCCTCTTGTGTTGGGACTGTACGATTGTTCTCCCGAGGCACCGCTGATGGTGACCGAAACGGTCTCCCCCGGGTCATACTGATCTTTATTGCTTGACGCATCGAAAGTTGCCTGTGTCGTGTACGTACCAAGCGATACGAAACAGTACCACTCGGTGTAAAATCCATTGTTCATACCGTATGGAGCGTCGCCGGAAGAACAATAATATTCCCGTCCTCCATCAATGACTCCACCGGGGTACTGTGTCACTCCACTGTCATTCTCTACCCAAGATGCGCCAACAGAAGTCATATTTTCAGTCTGGACCGTCCAATTGGTCGATGCGGCCTCCGTTCTACTTCCTCCCAGAAGAAGAGACGCTGAAATGACAACCAGCGCTATGAGGAGCCTCACTGTTTTGGATGATTGATTTTCAAGATAATACATAATTTAGAGATTATCTGGGATTTGTTGATTCTTGATTGCTGTTTCTCTTCTCCTCCACACCGCATATCCTATAGCGCACAATATTAGGAGGAGTATCCCGATTCGGATAGCCGTGTCCCCATACGTTTCTACCAGTGTCGGCGTCGGTGGTGCGGACATAGTCACGGCGAAATCTTTACTGCCAATCACCCTGCCGCTTTGCGTCTTGAGCGTAACGGCAATTACCGCTCCGTCACATCCCTTTCCGTCCGGTAACACAAAGAGGTACACATCTTTCTCGCTGGGAATCGGCGTGAGAACATTTTCACTGCGGATTGGCTGATTTTTTATAATCACGGCACAGTCCTGCTTATCCTTATTTCTCACTACTGCGTCAAAAACAAAAGTTCCGTTTTGCGCCGCCTCCCCCATCGTGGAAACGGAGAGGGTGACGGTGATAGGTGCTCCCCAGACATATGTATTCTTGTCGAGGGTGGCTGAAAATGTAGTGGCCGCTTGGGGTAGGCTCTGGGCGTACGCGGGGAACGCCCCGAGGAGGAAGAACAGCGCTAGCGCCGCAACGGCTTTCGGAACCATAGTGCCTCAATTATATAGTATTGGAGTCAAATACGGCGGCGCGTGGTGGATAACTCGCTACGAACCACCGAGTTGGTTGATGTCGGACTGGAATTGCGCGGCGAAGCGCATCACGCCGTCGCCGTAGAAGGCGTAGGCGGGATTCTTCGCGTGCGTCCAGCCGGCGAAGTAGCGCAGCGCCGCGAGCCGCTCGGCGGCGGGCGTCCGCGCGTCGGCGCCGTTATCGGCCATCAGCATCGCCGTCGCCATAATCGCCACCTGCGGGCTCCAGGGATTGCTGGGTGCGGAGCCGCCGAGGAGCCGGCGCACCCGGTCCTTGCTCGCGTTGTACTGCCAGGGACCCTGCCAGAACGAGACTCCGAATCCCGACGGCGGCGCGCAGGCGCCGGTCTTCACGTTCACGAACCCGCCGTAGCAGACCCAGGTCGAGGGGATGAACTGCCCCGGCCCCATCGCGCCGCCCCAGCCATAAGAAGGCCTCTTCGATACCGGCATCTGGTCGGGGTCGAGGCCGAGCGCCTGGGTAATGTAGACGAACACCGGCTGGTCGCGGGTCGGGCTCATATCGACGCGCCAGGTGCCCGTGCCGAGATTCTCGCCGAGATTGGTCTCCTGCTTCAGCACCCCGAGCGTTACCGCCGCGCGCGTGCCGGTCGCCCGCTCGGCCGCCTGTGCGTAGGTCAGCGCCTGACCGAAGGGTATCGCCGCGGTATCGCGCAGCATGAAGAGCTCGGAACGTATCTGGGCGGCCGTCTTCCGGGTCACGGCGATAAGCTTCTGATAATTCGCTTCGATACCCTTGGTCTGCGCGAGCAGCTTCTGCTTCTCCCGCTCCTGCGCCTCCACCGCCTGCTTGGCGAGCTGCGCCACGGTCCGCAGCTGCTCCTGCTCCGCGAGCCGCTCTTGTAGCGCCTCCTTCTCGGCCGCGGTCGCCGTGCTTGTCCGCTCTATCCGGTCGAAGGATTCGGCGAGCGCGCGCTTGATAGAGGTGAAGGCGTCGAGGTCGCTGAAGAAGTCTGAAACGCTCTTTGAGCCGAGCGCGACGCTGACGACCGAAGAGTCGTCGAGCATCTGGGTCTGCCGTAATATCTGCGCGAGCGACTCCTTCTCGGCGGCGAGCTGCGCCGAGAGCTCGGAGAGCGTCCGGTTACGCACCCCGATGTCGCCGTTCAGTTTCGTGATGGTGAGGTTGATAGCCTGGATCCGCAGCTGGGTCTTCCGTATCTCCGCATTGAAAGCGTCTATCTGGGTCTGAAGCGTCTGATGCTGGTTCTGCGCCACGTCCAAGAGCTGCTGCTGGACGGCTATCTGACCCTCAAGCTGGTTAAGCTGGTTCTGGAGCTCTTGCTGCCGATTCGCGACCGCCTGCGCGGCGCTCTGGGCAGACGCCGCGGACGGCACGACAAGAAACGCGCACCCAAGAACGAAAAAGAAAAACCGGCGCATTGTCCGGTCATTCTAACACGAGGGTACAGCGGCTTAGGCGCTTGGCGCGGCGGGAGCTTCTCCCTCCCCTTCTTCTTCCTTACCCTTCTTCTCCACCTCGATTGAGGCGATATCCGCCGGCGCAACGACTTCTTCCTTTTCTTCGACGACCTCCTGTACGAGCGCAACGACCTCTTCGGGCTCGATGTTGAGTGCGACGCCTGCGGGGAGCACGAGGTCCTTCGCGTGTATCCGGTCGTTGATGACCTTGAGTAAGGAGAGGTCGACTTCGACGTGATGCGGGAGGTTCATCGGGTCCGCCTCCACCTCTATCTCGTGGAGCACCTTCACGAGGTTCGCGCCGGTCTCCACTGCGGGCGACACACCGACGAAGACGAGCGGAATGGCGACCTCGACCTTCTCTCCCTTCGTCACCGCATAGAAATCGACGTGGCGCGGACGGTTCGTGAGCGGGTCGAGGTCTACCTCGTGGATGAGCGTCGGCAATGCCGCACCGAGACCGGTCAAGGAGACGATGGTGGCCTCGCCGGCCTCCTTGAGCACCTTGCCGAACGCGCCGGCGTCGACGGCGACCGGCGTCGCCTCGTGGTGCGCGCCGTAGACAACCGCGGGAATAGAGCCCGCACGACGAAGCGCCGGCGCGCTCGCGCCGGCCACATCGCGCTTTCTGACCTCAAGCGTCAACATATCGCTTGAATATACGGGAAATTCTCGGAAAAAGCAATCAGCCGAGGGCGGCGGAAACGGCGGCGAGACGAGAGAGAAAAGCGGCGCGGGCGGCGGGAACGTTCTCCTCCTTCCCTTTCCAGAGTGCGAGCGCCTCTTCTTCAAGCGCGCGCAAATAAGAAAAGGTGAGCGGCCAGGGCGCTTCGAGTTCCTTCGCCCGGCGACATATCGCCGCGAGATTATCGGTCGCCTGGTCCGGCGTCTGTCCGCCCGAGAGGAAGGCGATACCGGCTATCTGCCGCGGGACGCTCTTCAATAGTGCTTCAAGGGTGGTCTCGGCGATTTCTTCGGGCGTATCTTTCTTTTTATTTTCGCTGCCTGAAAGAGCCATGGATGTCTTCAGGATGATGCTCGCCCGGTCGACCGAATGCTCCTCAAGTACGGAAAAAACCGTGTTTAGCACTTCCTCCATGACCGCGCCCGCGCGCTGCCGGCTGTGCTTCCCTTCGAGCAATACTTCCGGCTCGAGTATCGGCACGAGACCCGCAGTCTGCACCTCCTTCGCGTAGCTCGCAAGACGCTTCGCGTTCTCGTGGATTGCAACGGTGGTAGGCAGCTGGTCGCCGTCAATGCGGATGACTGCGCGCCACTTGGTGAAGACTGCCCCCTGTTTCTTATACAACGCGAGTCGTTCGGGGAGATCGAGGAGGCCCTGCGTGATGAGCTCGCGCGGGCTCTCGCTCATAGGCTCGGTGCCGAGGTCGACCTTCACGCCTGGTAGGATACCGCGCGCCGCAAGCGATGTCGGAAATAATTTTTTGTCGTTCCCCTTCTGCAGAAGCGTCTCGGTAAAGAGGATAACACCCGAGAGATATTGCTCGATACCTTCGGCGCCGAGGAACAAGTCGCGATATTGTCGACGCATCTCTGTACTCGCAGGAATGCCGTATGCGGCAAGGTGCGCAGTTGCAGAATGCACACTCTCGTCCTCGGCGAGTATCCCCTTGCCTGGAGCGAAGAGTGAGCGCGCGGTCGCGACAAGATCAGTCATACTTTTATGATACCATTCTCGCTATGGACTTCATCGCTATCGGCGACACGACCGTCGACGAATTCATCCGGCTGAAGGAGGCGCAGGTCTCCTGCGATATCAATCACGAAGCCTGCACTATCTCGATGAGATGGGGCGACAAGATACCCTACGAGTCTTCCGTCCTCGTCCCGGGCGTGGGGAACGCGGCGAACGCCGCAGTATGCGCCGCTCGTCTCGGCCTCTCTTCCGGATTCGTCTCGAATGTGGGAAAGGACCGCTACGGCGAGGACATCCTCGCAACCTTCACGCGCGAAGGGGTCGATACGAGGTATGTCGCAGTGAACGACGGCATCCCGACGAACCACCACTATGTGCTCTCCTTCGACG